>MDTD01165099.1_pt1 | contig 13127 bp, 15 predicted proteins | sample 811221 | NCBI WGS metagenome assembly MDTD01 (sample SAMN05326646, study PRJNA326480) | marine metagenome | isolation source: seawater | place: Pacific Ocean: South West | collected 2011 | reverse complement strand
TCAGTTAATATAGGTTTTTTTTTATCTAAAATATTTACTCTTCTTATTGCTACGGTAACCATATTTGCTCCCGATGCTTGTACAGCTTTTGCTGTTTCTGAAAAACTTTTATATTTACCTGTACCAACTATTAATCTTGATTTGAGTATTTTTCCGGCAACTTTAAATGTATCTTTTTTCAAATTATCCTCCACCAATAAAATGAACTATTTCTACTTTATCATTATTTTTCAAATTTTTTTTCTTATAGTTTGCTTTTGAAATAATCTCTCCATTGTGTTCGATAGCAATTCTTTTTTCAGTTAACTTGTATTTTTTTAAAAGATCAAATAATGAATAATTTGATTTAATTACTACTTTTTTTCCGTTTAATTGTATTTTTGCCATAATTAAGATATTAAACCTAAGAAATTTATGAATAAAATTATAATTCTTAATGGACCAAATCTCAACCTTTTAGGTGAAAGAGAGAAAAAACAATATGGAAGTTTTACCTTAAAAGATCTTGAAAAAAGTTGTAATGATTACGCAAATCAAAATAACATTGAATTATCTTTTTTCCAATCGAATTTAGAAGGTGAGCTCGTCAATCAAATACAAACTTCTAGGAATAACCAGGATGGATTAATCATTAACGCTGGTGGATATACTCACACCTCAGTAGCAATTCACGATGCGTTGAAAATATTAAAAATTCCGATTATTGAATTGCATATTAGTAATATTTATAATAGAGAAGAATTTAGACATAAATCTCTAATTAGTAAGGTTGCTAAAGGAGTTATTTGTGGTTTTGGAGCCGAAGGTTATATAATGTCTTTAAACGCAATGAATAAATTTTTAGAAAAATGAAAATAGATAAAAAACTAATAAAAGAATTGGTAGACAATCTTAAAGAATTTGAGTTAACTGAATTAGAATATCAAGAAGGTCAGACAAAAATTAAAGTTTCAAAAGCGTCTAAAGGAATTGAACAAGTTAAAACTAGCGCAGTAGTTTCACCCAATAAGTCAGTACTTAAGTCTAGCGATGATAGTGATGGGGTTAGAATTAAATCCCCAATTATAGGGACTGCATATTTAGCAGCTGAACCCGGTGCTAAAAAATTTGTTGAAGTCGGTGATAAAATTAAAAAAGGCCAAACTGTAATGATTGTTGAAGCAATGAAGACAATGAATCATGTTCCGTCAACAGCAGATGGTGAAGTTAAAAAAATTTTGATAGAAGACGGACAGCCTGTCGAATTTGGTCAAACTTTAGTTATTCTTAAGTAATATTAATGTTCAAAAAAGTTTTAATTGCAAATAGAGGTGAAATAGCTGTTAGAGTAATCAGAGCATGTAAAGAATGGGGTATAAAAACTGTTGCAGTTCACTCCGATGTAGACGCTGAGTCAATGCATGTAAGATTAGCAGATGAAAGTGTGTGTATTGGTTCCCACCAACCACAAAATAGTTATTTAAACATCTCATCCATTATGTCTGCTGTAGATTTGACTGGTGCTGAGGCAATTCACCCTGGCTATGGTTTTTTATCAGAAAACGCAAAATTTTCCGAAATAGTAAACAAACACGGTATTAAGTTTATAGGCCCTAGTGCAGAAATAATAGCAAAAATGGGGGATAAAATTCAAGCCAAGAAAATTGCGAAACAATTTGGATTACCTGTAATTGAAGGATCTGAAGGTGGAGTTAAATCTTTTACTGAAGCAAAATCTATTTGTAAAAATATTGGTTATCCTGTTTTAATAAAAGCAGCTGGTGGTGGCGGAGGTAAAGGCATGAAAATTGTAAATGAGGAAAAGAAACTAGAAAGTTTATATCTAACAGCTAAATCTGAAGCTAAGAAATTTTTTAATAATGATGAATTATATATAGAAAAATATTTTAAAAACCCTAGGCATATTGAAGTTCAGGTAATGTCTGGAAAAAATAAAACTGTGCATCTGGCAGAAAGAGATTGCTCTGTACAAAGAAGACATCAAAAACTAATTGAAGAAACACCAAGCCCAGTACTAACAGATGAAATTAGAAAAGATCTTTTTGAAAAAACTGTAAAAATGGTTGAACAAATAAATTATGAAGGAGCTGGCACTGTAGAGTTTATTTATGAAGATGGAAAATTTTATTTTTTAGAAATGAATACAAGAGTCCAGGTAGAACACCCCGTCACAGAAGTTCAAACTGGCATAGATATAGTTAAAGAACAACTTTGGATAGCTTTCACTGGCAATACCGCTTTAAAACAAAGTGATATTAATCCAAGAGGTCATACTATTGAATGTAGGATTAATGCTGAAAATCCAGCCTTAGATTTTCAACCTAGCCCTGGTATAATTAGTGTTTGCCACCAACCATCTGGCTTTAGAACAAGAGTTGACGGCTCAATTTTTCAAGGATGTAAAATAACACCTTATTATGACAGTTTAATTGCTAAGGTTATTTGCAAAGGAAGAAATAGAACTGAAGCTATTCAAAGAACATTGAGATCGTTAGACGAATTTGTACTTGAAGGAATTACAACTACAATAGATCTTCACAAAAAAATACTGAATCATAAAAAGTTTATTGACTCTGATTTTGATACAAATTGGCTTGGTAAAGAAAAATTTTATTAAGCTGTATTACAATTTATTAATTGTAAGTCATATATCGCGTGATCAAAAGGTGTTAAAGATGGGTCGGATGCAAATGTCCAGCCATTAAATATAAAAACTTTTTCATTATCTGATTTACTTAAGTCTTTTACCTGCATATACGCAACACTATCAATTTTATTATTTATTTTGATCTTACCACATTTCAAAACTTTAATTTCTAATGGACCAAATTTTTTACTTTCATTTAAGTTTACAATAAGTTCTGAGGATTTAGCAGTGATTTTGTCAAGACCTATTAGGATTGCTTGGGAAGATTGTAATTTAGGAGTATTCTTTTTTTCTTTTAAATTTTTATTTAATGAAATATTGTCATTTTGCTCATCTAATTCTTCAAAGCTTGGTTTTATTTCCTCAACATTTAATAAAGGAGAAGTTGATATTTTCTCCTCTGAATAAGAAAAATTGGATGAAAAGATTAGAATAATTAAAATTAAATAAATTTTATTTCCATGTTTCATACTTTTTTTTAATTTGATTCTTTCTTATTTTAACTGGTTTAAAACTATTATTAGTACCAGTTTGATTCTCTAAATGCTTTTTTTGCCAAGTATATTTATTTTCTTTTAGATCTGGCACTTTATCTATTGTATGATGCATCCACAGATACCACTCAGAAGTAATTTTAGTCGCCTCAATATTCTTGGCATAAACAACCCAACGTTCATTTTTTTTACTTTGATAATATTTATTTCCATATTGATCAGAACCTACGTATTTTCCAAAAAATAAAGTTTTCAAAAAAGTCCCAAATGTTTGTCTATTCCACCAAGTAAAAATTATTTGCAAGCTCATAATATTAATTTTAAATCCACACAATTAACAATTGTATTATTAAGTAATAGACACCTTATACAATTAATATATATTTTAATAAAGAGATTCCATTAATATTATGAAAAAATACATTGTCGAAACTTACTATACTTGTACATTTAAAACCGTTCATACATTAGATAATTTAGATGACTCAGAGTTATCTAAGATTGATAAAAGGACAGATGGAAATGTGGAAGTTATAGACGTAAAACTAAACAATAGAAAAACAAAAAAAATTGGTGGCAAAAAAGATGAAAAACCACTTAAAAATAAATTAGATAGTTCCTTGTCGAAAGATATTACTAATCAAATAAAAAGTGTAAAAGATGAAACTACAAAGAGTGCTAGTAATTTAAAGATTAAAACTAATGCTAGGTTTAGAATGCCTGACAGAAGAAAAGGATATATTCAAAAAGCACAAATTGGCGATCATAAAGTTTATCTACACACTGGCGAATATGATGACGGCAAAATTGGTGAGATATTTATTGATACTAATAAAGAAGGAGAATTAGTTAAGGCAATGATGAATAATTTTGCTATAGCTATATCTCTAGGTTTACAATACGGGGTTCCTCTCGAGGAATATGTCGATGCTTTTATTGACACTAAATTTGAACCATCAGGAAATGTAAGTGGAAATGATAGAATTTTGAGTGCCTCGTCTATACTTGACTATGTTTTTAGAGAATTAGCAATTTCATACTTAGGAAAAGAAGAATTAGCTCATACTCCATCAATTGCAGGTGTAAAAAATATAAGTACAGAAAATCATGACGATAAATTTCTTAAAATTGTTAAAAATATTACGTCTAAAGGTTTCGTAAGAAGCAATTATGAGGAAAAATTAGTTGATCTCTCTGACGTAAGAATTAACCTCAAAACTAAAAATTAAGACTTTTTTATATCTACTTTTATAAATAGTTCCTTAAGTTGTTTTTCGTCGACATCAGAAGGAGCTTGCATCATTAAATCTTGAGCGTTTTGATTCATGGGAAATAAAGTGATTTCTCTAATATTTTCTTTACCAGCAAGTAACATTACAATTCTATCAATTCCCGGAGCTATTCCTCCATGAGGTGGTGCTCCATAGCTAAATGCATTAATCATCCCGCTAAATTTTTCATTTACTTCATTTTTACTATAACCAGCTATTGAGAATAATTTATACATTAGATCTGGTATATGATTTCTAATAGCTCCGGAAGATAGTTCTACTCCGTTACAAACTATATCATATTGAAATGCTTTTATTTCTAAAGGTTTATCAAAATTTATCTCATTTAATTTACCTTGTGGCATTGAAAAAGGATTATGACTAAACACAATTTTTTTTGAAACTTCATCAAACTCATACATTGGATAATCAACGATCCAGCAAAAAGCAAATTGATTTTTGTCTATTATATCTAAATCTTGAGCAATCTTATCTCTAGCAAGAGCAAGAGTTTTTTGAATTTCTTTTTCATCTCCACATGCAAGAAAGATACTGTCACCTATTTCAGCGTCACATCTTTTCATGATTTCTTTAAGAGAGTCTTCGCTAAAAAATTTCCCGACAGGTCCTTTAGCTTTAATTTCACCATCTTTTTCTAAAGTAAAATAGGCTAAACCAGAGGCGCCGAGTTCTTTTGCCCATTTGTCTATATTATCAAAAAAACTCCTAGGTTTATCTTTGGTGTCTTTTGTTGTAATGGCTCTGACAACAGACCCTTTTTTTACTAATTTTTTAAAAATTTCAAATTTTATATCGTCTCTTTGAAACAAATCGGTAATTTCAAAAATGATTAATGGATTTCTTAAATCTGGTTTATCTGTGCCATATTTTTTTATTGCTTCATAGTAAGGGATTCTTGGAAATTTTTCGTACATCATTTTTTTTGATGAAAAATTTTTAAATAAGTTTATCATTAACTTTTCTACTACATTAAAAACATCCTCTTGCTCTACAAAAGACATTTCTAAGTCTAATTGATAAAATTCACCTGGACTTCTATCAGCTCTAGCATCTTCGTCTCTAAAACATGGTGCAATTTGAAAATATTTATCAAATCCAGAAACCATAATAAGTTGTTTAAATTGTTGTGGAGCTTGAGGTAAAGCATAAAATTTTCCTGGATTTAATCGGCTCGGAACTAGAAAATCTCTAGCTCCTTCCGGACTTGAGGATGTCAAGATTGGAGTTTGATACTCTAAAAAACCTAAGTTCAACATTTCATTACGAATAAAAGAAATCACTTTTGACCTTAAAATAATATTCTTGTGCATTTCGTCTCTTCTTAAATCTAAAAATCTGTATTTTAATCTTATTTCTTCAGGGTAGTCTTGCTCACCGAAGACTGGCATCGGTAATTCTTTAGCGTTAGATAAAATTTCCACAGACTTTATTAAAATTTCTATTTTGCCAGTTTTTAAATCTAAGTTTTCTGTACCACTTGATCTTTTGACTACTTTTCCACTTATCTTCAAAACGGACTCGGGTTTTGATTTTTCTAGAATAGGAAAATAATTATTTTTATTTTCAATTACACACTGAGTTATCCCATAATGATCTCTTAAATCTATAAATAATAAGTTTCCATGGTCTCGTTTTCTATGTAGCCAGCCAGATAAACTGACCTCTTTGTCAATTTCATTCTCACTTAGTTCTGAACAATTATGTGATCTGTATTTATTCATTTATTTAATACTTTTTTTATTAAATTAATATTAATAGATTTTCCAGTAGATAAAGACATTTCATCTAGATCTCTCATAAATTTGAACAATTTTTCGTATGACCTTTCTACATTATTAATTATATAACCAGACAATTTTGGATTTATACTTATTTGCTTATCAGATAAAGTTTTTGATATAATTACTTTTAATAAATCGTCTGTTGGTAATTCAATACCAATGTATAAAAAACTATTAATTCGTGACCTTAAATCATCTAAATTAAAATTTATATTTCTTATAGGTGGATTTGAGTTTATTAAGATATAATTTTCCACTTGTTTAGATTGATTTAAAATTGAGTATAATAATTTCTCTTCAATATTATTTTTAAAATCATCAATAATTAAACAATCAATACTATTTAATTCCTGTATTATTTGGTTGTCTATATTTTTAGCATCAATTATTTTCGTCTTTTTAATTTTTTTTTCCAATATTTTTGCTAAATGCGTCTTTCCTGATCCCGAGGCACCAAAAATATTTAGCCATTTACCTGGCCATATTGGCCATTCCTCTATTAGTTTATATGCTGAGAAATTATTACTAGATACAAAAAAATCTTGTTCATAATATCTTTTTGAAAAAGGAAATTTAAATATAAGTTGATTCATTATTATAATGATTTAATTATCCATTTGTCTTCAATTAGTTTTAGATCTATATTTTCCCTCTTTAATTCATTAATAATTTTATTTAACTTACCTAAATATTTTATTCTTATATCTACATAATCTTTATTAAATTTTTGCACATAAATGTTCTCAATTAAATCAATATTTTTAATTCTTGAATTTAATTCAACTAAGTTACTTGATTGATTAATGTCCATTTTGGCATTTAAAAAGGAAGGTGTTCTTATATCAATTAAGTTTTTCGACTTTACCAAATTTATAAGTTCTTTTTTTGACACTATAATTATTTTTTCATAAAAATTTTTAAGTTTTGGATCATTTTTCCTTAAGTTAAGATTTTTTGATATATTTTTTTCTTGTATGATTGACTTGATATATACCTTCTCATTACTACTATTACTATCTTCAATCAAAATTAAGGCTAAGTTTTTATTAGGGTATTCTTTAAATAACTCTTTTAAATTTAAATCTATTAAATTATTTTTATATTGATTTATTTTTTGAATAATTTCAATATTTTCTAGAGGTAGTATGAATTCAATTAAATCACTCTTATAAATTTCATTCCATTTTTCATAAAAAAAATTATTATTAAAAATAAAAATTTGTTCATCTTTTATTAATAATGGCAATATATATAATTCTTTATCCGATATCTCAGAATATGAAATTCCTTTTTCATAAAATAAATTATGCATCTTTTCTTTATCAAATGTCACGCTGAAGTTAAGTAACTGGTTTATATTACCTTCATCAGATAGTTCAGTAACTTGATAATAAGATACTAATTTTTTAATTGAGTTAAATTTCAGATCTAAAAGTTTATTACTATCATTCTCTAATAATATTTTTTCAACTAACTGGTTGAATCCTGTTTTTATAGCTTTATCAGCAAGTGCTTTTTGTGTGATTTTGTCTTTTTTTTCCAATTTGATATTATTAACACTAAACAAGTTGTTTTCAGAAAAAACAGTTTCAGTTTTAAAAAAAACAATTAGAATAATTATAAGTTTGTAAAATTTCATAAAATTTAACTACCAATTTATAAATGAAAAAAAATGAAAATAGTTATAAAAAAAGTGGTGTTAACATTTCGTTAGCAAATAAGTTGGTAAGGCATATATCCAAACTATCAAAAAAAGGTGTCCAAAAAACGCGTGTTAATAGCAAAAATGACGTCATTGGTGGTTTTGGATCATTATTTGACATAAGTAACCTTAAAATTAAGGATCCAGTGATAGTTTCTTGTACAGATGGAGTAGGAACCAAAATTGATTTAGCAAATAAGATGAAAAAATTTGATACCATTGGTATCGATTTGGTGGCAATGTGCGTTAATGATTTAATCGTTCAAGGTGCAAAACCACTATTTTTTTTAGATTATATTGCTGTTGGAAAATTAGAATTTGAAAAAACAAAAAAAATTTTAAAAGGTATTTTTAAAGGTTGTGAATTATCTGAATGTAAACTTATTGGGGGAGAAACAGCTGAGATGCCTGGTATTTATTCAAAGAATAAATTTGACTTAGCTGGATTTAGTGTTGGAATAGTATCTAAAAAAAAGATTTTAGATAAAAAAAATGTAAAAGAAGGTGATCTGATTTTAGCAATTCCATCTAACGGAATTCATTCTAATGGATTTTCATTGGTAAGATCAATTTTAAAAAAAAATAAACTACCAAGAAACTTGGAAAGGGAAATTTTAAAACCAACTAAGATATATTCTAAGGAAATTTTAAAATTAATTAAGCAAAATCTTATACATGCAGCTGCTCACATTACAGGTGGAGGGTTAGTTGAAAATTTATTAAGGTCTGTCCCGAAAAATATGTCTTTAAATATTGATCTATCAAAAATAAAGGTATTAAAAATCTTTAAATGGATAAAAACCAAAAATATATCTGATCAAGAAATGATACGTACTTTTAATTGTGGAATTGGTTTTTGTTTAATTGTTTCGAAAAACAATATCAATAAAATAAAAAAATATTTTTCAAAAAGTTATTTACCATATGAAATAGGTTATATTTCAAAAAATAAGAAAAAAGTTAATTTGCTAAATTCTATAAAATGGTAAAAAAGAATACCTGTATTTTTATTTCTGGACAAGGATCAAATCTTAAGAATCTTATAGCTCGATCAAGGGATAGTAGTTTTCCAATCAAAATAAGTTTAGTAATAAGTAATAACAAAGAGGCTTTTGGATTAAATTATGCTAAAAAATTTCAAATTCCATACATTTTGATTAATACAAAAATAAAAAATTATGAAAATAAAGTTATTTTTTATTTAAAAAAATATAAGATTTCTTTTATTTGTCTTGCTGGTTATATGAAAATTATTTCCAATAAGCTTATAAAAAGTTATCAAGGTAAGATAATAAATATACACCCTTCTCTACTACCAAAATTTAAAGGTCTTAATACTTTTTCAAGAATGTTGAAAAATAAAGAAAAAAAAGGAGGTTGTACTGTTCATTACGTAAGTAAAAAATTAGATAGTGGAAATACTATTGTTCAAAAAAAATTTACAATTAATAGTAAAGATGATGAAAAAATTTTAAAGAAAAAAACACAAAAATTAGAGTATTTAGCTTTTCCAGAGGCAATAATTAAAATTTTTAGGAAAAACTAACCTTTAAAAAAAAATTCTATTTCTTTTTTTGCATTAATAGCAGAATCTGATCCATGTACAGAATTTTTGTCAATTGAAATTCCATATAGCTTTCTAATTGTATTTTCATCAGCATCTTTAGGATTTGTGGCACCCATCAATTTTCTATTAGCTGAAACTGCGTTCTCCCCTTCTAATATCATTACCACAATTGGTCCGGAGGATAAATATGAACATAAATCATTGTAAAATGGCTTTGATTGATGAACTTCGTAAAATTCTGATGCTTCATCTTTTGTTATGTGAATCTTTTTAGTTTCTAAAATGTTTAATTTGTTCTTTAAAAAAATGCTTTTTATTTCTTCTACTAAATTTCTTTCAACAGCGTCTGGCTTAATTATTGATAAAGTTTTTTCTATATTACTCATAGCTCTCTTCTATAAGTTGGTTTAACAATCGTACTCCAAAACCTGTAGCTCCTTGAGAGTTTAAAGCTCCACCATATTTTGAGAAAGCCATGCCCGCAATATCTAAATGAGCCCAAGGAGTTTTGTTCAGAATAAATCTTTGCAAAAATTGTGCGGCTGTTGTTGAGCCTGCGCCACCAACATAGTTAATGTTTTGCATGTCTGCATTCTTTGAGTCCATTAGTTTGTCATAATTTTTATGTAAAGGCATTCTCCATAATTTCTCCTGGACTTTTTCACCCGCGCTTATAATCTGTTTTGAGAGATTATCATTATTCGAAAAAAGTCCCGCGTATTCTGATCCTAAACAAACTATAATTGCACCAGTTAAAGTTGCTAAATCAATAATGAATTTAGGTTTAAATTTTTTTTCAGTAAAAGATAATGCATCAGCTAATACTAAGCGTCCTTCTGCATCAGTATTTAATACTTCGATTGTTTTACCGCTATAGGATTTCACAATATCACCTGGTCTTTGAGCCACGCCGCTTACCATATTCTCTACAAGCCCAACTACTCCTACTGCATTAATTTTTGATTTTCTTAAGGCTAAGCTCTTCATTAAACCAACAACAGCGGCCGAACCCGCCATATCGTAAGTCATGTCCTCCATGAATCTTGCGGGCTTTAATGAATATCCTCCTGTATCAAAAGTTACACCTTTGCCGACAAAAGCTAACGGTTTCGTATTATTTTTTAGTCCATTCCACTCTAGAGTTACAAGATATGAACCTCTAACACTTCCCATTCCAACTCCAAGCAGAGCATTCATGCCAAGTTTTTTTAATTTTTTTTTATCGTATATTGTTACTCGTAATCCAAATTTTTTTAAATAATTAAGTCTCTTAGCATATTCGTCGGGATGCAAAACATTTCCTGGCTCAGAAACTAGATCTCTCGCAAAAAAGGTTCCTTCCTCTAAGGCTTTAAATTTCAATTGGCTATTGGCTGATGGTTTATTTTTGACTCCTAAAACTTCTATAGAGATTATTTTATTATTTTTTTTTGATTTATACTTTTTAAAATCATAAGATTTTAATTTAAGCCCATGAAGAAAATGGCCAATGAAATTTTCTTGTTTACCAATTATTGTGTCAGAATTTAAATTGTAATGACTTTTTTTATCAGAGTTTATTCGGCCATAAAACTCTGCTCCTAAATTTTCAATATCAAAACTTTTAATATTTTTTTTGATAGAAATTAAGACTATTTTTCTTTTTGAATTTAATTCAAAAACAAAAATATTTTTTTTTAAATCACATGATTTTAATAAATCTTTTATGTAAGAAAATTCAAATGAGGTAATATATTTTTTAATATTGTTGCAACTAAATTTATCATCTACAAAAAGTACTATATTTCCTGATGATTTATTGATTGATTTCGAATAGCTAATTTGTATTGACATAGAATTTAATCAGTCTCCTCATGAGATGAATGGTATATAAGTGTTAAAACACCAAATTTCAACGTTAATATTATCATTATTCACTCTTTAGTTGAATTTATTATATGGATGAATTAATTATATACAAATAATTAAATGCTTCAAAACAAAATTTATCAAAACTATATAACAGAAATTTTAAAAAACTTTTTTACGATATTACTTGGTTTAAGTGCTATCGCTTGGACAGTTAGAGCGGTAAACTTTTTAGATCTTATTGTAGATAATGGATATCCAGTTTTAACGTATTTCTTTTACTCGTTTTTGAACCTATTTGGCATAATGACAAAATTTTTTCCTTTAGCTTTCTTGCTCTCTTTAACAATATTCATCTTAAGACAAATACAAGATAAAGAACTCATTATTTTATGGACTTCCGGTGTTAAAAAAATTCAAGTAGTAAACTTATTTTTTTTTATTTCTCTTATAATAACAACTTTATATTTAATATTCTCAATCTTTTTAACTCCAATGGCTTTAAATAAGTCTAGAATATTATTAGGAGATGAAAAAATAACATCTTTTGTTCCTACGGTTAGAGAGCAACAATTCAGTGACTCTTTTAACGGACTTACTTTTGTAGTTGATCAAAAGATTGGTAATCAAGTAAGGAATATCTTTTTACAAGATGACTCTAATATTTTAAAAAATTTATCATCAAAAAAAGCTAATAATAATTCTAATACGATTATAGCAAAAAGCGGAATGGTAGATGATAAAAGCATGTTGTTGTTTGAGGGAAAAATTATTTCCTCAAATAATATAGATTTTAAAAATGAAATTGTTAAATTTGATCAATTAAAAATTGATCTAAGAGATATTTCAAATACAACTATCAAAAAACCAAAAATTCAAGAAACATCAACATATAAACTGATCACATGTTTGTTTGAAAGTGTTGTTTGTCCTAAAAACTGGGTTAAAGAAACAATTCCTGTACTTAATAGAAGGGTTATTCTTCCTTTCTTTATTCCTGTTACAGCGCTTATCGCTTGTTTCTTATTTATAAGAAAAAGCAAAACAATTATTTTTAATAAAGTAAGCGTTTTTTTATATTCATTTTTTATATTATTATACGCAGAAACTATTATTAGATATACTGGGATTAATAAGATTATTTTGAATATTTTTGTAATATCCCCATTTTTTTTAATTTTAATAATTTATCTTTTTCTTAAAATTAAACTACTTAAAGAATAGAAATGAATAAAATCTTAATCAAATATCTTTTTAATAATTATATAAAAACATTTTTAAAAGTTTTTTTTATTTTTTACTGTTTTGGAATTATCTTAAACTTATTTGAGGAAATTGAATTTTTTAAAAATTTAAAAGCAAGCTTTGTTACTCCCTTATATTTAACAGTATTAAATATTCCAAGTATGATTATTCAATTATTACCTTTTATCATTTTTATTACGAGCATGAAGTTTATTATCGATATAAAAAATAATAAGGATCTTCTTACAATAAAAGTTTTTGGCATATCAAATTTTAAAGTATTTCTTTTAATTTCTTTCATCTCTTTTTTCATAGGATGGCTTTCTCTATTTTTATTAAACCCAGTAACTTCATCGATGTCGAAATATTACGAGAAAATAAAAGCTAATTATTCAAAAGATATAGATCATCTTGTAACTTTTAATAAAAATGGACTTTGGATAAAAGAAAGTCTTACAGATGGCCAACGTATTATTTCCTCAAAAGAAGTAGACCAAAAAAATTTAAAAAAACTTACAATATTTAATTTTGATAAAGATTATAATTTAATT
>MDTD01162174.1_pt1 | contig 13127 bp, 7 predicted proteins | sample 811221 | NCBI WGS metagenome assembly MDTD01 (sample SAMN05326646, study PRJNA326480) | marine metagenome | isolation source: seawater | place: Pacific Ocean: South West | collected 2011 | reverse complement strand
TGCTCATAATGATTAAAAGTCATTGTGTAACTTGCTCTACCCTGGCTCATAGAGCGTAAATTATTAACATATCCAAACATGTTAGCAAGTGGAACCATACCATTTACAACATGGTTAACACCCCTTTGCTCCATACCTGAAACCTGTCCTCTTCTTGAGTTAAGATCACCAATAATGTCTCCCATATATTCTTCTGGTGTTACAACTTCAATTTTCATCATTGGTTCAAGTAAAACCGCTTTTGCTTTAGCCATTGCTTCTCTGAAAGCCGCACGGGCTGCAATTTCAAAAGCCATGACACTAGAATCAACATCATGGTATGCTCCGTCAACTAGTGTACATTTAAAATCAATAACTGGAAAACCAGCTAGAAATCCAGTTTCCGTTGATAATTTGATCCCTTTTTCAACTCCTGGAATATATTCTTTTGGCACTCTACCACCAACTATTTTACTTTCAAATAAGACTCCCTCACCCTTTTCAAGAGGTTCAAATTCCAGAATGATTTTAGCGAATTGTCCCGCTCCACCAGATTGCTTTTTATGAGTATAATCTACTGATGCTTGTTGAGTAATGGTTTCTCTGTATGCTACTTGAGGTGCACCGACAGTTGCATCTACCTTGAATTCTCTTAACATTCTATCAACAAGAATCTCTAAGTGTAATTCTCCCATCCCTTTCATTACAGTTTGACCTGATTCATGATCTATACTAACTTTAAAAGATGGATCTTCTGCAGCTAATCTTTGCAGAGCTACTCCCATTTTTTCTTGGTCAGCTTTTGTTTTAGGTTCAACAGCAACCTCAATGACTGGATCTGGAAACTCCATTCTCTCAAGAATTACCGCATTTTCAGGGTCACAGAGTGTATCCCCAGTTGTAGTATCTTTCAATCCTGCAACAGCAATAATATCACCAGCACAGGCAACTTTAATATCTTCTCTAGAGTTAGAATGCATTTGAAGCATTCTACCAAATCTCTCTCTTTTATCTTTGACTGAATTAAGAACTGAACTTCCTGCTTCAATTGTACCTGAATACACTCTCATAAAAGTTAAGGAACCAACAAATGGATCATTCATAATTTTAAATGCTAAAGCAGAAAAAGGTTCATCATCAGAACTTTTTCTAGAAATAGCTTCTTCTTCTTTCTGATATTTAACTCCTTTGATATCTGGAACTTCAATAGGAGAAGGTAAATAATCAACTACAGCATCCAACATTGGTTGAACTCCCTTATTTTTAAAAGAACTACCACATAAAACTGGTACAAATTTGCTTTCAATTGTGCCTTTTCTAATTAAAGTTTTTAATTCTTCATTCGATGGAGATGTTCCATCCAAATATTTTTCCATAATATTATCATCAAGTTCGACAACAGTTTCTAGGAGTTTTTCTCTGTATTTTTCAACCTCTGCTTTTTTATCATCAGGAATTTCTTCATAAGTAAACTTTGCTCCGAGTGTTTCTTCTTGCCATACTATGGCTTTCATTGTTATTAAATCAATAACACCTTTAAATTCAGATTCTGCTCCTAAAGGAAGTTGAAGAACCAAAGGGTTGGCCCCTAATCTATCAACAATCATGTCCACACATCTATAAAAATTAGCACCAATTCTGTCCATTTTATTAATAAAACACATTCTTGGAACTCCGTATTTATCAGCTTGTCTCCAAACTGTTTCTGATTGGGGCTCAACACCAGCGACTGAATCAAAAACACAGACACTACCATCTAGTACTCTAAGTGATCTTTCAACTTCAATTGTAAAATCCACGTGGCCAGGTGTATCTATTATATTGATTCTTTTATCATTCCAAAAGCATGTAGTTGCGGCAGATGTAATAGTTATACCTCGCTCTTGCTCCTGTTCCATCCAGTCCATTGTAGCCGCCCCATCATGGACTTCACCAATTTTATGAGAAACACCTGTATAGTATAATATTCTTTCTGTGGTAGTTGTTTTACCAGCATCAATGTGAGCCATAATACCTATATTTCTGTAATCTTTTAGCTGAGTTTTTCTGGACATATTACCACCTATAATGAGCAAAAGCTCTATTAGCCTCTGCCATTTTATGAGTATCTTCTCTTTTTTTTACTGATATTCCTCGTTTTTCGTGAGCATCCATTAATTCATTGGCAAGTCTCTCAGTAATTGATTTCTCATTTCTAGACCTTGATGCATCAACAATCCACCTTATTGCCAATGCTTGAGCTCTTTCGGATCTTATTTCAACAGGAACTTGATAAGTTGCTCCACCAACTCTCCTTGATCGAACCTCAATTCCTGGTTTTACATTATTGAGAGCATTTTTAAATAGATCAATTTGACTTTTAGATTTTAATTTATTAGAGGCAATCTCCAGGGCTTTATATACTATGCTTTCTGCTAGGGATTTCTTTCCATCAACCATTATTACATTAACAAATTTTGTGAGAACTCTGTCATTAAATTTACTGTCTGGTAATATCTCTCTTTTATCTGCTCTTCTTCTTCTTGACATAATAATCCTCTATTTAGGTCTTTTCGCACCATACTTTGATCTACGTTGTTTTCGATTTTTCACACCCTCAGTGTCAAGGACTCCTCTTAAGACGTGGTATCTAACACCCGGCAAATCTTTTACCCTACCACCACGAATCATAACAACAGAGTGTTCTTGTATGTTGTGTCCTTCCCCTGGTATATAACTAGTAACTTCAAATCCATTAGTGAGCTTTACCCTAGCAACTTTTCTAAGTGCTGAATTTGGTTTTTTAGGAGTAGTAGTGTAAACACGAGTACACACTCCTCTTTTTTGAGGGCAACTTTCAAGTGCAGGCACTTTATTTCTTTTTATCTGCTTAGACCTTCGAGATCTAATAAGCTGGTTAATGGTAGGCATATATAAATCCTTGTTTTAAAGCTAGAAATTGTGTTTGATCTAACGATCACTACCAATTATTCGTTGCATACTAATACATCTCAAGTAGGTGTCAACCTGAGATAAAAAAAAATTATTTAGCTGGAACCGTGCTATTATCTTCGTCAGAATCTGAGGTTCTGCTTAAAAGCTCTTTATCTTTTTTTGAAGCCTCAAGTTTTACCTGTGACATAAAAGAACCTGTGCCACAAGGAACCAATCTCCCTACTATTACATTTTCTTTTAAACCAACCAAACTATCAATTTTACCTGATACTGAAGCCTCCGTTAATACTCTTGTTGTCTCTTGAAAAGAAGCTGCAGATACAAAACTGTCTGTTTGCAGTGAAGCTTTTGTTATACCAAGAAGGATCTCATGGCCTTGAGCTGGTTTAAAACCATCTGCAACAGCCTTAGTATTAACTTCAGTAAATTCTTTTTTACTGATCTGCTCGCCTGCTAAGAATGTTGTTTGTCCAGGATGAGTTATCTCAACTTTTTGCATCATCTGTCTGACAATAACTTCTATGTGTTTATCATTAATTTTGACTCCCTGAAGTCTATAAACGTCTTGGACTTCTTTAATCAGATAAGAGGCTAGTGCTTCTACACCCTTAATTCTTAAAATGTCATGAGGAACAGAACTACCATCTACTAATACATCGCCAGTCTCAACTAAATCTCCCTCTTGAACACTTAAATGCTTAGATTTAGATATTATATACTCAACTGGCTCTTTAGACGCATCAGTCGGTTTTATTGATATTTTTCTTTTCATTTTGTAGTCTTTTCCAAATTCTATTTTACCTGAGGTCTCAGCAATGATTGCATGGTCTTTTGGTTTTCTAGCTTCAAATAACTCCGCAACTCTTGGCAAACCTCCAGTAATATCTTTGGTTTTTGAAGATTCTTTCGGGACCCTAGCTATAACATCACCATCTTTAATTTTTGTATTGTCGGTTACACTAATGATGGAATCTACGGTTAAATCATATCTGGCTTGACTTCCATTTTCTAAAATCAGGATATCTCCATCTTTTGGTTTGTCGTGAATTTCTACACGAGGTTCAAGATCTTGGTTTTTAGCTTGTTGTTTCCAATCAATTACTATGTTGCTAGATAAACCAGTCGAATCATCGATAATTTGTCTTGTTGTAATACCTTCTTCAAGGTCCTTGAAAACCACAAAACCATTAATTTGTCCAATTATTGGTAATGTAAAAGGATCCCATTCTGCAAGTAGATCAGATGATTTTACAATAGAATTATCTTTAAAGTTGAGTTTGCAGCCGAAAGGCAATCTATGTTTTGCTCTTTCTTTGTTATTTTTATCTACTATCGATATGGTAGAATTTCTGGACAGGTTTATTAAATTACCCTTACTATCTTTTGAAAATTTAAAATTTTGATATTTAGCAATACCATCAAACTTTGATTCAATATTAGAAACCTCAGATCCTTTTTGTGCAGCTCCACCAATATGGAAAGTTCTCATTGTCAATTGAGTTCCTGGTTCACCTATTGATTGTGCAGCAATAACTCCCACAGCCTCTCCAATATTTACTGGTGTTCCTCTTGCTAAATCTCTTCCGTAACATTTGGCACAAACTCCAAATTCAGCCTCGCAACTCAGAACAGATCTTATTTGTACTTTTCCTAAACTCGCTTCATCAATAAACTTTATATGTTCCTCGGTAACCAAATCTCCATTGGATGCAATAATTTTGTTATTTTTTTTATCTATTAAATCTTCAGCCAAAGTTCTTCCTAGAATTCTTTCTGAAAGGGATTCAATAACTTCACCGCCTTCAACTAAAGCTTCTGTAGTTATAAAATTAGTTGTAAAACAATCATCAATTGTAATTATACAATCTTGAGCAACATCAACAAGTCTTCTGGTTAGGTACCCAGAATTAGCAGTCTTCAGTGCTGTATCGGCAAGTCCTTTTCTGGCTCCATGAGTGGAATTAAAATATTCAAGAACAGTTAGTCCCTCTTTAAAATTAGAAACAATAGGTGTTTCTATAATTTCTCCAGATGGTTTTGCCATTAAACCTCTCATACCTGCAAGCTGTTTTAATTGAGCAGCTGAACCTCTAGCTCCCGAATCAGCCATCATGTAAACCGAGTTAAATTTTTTAACAGCATCGTCTTTACTAGGAACCATTATCTTCATCATTTCATTTGCAACGGAATCTGAACATTTTGCCCATGCATCAACAACTTTGTTATACTTTTCACCTTTAGTTATTAAGCCTTCAGAATATTGTTTTTCATATAATTTTACTTTTTTCTCAGTATCTTTTAAAAGGTCGGTTTTACTACCTGGTATTAAAAGATCATCTTTACCAAATGAAATTCCAGCTTTGCAAGCTTCTCTAAAACCCAGCTCCATTAGTTTGTCAGCAAATATAACTGTCTTCTTTTGCCCACAGTGCCTGTAAACAATGTCTATAGCATTACTAATCTCTTTTTTTGTCAAAACTTTATTTATAATTTCAAACCCAACCTTTGGGTGTTTTGGCAAGATTTCACTTAGTAACATTCTACCAGGTGTAGTAGAAACAGTGATCATTTTAGGTTCAAAATTTTCATCAACTGTTTCATATCTGCACTTAATGCTAGACTGAAGTGTAATAATTTTTTTATCAAGAGCTAAAAGAACCTCACTAACATCAGAAAAAATCATACCTTGTCCTAATTCCTCTGAGCTATCCAGACTCAAATAATACAACCCTAAAATCATATCTTGTGATGGAACAATTATTGGTTTTCCATTAGCTGGTGATAAAATATTATTTGTAGACATCATTAGGACCCTTGCCTCTAATTGTGCTTCAAGAGAAAGTGGAACGTGAACTGCCATTTGGTCTCCATCAAAATCTGCATTAAAAGCTGTGCAAACTAGGGGGTGAAGTTGAATCGCTTTACCTTCAATTAAAATAGGTTCGAATGCTTGAATGCCTAATCTGTGAAGCGTTGGTGCTCTGTTAAGCAATACAGGATGTTCTCTGATAACTTCAGCTAAGATATCCCAAACTTCTGATCTCTCTTTTTCTACCATTTTTTTAGCAGCCTTTATAGTTGCTGCCAAATTATACTTTTCAAGTTTTGAATATATAAAAGGTTTAAATAATTCTATTGCCATTTTTTTTGGAATACCACATTGATGAAGCTTAAGTTCTGGCCCAACCACAATCACAGATCTACCAGAATAATCAACTCTTTTTCCTAATAAGTTTTGTCTAAATCTTCCCTGTTTTCCTTTAAGCATATCACTCAGAGATTTTAGTGGTCTTTTATTTGTCCCAGTGATTACTCTTCCTCTTCTTCCATTATCAAACAAAGCATCGGTTGCTTCTTGCAACATTCTTTTTTCATTTCTTACAATTATGTCTGGTGCTTTTAAAGCGAGTAACCTTTGTAACCTATTATTTCTATTGATCACTCTTCTATAAAGATCATTCAAATCAGAAGTAGCAAATCTACCTCCATCAAGCGGGACTAATGGTCTTAACTCAGGAGGAATTACCGGGATTACATTTAAAATCATCCATTCCGGTTTTAATTTTGAATTAATGAAAGCTTCAACTAATTTTAATCTTTTTACTAATTTCTTTTTTTTTGTTTCAGAGTTAGTAGATTCTAATTCTTCCCTAACTTTTATTTGTTCACTTGGCAAATCGATTTCAGACAAAAGTTTTTGAATAGCTTCAGCACCAATCATACTTTGAAAACTTTCACCATATTCTGCTTTTAAATCAGTATTTTCTTCATCGGATAAAATTTGAAATTTTTTAAGGGACTTCACCATCCCAGGTTCCGTAACAATAAAACTTTCAAAATAGAGAACTTTTTCTAAATCTTTGAGAGCAAGGTCTAATAAAAGACCAATTCTGCTAGGTAAAGATTTTAAGAACCAAATATGTGCAACAGGAGCTGCAAGTGGAATATGACCCATTCGTTCTCTTCTCACCTTAGTCAAAGTAACTTCAACTCCACATTTTTCACAGATTATGCCCTTAAACTTCATTCTTTTATATTTTCCACAGACACATTCATAATCTTTAATAGGTCCAAAAATCCTAGCGCAAAACAAACCGCTTCTCTCTGGTTTAAAAGTTCTATAATTTATTGTTTCAGGCTTTTTTATTTCACCGTGAGACCAAGAGATTATTTCATCAGGACTTGCTATTGAAATTTTTATGTGGTCAAAATCAACTAAATTTGGTTTTTCAATAAGTTTAATTAAATCATTCATATTATCCTCAATTAATATTTCTTTCTAAAAGTTCAACATTTAGACCTAAAGATTTTAATTCCATTATTAAAACATTGAATGATTCAGGAATACCAGATTCAATGTTATCATCACCTCTCACTATCGTTTCATATGCTTTAGTTCTTCCAGACACGTCATCAGATTTTACTGTTAACATTTCTTGAAGAGTATATGAAGCCCCATAGGCTTCAAGCGCCCAAACTTCCATTTCCCCAAAGCGTTGCCCTCCGAATTGTGCCTTGCCTCCAAGCGGTTGTTGCGTTACAAGACTGTATGGACCAATTGATCTTGCATGAATTTTATCATCAACAAGATGGTTTAATTTCAACATGTAAATTTGACCAACTGTAATAGGTCTATCAAAATGTTCTCCAGTTCTACCATCAACTAATTTTTTTTGACCACTGGTATTACTATCTGCAGCTTGAAAAAATGAGTTTATATCTAACTCTTTTGCGCCATCAAAAACAGGGGTAGCAAATGGTACTCCAGAAATAAGATTTAATCCTCTTTGAATTAATTCAGCATCCTTTAAATTCTCAAATCTTGCTTTATAAATACTATCTCCATAAACAAATTTAAAAAGTTTCTTTAGATCACTTACGGAAGATTTATTTTGCTTGGCAAGATTTGCAAGGTTTGCAAATTTCTTTCCTAAGTCAACAGATGCTGCACCTAGATGTGTCTCTAAGATCTGACCAACATTCATCCTTGATGGAACTCCTAAAGGGTTTAATACAATATCAACAGGAGTACCATCTTCCATATATGGCATGTCTTCAACTGGAATTATTCTAGATATAACACCTTTATTACCATGTCGCCCAGCCATCTTGTCTCCAGGGGCCAATTGTCTTTTGACTGCAACAAAAACTTTGATTAGTTTCATAACTCCTGGAAGCAATTCATCACCCGATTGAACTTTATCTACTTTGGTTTGAAATGTTTTATTTAAAAAATCTATACTTTTCTCAAAAGCTTCAGAAAGTGATTCTATTTTTTTTACTACTTTATCATCAGTCACTACGATCCCTTTGAGTTTATCTAAGTTAAGATCTTGTAGAATTTCTTTTGTTATTTTAGAATTTTTTTTAATACCTTCGATACCTTTTTGGAGATTTTGATTAACCAAAATATCTCTTAAATTATTTTCGAAACTTGATTCTAAAATAAATCTTTCATCTTCCATATCAATGTGGAGTTGCTCTATTTGCATTCTTTCATTTGATAAAGACCTTTCATCTTTATCAACACCTCTTCTTGAAAAAACCCTTACTTCAACAACTGTTCCAGATGCTCCAGGTGGAAGTCTTAATGAAGTATCTTTTACGTCAGCTGCTTTCTCACCAAAAATTGCTCTTAGTAGTTTTTCTTCAGGTGTCATGGGTGATTCACCTTTTGGAGTAACCTTTCCAACGAGAATATCACCTGGGTTAACTTTTGCCCCAATATGAACAATCCCTGCTTCATCTAGATTTGTGAGAGACTCTTCACCAACGTTAGGTATATCCCTCGTAATATCTTCTTGTCCAAGTTTTGTATCTCTTGCTAAAACTTCAAATTCTTGAATATGAATTGATGTAAAAATATCATTAACTACTAAATTTTCAGAAATAAGTATTGAATCCTCATAGTTGTAGCCATTCCAAGGCATAAAGGCTACTGTTACATTTTTACCAAGAGCTAATTCACCAATTTTAGAAGCAGGACCGTCTGCAATAATATCTCCTTTTTCAACATAATCACCTTCTCTTACAAGAGGTTGTTGATTTATACATGTGTCCTGATTAGATCTCTGAAATTTACTCAATCTATAAATATCCACACCAGTATCTTTTTCACTTTTTTCAATGGCACTTATTACAATTCTTGAGGAATCTACTTGATTAACATAACCTGCCCTTTTAGCAACTAAAACGACACCTGAATCTCTGGCAACTACCGATTCCATTCCTGTTCCAACATATGGAGATTCTGCTTTCATCAAAGGGACAGCCTGCCTCATCATATTAGATCCCATCAATGCTCTGTTAGCATCATCATTCTCCAAGAAAGGAATTAGAGCTGCTGCCACAGAAACAAGCTGTTTTGGCGAAACATCTATATAATCAACTTGTTTTGGATCAACCATCAAAAAGTCACCACTCTTTCTACAAGAAACCAAGGAACTTTCAAAAGATCCATCACTTTTCAAAGGCTCATTTGCTTGCGCTATTGTGTAGTTTTCTTCATCCATGGCTGATAGATAGGAAATTTCAGATGACACTTTAGAGTTAACAACTTTTCTATATGGAGTTTCAATAAAACCATAACTATTGACTTTTGAATAGGTAGCAAGTGAATTTATTAGGCCTATGTTTGGTCCTTCAGGAGTTTCTATTGGACAAATTCTTCCATAGTGTGATGGATGAACATCACGAACTTCAAATCCAGCTCGTTCTCTCGAAAGCCCTCCAGGTCCTAAAGCAGATAACCTTCTTTTATGAGTTATTTCAGACAAAGGGTTAGTTTGATCCATAAATTGCGAGAGCTGGCTTTGACCAAAAAACTCCCTTATTGCAGCTGAAGCTGGTTTTGGATTAACTAAATCATTCGGCATGACTGTTTCAATATCAGGAGCATTCGTCATTCTTTCTTTTATTGCTCTTTCCATTCTAATGACTCCCAATGTGTATTGATTCTCAAGCAATTCCCCAACAGATCTTACACGCCGATTACCAAGGTGATCTATATCGTCAATCTCACCCCTACCATCTTTTAACTCAGCTAAATATTTTACAATTTCAATTATATCTGCATTTTGAAGAACTCTTAGATTTAAATCTGTTTCTAAATTAAGTCGATTATTAATTTTTAATCTTCCAACTGGAGATAAATCATATCTTTCACGATCAAAAAATAAGCTTCTGAATAATTTATCTGATGCCTCTGGAGTTGGAGGTTCTCCTGGTCTCATAACTTTATAAATTTCATTTATTGCATCGTTTCTATTTTTATTTTTGTCGGCTGCAAATGTATCTCTAATATATGATCCCTTTTTGTTAGAATTAATGTCTAAGATTTCAACAACCTCTATTTTATTTTTTTCAAAATAGTTAATAGTATTTTCAGTGATCTCGTCTCCGGCTTCAAAATAAATTATACCAGTCTTCTCATCAAAAATATCTTTTGCTAAATTCTTTCCAATTAAAAAGTCATTGCTAAAATATAGATTCTTTAAACCAGATTCCTCAATTTTTTTTGCTATAACTACGTTAAACTTGTCACCCGATTTAGCGATTACTTTACCAGAGTTAGAATCAATTAAATCATGGTCAAGTTTCAATCCCATAAAGTCATTCTTGACAAACTTCGATTCCCAACCGTTATTTTTTTTTGAGAATTTTTTAATATCGTAGAAGTAACTAAAAAGCTTCTCATGAGTCATTCCAATAAATTTTGAAAAGTCTGGTTCTATATTTTTCTTCAAACATTCTTCTCTATATAGCGATGATTTTTCATCATCTAAGGCAAGGAGTAGTGAAGATGCAAGTATTTTCCTTCTTTTATCAATTCTGACATAAAGTAAGTCTTTTGGGTCAAATTCAAAATCAATCCAAGAACCATTATAAGGGATTAATCTTGAGGCAAATAAAAATTTCCCAGTTGAATGTGTTTTACCTTTATCATGATCAAAAAACACACCCGGTGATCTATGCATCTGAGATACAACCACTCTAGTTGTTCCATTAAAGACGAAAGTACCTTTTTGAGTCATTAAGGGCATATCTCCAAGATATACATCTTGTTCCTTAATATCTTTAATCGAGCTTACTCCAGTTTCTTCGTCGATCTCTCTTATTATAAGATTAAGTGTAATTTTCAATAAAGAACCATAGGTACTTCCTCTTTGAATACACTCTTCAACATCATATCTAGGATCTTCAAGTTCATACTTTACAAACTTCAATTCAGCCACACCAGAGAAATCCTTGATAGGAAACACTTTATTGAAGACGGCTTGCAAACCTACATCTTCTCTATCTTTTGGTTGGATATCTTTTTGGAGAAAAAGTTCATACGAATTTCTTTGAATCTCCAGTAAGTTTGGCATGTTAACCAAATCAGGAATCTTTCCAAAACTCTTTCTTATGTTGTGTTTAAGGGTAAAAGATCTTTTCATTATAATGATACTTATTTAAGTTCTACCTTAGCTCCTGCTTCTTCGAGCTGCTTTTTGAACTTTTCAGCATCATCTTTTCCTACACCATCTTTTAACTTACTAGGTGCACCCTCAACTAAATCTTTAGCTTCTTTCAAGCCTAAACCAGTGATCGTCCTAACCTCTTTAATTACGTTAATTTTCTTATCTCCAGCTGCTGCTAAATGAATCTCAAATTCAGTTTTTTCTTCTGCAGGAGCATCAGATCCTCCTGCTCCGGCAGCAGGTACTGCAGCAGCAACCGGTGCAGCTGCTGAAACTCCCCATTTTTCTTCTAAAATCTTTGTTAATTCTGAAGCCTCAAGAATAGTTAAGCTTGAAAGATCTTCTGCTATTTTTTCTAAGTTAGCCATAATTTACTCCTTTATCAATTATTATTTGGTTTGTTACTAATTACCCTTACAACTTTAGATTGAGAATCTTTAAGTGAATAAACAATTCTAGTTTGCACCGATGCCAATAGTCCTAAAATTTGTGATCTTAAAGCATCCATTGAAGGTAATGAAGCTAATTTTTTTATCTCATCAATTGTTAATTCTTTATCTCCCATCACACCGCCGATGACTTTGAGATTTTCATTTTCCTTAGAATAATTAATCATCACTTTTGATGTGCCAACAGGATCATCTGAAAAAGCAACTGATGTTGGACCAACAAAAAACTTATCTAGTTTTTCAAAGTTAGTTTCCTTTATAGCTCTTCGAGCAAGAGTGTTTTTTGCTACTTTGAAAACAGCATTTTTTTCTCTTATTTGGTTTCTCAAATCAGAAATTTCGGAGACAGTTAACCCTTTGTAGTGAGCAACAACCAGAAAATTCTTATCCTTAAGAACTGAATTAAATTCTTTTACAAAATTTTGTTTTTCAGCTTTTAGCATTTAAAACACACTCCATATTTGTCTGTCTGAGTAAATCTATGATAAACCCATCTATCCAGGATTTTTAAAAGTTTACTTCCCTGAAGTCTTTGACAGTAAAACAATATTGATTACATAACACTACTTAAGTCAACTTGCAACCCCGGACCCATAGTTGAGCTAATAAAAATTTTTTTAATAAAAACACCTTTTGAATTTGTGGGCTTGTTTTTACTTAATTCATTGTAAAAAAAAAGAATATTTTTCGTTAATTCTTCTAAACTAAAACTAATTTTTCCTACAGAGGCATGAACTATTCCAGTCTTGTCAGTTTTATATTCTATTTGTCCAGATCTAATTTTTTTTATAGCCTCTGCGACATCTTTGGTAACTGTACCAAGCTTTGGATTAGGCATTAAGCCTTTAGGACCAAGAATTTGTCCAAGTGTTCCAACCTTTGACATCAATTCAGGAGTTGATATACATTTATCAAAATCAATCTCTGATTTTTTTACTTTTTCAAGCAGATCATCAGAGCCAACAATGTCAGCACCGGCATCTTTTGCATTTTTTGCAGCATCACCTTCTGCAAAAACAGCAATTTTAACTTTTTTTTCTGGCATCTTTGGCAAACTCATAATACCTCGAACCAATTGATCTGATTTTTTTGCATCCACACCAAGAACTATTGCTAAATCTAAGGATTCATCAAATTTTTTTGAAGAGAATTTTTTAGTAAGTTCTAGAGCATCAGGTAACTTATAAATTTGATTTTCTTTAATTTCTTTAGAAATTAATTTTTTTTTTTTTGTTACTCTCATCATTCAACCTTTATTCCCATTGACCTTGCAGTTCCCGCAATCATTTTTTCAGCAGATCCT
>MDTD01036058.1_pt1 | contig 13127 bp, 8 predicted proteins | sample 811221 | NCBI WGS metagenome assembly MDTD01 (sample SAMN05326646, study PRJNA326480) | marine metagenome | isolation source: seawater | place: Pacific Ocean: South West | collected 2011 | reverse complement strand
GATTGGTTTTGATGTTGCGATCAATGCTGCACCGGAAGGCAAGGCCGGTCGCAAGACGCAGATGATTCTGTTTGGTGATGCGACCAACGCACGTAATGCTGCAGCGTTTGGTCAGTTGGTGTTCAAGCCGTGAGTTTGGGAGGGTGGCCAATGGTGAACCTCTGCCGCATCCGTGGTGCGGAAGTGGGCTTGGTTGATGGTGGATTTCTACCCGTGCCGCGGGAGTCAACCGATTGAATTTTTGCTATCAGCACTCTCTTGTGATTGATTTTTGTGTATGCGGCCACAATGCAATGACTGCATCGTCACTCCCGCGCAGGCGGGAGTTCAGTGAGGCTTGCAAGCGTCAACTGTATGCCACTGGATTCACGACTTCCGGGGGCGCGGGAATGACGGACGTAAGTCATCACAAAAACTGTCATCTCAAAATAAGCACTGACAGCTAAATTTGAATTGGTTGGCGGGAGTGACACGGCTTTTGGCTTGGCAACTCGCATCTCATATCAAGATTGATCGACGGGTTATCGCGTCCATTTCAATATGCTTATCGTCGTTACGCAAACAAAAGACCGTGCTTGCTGAAAAAGGTTCATTTCTGTCACTGTGCCTGATTTTTGACGTGATAGTGACAAAATTGTCTTCAAATTAAGCAGAGTTTTTCTTGAATGCCAGTGTTCGGACTTGACAGTCCCAAAAATGTAGGCATATTAGGCACATCTCAGAAGACACTCTTGGCACGAGGAGCACGAACTTGTCTTTACAATCTAACTCTCTTGGCAAAGACTGGCGTCGTATCGTCAGTCGGATGTCAGGTCTGGCTTTGCTGGGCCTGTTGGCAACCAATGTGTACGCACAGGACACCGGTGAATTGGTCGGGACGGTTGCGGAGGTCGCGCCGGATCCCATCGACCATGCCACCACGGTCTGGATGCTCATCTCCACGGGTTTGGTGTTGTTGATGATCCCGGGGTTGGCCATGTTTTATGGCGGTCTGGTGCGAACCAAAAACGTCCTGGGCACCATGATGCACAGCTTTGCTGCCATGGCGGTCATCGGCGTGATCTGGGCGGTCTGCGGCTATGCCATGACCTTCGGTAGCACCCAGTTCGTCGTCAATGACATTGGTGGCCTGATCGGTTGGGACAGCAGGATGTTCATGCTCATGGGCGTGGACAAGGCCATCATGCCCGATACCAACATTCCCGAGTTGGTGTTTGCGATGTTCCAGGGCAAGTTTGCCATCATCACACCGGCACTGATCGCCGGCGCCTTTGCTGAACGCGTTCGCTTTCGCGGTTACTGCGTGTTCATCGCACTGTGGAGCCTGCTGATTTACAACCCCTTGGCTCACTGGATTTGGGGTGGCGGTTTCCTCACCGGCAAAGCCATCGACTTTGCAGGTGGCACGGTCATTCACATCTCCGCGGGTGTGGCCGGTCTGGTCGCTGCCATTTACCTTGGCCCGCGACGTGGCTATCCCAAGTCAGCGATGCATCCGAACAACCTGGTGATGACGCTGATGGGTGCCGGTCTGCTGTGGGTCGGCTGGTTCGGCTTTAACGCGGGTTCCTCCGTCTCCTCAGGTTTGCAGACGGCTCAGGCGTTGACGGTGACGCAGATCTCCGCTGCCACCGGCGCGTTGGTCTGGATGATCATTGAAGGTTTTCATCTCAAGAAGGGCACCAGCCTTGGTTTTGTGTCCGGCATGCTTGCGGGTCTGGTTGCGATCACACCTGCTGCCGGTGACGTGCATCCTGCCGGTGCCGTGGCATTGGGGACGCTGGGGGCGATCATCTGTTACATGGCCGTCATTCTTAAATCCAAGATCGGTTACGACGACACGCTCGACGTCTTTGGCATCCACGGTGTTGCTGGTATCGTCGGCGCATTGGCGTTGACCTTCTTCCTGCGTGATGTGCCTGAACACGGCATTGCCACACAGTTCTGGTATCAGCTTGAAGGTGTCATCGTTTCAGCGGTGTACTCGGCTGTCGTCACCTTGATCCTGCTGGTCATCGTCGAGAAGACCGTTGGCCTCAAACTCAGCGATCAGGGCGAAATGGCGGGTATGGATCACGACCAACACGGTGAACACGGCTACGGCCTGCTGAACTTGAATTGATCCCGTATCTGATTGACCCAATTTAAAATTAAAATCCACCTGCAAAGGATTTGATAAACATGAAACTGATCATCGCCATTATTCAACCTGAAAAGCTCGACGAAGTCCGCCAGGCATTGGTCGACCGTGACATCAGTCGCGTGACCGTTTCCCGTGTCACCGGCCACGGTCAGCAACAGGACATCGACCTGTATCGTGGCCAGGAAATCACGCCGGACCTGCTGCCCAAGACCCGTATCGAAGTGGCGGTCAACGACGCATTCGTCGAACCGGCCATCGATGCGATCATCCAGGCGGCACGCGATAGCGACAGCGGCAAAATCGGAGACGGCAAAATCTTCGTCGTCCCCCTTGAACAATGCATCCGCATCCGCACCGGCGAACGCGGCGGCGAAGCCATCTGAGTTTCGCAAGAGCGTTGCGAATTCATGTGTAGCGGATGTGTCGCTAGCGAATGAGGCTTTGCTACGGAGATTGAAGCAGACGATGCGAGCATCGTCGATGCAAATCGACACGGTAAAGACACATGCAGCAAGACAAAACGCGACAGATGGATCAGGAACGCTCTAGAACAAATTAGGGGACCGGGACATCAGGGGTCCAATTCCTGATGAACTCAAAGCAGCATGTCACCGCGCGTGGCATGCTGTTTTTTTATTCGTCAATTGCAATGACCGGAAATGTTTTTGCTCAGGCAATCTCTTCGCGGAGTTTGTCCAGCACGTTGTGCTCCAGCGCGCTTTGATGGACTTGCTGAACATGTTCTTCGGGAGATTTTTCATCAAACGGATCAAGGTTGCTATACAACGCGACCGGGGCATACAACGGTGGGTTGGGGCGGTCTAAAAATGGACCACACGCGCCAGCCATCCATCCATAGTCAGCAGCGAAGTTCGGCTCGTTGGTTCGGAAACGGTAGAGAAAATAAGCCAGTCTCCCAAGATCGGTGCCGGAGTCGATTTTGATGATGTCAATCAATTCAAGCGCATCAGGTGCTTGCTGCAGTTCGTTGGGATGAGCCAGCCATGTGACGAATGCCGATTCGGCAAAGGCTTTGATCGTGCGGTATTCAGCAGGGAAAGCATCGGCATGTCCCAATTCATCGAGCGCGTCGTAAAGGACATTTCGCAACAACGGCGAAGCAGCCATGATCTTGATCTGTTGGGGGTCGGGTGGGTTACCTTCTTTAATCGGATCGATCACCGGTGAAAGCAGAAGGTCTGTTTCGCGTTGCTTGCGCTTTGTGGCCATGATCAGATTGAGAATCAAACCTGCAAAAATAAGAACAGCAAGGCCGATGATGACAGCAACAATAATCAATACAATTTTAAGCATTGAACAGGTCCCCAAGAAAATAATGTTATCAAGTCAGGAAGATGCGTCCGAAAGAAATGAGCATCGAAACGGTCAAGTTATCAACAGAACGATATCGATGTTACATATCAGTTTTTAGAAGTCAATACACAAAGATGTTGGGGACTCAATCAATTTGGAGTTGGCAATGACGAACGGCAGGTATGGTTGAACCACAACGTTTCCAGCAATTCATTTTCACGTTTTGGTAGATAAGGGATTAGGGTAAAGACAAGGCGATATATGAATAACAGCCCAAATCCCTAATCACCAATCCCTTTGATATGGTCGTTGAACATGAATTGCTGGAAACGCTCTTGATGAAGGATCAGTTGGACTGCAGCCGTTCGACGCCTTCGGGCAGGTTCATGTATTTGATGACGGCTTCGTAGACTTCGTTGCACTTGAAGAAGAGTTTCTTGCCACCGTCCATAGCGGATGTCATGTAGAGAATGTAATGACGACGCCAGTTGGTACGGTCGTTCTCTTCGTTGAACATGGCTGCTTTTTCGCGGATTTCCTTGCTCTTTTTGCGGTAGGCCCAGCGTGCGTTGGCGTAGGCTGCAACGAGCGTATCACTGGTGAGCAGGTCCACGCCAGCCGACATCTTTGAGGTGTCATAACGGAAGTCAGAGAAGATGTCATAACACATGCGATCGAGTTGGCCAGGGCGTGCGCTGAGCACGGGCACAAGCAGGCGTCCGACATCCGGGCCACCGCGCGGGTTGAGCGAGAAGCCCATTTGCCCCAAAGCCGGTGTGAGCACGATGTAGGGACAGCTGCGCAGATACACACGGTTGGCAGGTTTCTTGGCGGGGACGATGATGTCTTTGAAGATCAGTGGATCGAGCATTTCGATCTCGCCAATCTGAGCGTTGACGGTCGGTCGATCATTGACGGCTCCACCGGGTTTATACTTCTCACGCAACACAAACGGCAGGAAGGGTTCCTTGAGTTTGGCGCAGAGTTTGCAGCCTTTGCGAATGCCTTTGGCTTCACGGCGGGCAAGAATCTCAGCGGTCATTGGGGGCAAACCACCGATACGTGATTGTGCTTCACCGACTGCAGCCTGTTCATCGGGAATCAACTTGCCATCAATCTGTTCGATACTCTTTTGCAGACGAGCGACAGCCACCTTACAGGCTTGGATTTGCTCCTGCATTTCCCGCTTCTTCTGCTTGAAGGTTGATTTCTGTGGATTGAGTTTTTCAATCTTGAATTCCAGTTCCTGCTGTTCATTGCCAACGCGTTCAATTTCGGCTTGAAGCTGCTCGACGGTTTGTTTGTAGGACGATTCGATGATCTTGCCGTAGACGATACGTCGCCACATCTTGTCGACTTTCCAGTCGTCTGAACCCTTTTGGTTGAGTTCAAGATCTTCATCCATGGCAGGTGTGATAAAGCCCTGCCCGACCATGTGAATGTACTCGTCGGTGTAGAGCACGTGGGTGGCATCGACGTGATAATCCCATTCTCTGCGTGGATGGGCGCATTCTTCGAGCAGGAATTTTGAGACATCCTCAGAGAGTAGCCACGGGGCTTTGCCAATCATGCCGTACCGAAGAAACGCGCGGATGTGGGTTTCATCCTCACCAGCAACTTTCTGATCGGCAACGATTACGGCGGCTTCCGTGTAGATCCGCCAGAACTCTTCAACCATGTCGCGGGTGATGTCTTTGATTTCGCCGTTGATGGCGGTTTGCAGATCGTAAAGCCGACTCATCTCTTCGCGGATGGCAAGTTCTTCAGGCGACTGCTTCTTTTTGGACTTGGGATTGATGACCGCTTTGAGTTGCTCATCGAGTTGTTCACTCTTGGCTTTACAGGCAGCTTTGAAACTGTCGAGTGTGCCATGGTAGGCCGTCCAGCCGTAGAGTGTCTGAGGTTTGCAATCGTAGTGGTCGAGAATTTTAAACAGGCGTTCGTCAGCCAGGCAGCGTGTGCCGATGTCCAGCAGGGGCTGGGTCAGCTGATTGCGTTCAAGGAACAGACAGGATTGTTTAATGCCCCATTGGAGCACATCAATCTGTAGCTTATCAATGTCGGATAAATCGATGGGCTTGCGTTCGACGGGTTCAGAAGGTGGCGGGGGGGCCTGTTCTTCTTCGTCCTCGTCTTCCTCTTCCTCGTCTTCCTCCATGTCATCGAGAAAGTCGTCCAATTCGTCATCCTCTTCCTCGGCCTCAGCGGGTGATTCTTCCTGAGGGGGATTGATGACATCCTGGAGCTTCTTGTTGAGTTTCTCAAGGGTCTTGGTGGCGATTTCCTCTGAAGGCAGTCGCTTGAGTTCACGACATTGTCGCGCCACTTCGCTGGAAATCGCTGGCGGGACGTCTTCGTCACCTGCGTAGGGTTCACGTAGTTTCTGAAGCTTGTCGATGCTCATGAGAATCGACAGACGTCGATAGGCAATTTCCGTTAACCCCTTTGGTGGATGGAAGTCCGCCGTCTCGATGTTCATCTTGATCGGCATCATGGGTTCTTCATGAACGATCGGCTGGCGCAACCCCTTGGCCGGCTTCTGGGCGTTGGATTGCTCCTGGTCATTCTGAAGATTGGAATTCGTTGCCGTCTGAGTCAACTTATCGGTCCCATTTACGACCTATCTGTTGATATCAATACACGTAATAACGCGCGTCCTGTCCAAGTTCATCGGCAGAAAACCTTTGCGGGTTAATCCGGGTTGGGGGTATCGTCTTTTTATACACCGTGTGATGATGGGCGAATACAGGTAAAATTCCGTGTCCAAAACCCAGTTATTGTGTACATTACGACACTTTTGGGGTTTGGGAGGGAAGATCCGGATGATAGGTGTATATCTAAAATACTACCCGGCTTTTGAGTGAAACAAAGCTAAATCAGCCAATTTCACGGCTTTGGAACAAAGCGACCGCCAAGCCGAGCATAGCCATGATCATCAATAGGGAGTAACTCGACGCCAGCAGGACGTAGGTGCCCGTGAAGTCATGCTCCTGACTGATGGCATCAGCCGGCCAGAGGAACTGCAGGTTGGGGGTGATGCGATAGAAGATGTCCGCCCACCAATAGTCCTGAGCCCAGGCACCCAGAATGTTCTGACTCATCAGGCCCATCAGGAAGACGCCCAGGCAAATCATCAGCGTCATGAGTTGTCCCAACCGTGTGGAAGCGACAATCGCCACCGAGCAGATCACCGCCACCGCCAGGAACACCAGCAGCAGGCCGATCCACAATTGCGGGTTGATGTCCTTCATCGGTGATTGGAAATGCCAATCCTTGTCGATCAGCAGCACCAGGGCGTAACCAACTGTCAGAAACAGCCCCATCAGCCGCGAAAGGGCAGAGGTGAAGACCCAGTTGTAGAAATAGTTCCCCAGCGTTGCGACGATCAACGCCAGCATGCCGAACCCAAGTCCAAAAATAATGACCGGCCCGTCAAAGCGATCTGATGCCGTCTGCATGACCTGGTGACGAACGGTCAGCAGGTACACAATGGTCAACGTCCAATAAGCCAATGCGATCGCGGTGCTGACGCCCAGGTATTTACCAATGATGAAGACTGGCCGACTCACGGGCTTACTGATGACTGTCAAGGCAGTTTTGTTTTCGATTTCCGAACTGACCACGCCGGTCGCGGTGAACGCAGCCAGGAAGAGTCCGACGATAAACAACGTGGATAACCCCAGGTCGATCAGTAGCTTGTTGTCATTCTCCAACGTGTAGGCTGAGAGTTGGGGGTTGAGTAGCATCCCGCCGGTGGCAATGAGCATCAACACCACGAAAATCGGCTGGCGGATACTTTCAATAAACGTGTTGCGGGAGATGGTCCAGATCTGTTGGAGCATGTATCACTCTTCCGTATACCGGGCTATAGGCGCAGGACGACTCCCATGATACGCAGGTGACAGAAAGATGGTTCGGATTGCGCTTGAGATTTTATGCAATCAATCGTGATGCGTTATCAAGGATCGAATCAACGCAAGCCGCCAGATCAGACCACAGGTCGAATCGGGTGGATACGCTTTGATTCGAACTAGCCCCGTCAGATTCTATAGCAGTTCAAATCATTAAACTCCATGCCTTGGTATTTTTCGTCATTCCCGCGCAGGCGGGAGATTCATTCTTTGCATCGCTCAATCCCTACGGTCTTCCATCTGGCGGCTTGTGTGGTTTGGGGGAATGGATTGGAAGTAACGCAAAAGAAAAAAACTGATCCCAAGGCGAACAAAACGGCATTTGGCTGCGAACAATTAGCAAGCCACGCATTTTGACTCGGGGTGTATGGGTCTGTGCAACGCATGGATCAAATCGACTCAGGGCGTGCTTAAGTGAATCTGAACAAGGTGTTACCTCTTAACAGCCTTGTGGGAAAGACAGCGGAAACAAGACTTTTTGGAGTCCAATAGAGCATGGCACATGACCAACAAACATACCGCCGCGCCACGACAGCAGCGATTGTCGGCCTGGTGGTTCAGGTTGTTCTGAGCATCGCGATTGCCCTGATCGGCCTATGGGCCAAATCACCGGCGCTCGAGGCGGCGACCTGGTATTTCGTCGGCGGTATCCCCATCTGGATCGTCCTTTGCCTGCTCTACAATCAGGCTCGCATCGAACGCGTCGAAGCCCTTGAAGCCGAACAGATCATCCATCAGGATCAGCAGGCCGCCGCCATTTTCGAGGAACAGGCCGATGACCTGGACCTGGCTCGCCGTCGTCTGCAGAAGCTTCAGACCTGGGGCCTGAACATCGTGAGTCTGCTCGTTGCCATCTACCTGCTGGTTTTGGGTGGCTACCTCTTTAACCAGAACAAGTCGATGCTCAGCAGTGCAGCCGATGCCGCGGACGCCGTGGCACCGTTGGGCCCTGAAACCAATCCGACCGTGCTGCTTTTCCTGAGTGTCGGTATCGCTTTCATGGCCTTTGCCGTTGGGCGTTATGTCTCAGGTATGACCTCCGTCAAGGAATGGAAACTGCTTCGTGGCGGTGCCAGCTACTTGATGGGCAACTTCCTGATGGCGGTTCTCACCGTCATCGGCACCATCGTGGTGCTCTTTAGCAAAAAGCCCGACTTCATGGGCACGTTGGCTGTTGTTTTCCCTGCCATCACGTTCCTGGTTGGTCTTGAGTTTCTCGTCACCTTCCTGCTTGGTGCCTACCGTCCCCGCAAGAAGGGTGAAATTGGTCGCCCGGCATTTGACAGTCGCGTGCTGGGCATGCTCACCGCTCCCAAGAGCCTGGGCTCGATCATCAGTGAAACCATCAACTACCAGTTTGGTTTTGAGATCACCAGCAGTTGGTTCTACAAGGATCTGAGCAAGTTGATCATGCCGCTGCTGTTGTTGGGCGTTGCCGTGGTCTGGCTGAGCACCAGTTTCGTGGTGGTTCAGCCGCATCAACAGGCATTGATCCTGAAAATGGGTCAAATCTCCAAGCAGGTCGGCCCCGGTCCTCACTTCAAGCTTCCCTGGCCGTTTGGGCAGACGCAAAAGTTTGATGTTGACCGCGTGCACGAAACCTTTGTCGGCTCGGTCCGCAACAAGAGTGAAGCAGACATTGCCATCCTCTGGACCAATCAGCATGCCGACGGTGAAGAAGAGTATATGATCACTGCACCGACACCCAGTGCCCAACTCGATGACGCTGGCATCACCGACAACTCCACAGGCGTCGGACTGCTACCCGCTGAAGTCGTCGTGCAGTACTGCATTCTCAGTGAAGAACTCGAAAAGTATGCCACCAGTGCAGATGATCCGGCCAAGTTGCTGGAGAATCTGGCTGACCGTCATGTCAATGAGTATTTCTCAACACACGATGTCGACTTCCTCCTGGCTCACGGTCGTGAAAAGGGTGGCATGGAATTGCAGAAATCCATCGCTGCTGATGCACGCGAACTGGGTTTGAAAGTCACCTTCGTCGGCATCACTTCCGTGCATCCGCCGACCAAGAGTGAAGTGGCTGACAAATTCCACGAAGTGATCAATGCCTTGCAACAAAAGGAAAGTGCGATCCAGGAAGCCCAGGGCGAAGCCATCCGCATTCTATCGGAGACTGCCGGTTCCTATGAACATGGTCAGAAAATCAATGCTGCCATCAAGCAACTGGAAACCGTGCAGCAGGAACGCAGCAACACCAAGGACGCAAAAAAGCTTGCCCAACTCGAAAAGATGGTCGATATCTCACAGCAGCGTGTCGACAAGCTCCTGGCTCAGGCTTCCGGTGAACTGTCCATGATCAATGACGAAGCTCAGGCTTACCGTTGGCAGCGTTCGATCTCCGAACTGGCTCGCGCCAGCCGAATCGGTGCTGAGTTTGAAGCCTACAAGCTTGCTCCCCGGTACTACCGTGCCCGTCAGTCTCTGGACACCCTTGTCGAAGGCATCAAGGATCGACGCAAGATCATCATCAGTCAGGATCAGGAAACAGGGAATCGCCCGGTCTTCCGATTCGACTTTAAAGACCCTGAGTCTGCATTGGACAACATCATCAATCCCAGCAATTAATCATCCGGTCAACACCATTGAAATGACTTGACTCGCTCCTTTGGACACGAGAATTCAATTATGAAAAACAAAACCAGTTTCATCATCGCCTTGATCGTCGTCGTCATGCTCGGCACCTATGCCGTCTGTTTCCAGGTTCGCTATGACGAAGTCGCAGTCAAAACCACTTTCGACAATGCCGATGAAAACAGCATCATCAAGGAACCGGGCCTGCACTTCAAAGCGCCTTGGCCGTTCCAGAAAGTCGAAACCTATTCCACGCGTCTGCAGGTGCTCGAACCCAAGCTCATTGAGCAGCAGACCGCTGATGAAAAGACCGTTGCCATCCGCCCCTATGTGACATGGTCCATTGATGATCCACTGTCATTTTTCAAGCGTATTCGCACGGTGGAAGATGCCAATGATCGTATCGAGTCTCTGCTGACCACATCGCGTGGCATTATCTCCAAGTACACCTTCGGTCAGTTGGTCAACACCGACCCGTCGCAGCTTAAGCTCACGGAAATCGAAAAGATGTCCACCGACCAGCTTCAGAAGCTCGTTGATGATTCAGGTTACGGCATCACCATCAAGCAGGTGGGTATCCGTCGGATCAAGCTTCCTGAAAAGACCACCGAGAGTGTGTTTGAAACCATGAAGAAGACCCGTGAACGCATGGCCGCCAACGCTCGTCAGGAAGGCAAAGCCAAGGCCGCTGCCATCAAGTCCGACGCCGAAACCGCCGCCAAGCGCATGAAGGCCATCGCCGAACGTCGCGCCCAGGAAATTCGTGCCAAGGGTGACCGTGAAGCCGCCAAGTACTACGCTTCCTTTGCCAACGACAAGGAAGATTTTGCCATCTTCCTGTTCAAGAACGAAGCCCTCAAGGAAATGCTCAAGAACAACTCCACCTTCGTGCTTCCTGCCGAAGACCTGGGACTGTTTGAGTCTGTCGGCGAAGTGAATCTGCCTGCAGGACAGTAAGTTTGATTTGAGTAATTGAGGTTCGATTTAACAGGATCGTTAAACCAGCAAGGTTATACAACATGGCTCACAAGCATCATCACGATCATGACCACGAACACACCGCTCAGCCACGCGGTGCGCAGGACCCGGGCTTTGATCCGGCTGCACAATCACTGGCTGATGCGCTGCAGTTCTGCTTCACTGCGTTGAAGGTTATCATGGTCGTTCTCGTTGTGGTTTACTTCGGCAGTGGCTTTTTCAATGTCGAATCCAACAAGACCGCGGTTCAACTTCGTTTCGGGAAAATCATCAAGTCCGATCTGCCCAGTGGCGGACCTTACTTCGCGCTGCCTTATCCGATTGATGAAGTGATTCCCGTCGAACTGACTGAACGTGTTCTGGATGTCAAAAAAGCCTTCTGGTTTGAGTATGACGACAAACGGGATGCAGGCAAAACCATTGACGAAATGGCTGAGTCCCGCATGGGGCCTCTCAATCCTGTCAAAGATGGTTCATTGATCACCGGCGATGCCAACATCGTCCACACGCAATGGTCGCTGACCTATCAAGTCAGTGATCCGACGGCCTATGTGGAAAATGTCGGAGATGACAAAAAACTGGCGCATAAGCTCGTGGAGTTGGCAGCCGAACAGGCCATCGTCAAGAACGTTGCCCAACTCACCGCGGATGATCTTCTCAAAGGCGTGACCAATGCCGAGTCGATCAAGAATCACATGCAAGGCACGCTTGATGGCATGAAGACCGGCCTTGAAGTCAAGACCGTCTCCATCACACAGATGACCGTGCCCCTGTCCACGCGCCCGGCCTTTCAGGCGGTGCTCAATGCCGAAAACGAAAAAGCACGTGAGATCGAATCCGCCCAGGAACAACGCGTCAACATTCTCTCAACCGCTGCAGGTGAAGCACATGATCAATTGCTGAGTCTGGTTGAGAAGTATGAGTTCGCAGTCGACAATCACACTGAAGGTGCCGAGCTTGATGCGATCAACAATGAACTGGACACCGTGCTCAACGCACTGAATATCGACAACACGCCCATCAGCGGTGAAGTCGCTGGCATCATCAATGAAGCTCAGGTCTACCGCACCAGCATCGTTGAAAAAGTCCAGTCCGAAGCACAGAAGCTTGAACAGCTTTACGATCAGTATCAACAGAGTCCGCGCATCATTCAGCAGCGTTTGATTCAGGACGCTCGTCGTGAGATCCTTTCCAGTGACATGAACGAAACGTTCTACGTCACCCAGGATGGTCAGCAATATCTGGAACTCAATCGCGACCCCAGTGTCAAGCGTGAACGTGAACGTAAGCGTCTGCAGTTGGAACAGGAATCGCGTCAGAACAACCGATGATTTTGGTGATGAAATAGAGTTTGCCTATGACTTCCGCAATGACCAGTCAAAACCAGGCCCAGGCCGTCGAGAACTCACACGATGTGATTCGCTGTATCGGTCTGACCAAAATTTTCAAAGACTTCTGGATGCGCAATCGCGTCCGCGCGGTGGACAACATCTCCATCAATGTTCAGCGTGGCGAACTCTTTGGACTGCTCGGTCCCAACGGCTCGGGTAAGAGTACCACCATCAAGATGATCCTCGGCCTGCTGCATCCGACGTCAGGTCGCATCTCGGTGTTGGGTAAACGTCCCGAAGATGTTGCCATCAAAAAGATGATCGGCTATCTGCCCGAAGAGTCCTATCTCTATCGATTCCTCAATGCCCGTGAAACGCTCGACTATTACGCGCGACTGTTTTTCCAGAACCGTCTGCAGCGCAAGCGTCGTGTGGACATGTTGCTGGAGATGGTTGGACTTGAAGCCGTGCAACGCCGTCCGGTGGGCGAATACTCCAAGGGCATGCAGCGTCGTATCGGTCTGGCTCAAGCCTTGATCAATGACCCGCATCTGCTGATACTCGACGAACCGACCACCGGTCTGGACCCCATCGGCACGCGTCAGATCAAGGACCTGCTGCTGGAACTCAAATCGCGGGGCAAGACGATTCTGCTTTGCTCGCACCTGCTCTCCGACGTCGAAGATGTCTGCGATCGTGTTTCCATCATGTACGGCGGTAAAGTCCGACAGGAAGGCACCGTCGACGAACTACTCACCAAGCAGGAAGCGACCACGCTGGAAGTACCCGGTCTGGATGATCAGACGATTGAGGAAATCCGCAAGGTGCTCGCTGCCAAGGGCTATGACATCTCGCGTG
>MDTD01153453.1_pt1 | contig 13128 bp, 13 predicted proteins | sample 811221 | NCBI WGS metagenome assembly MDTD01 (sample SAMN05326646, study PRJNA326480) | marine metagenome | isolation source: seawater | place: Pacific Ocean: South West | collected 2011 | reverse complement strand
TACATATTTTTTGCTTGAACTTTGAAGTCGAAATTTAGATAAAGCTATGTTTTTGTAATTTAAATTAAATAACGTTTTGTAATTAGTATTTCCATAAATAGTTATATCTTTTTTATATTTACTTATTTTTACAGTATCGTTTACAAAAAGTGATACAGCTCCAGGATAAATAGGTGAAAAATTCTCTTTATATGGTAATAAGATAGATATTTTCATATGGTCAAGCTTTTTATTTTTTTTCTTAAGCTTCTATTTTTCTTTATATAATATTCTCTGGAAATTGCCTCATTTTTTGTTTTAAATTTTTCTTTATAAATAAGCTTCCATTTACGACCTCTAGTAAATTTTGCACCCTTCCCTTTGTTATGTAATGTGATTCTTTTTTTTAGGTTTGATGTATACCCAACGTAAGTAACGGCTTTGTTACACGAACTTTTAAGAACATAAACATAAAAGTTCATCTTTAATGTTAGTAGCCCTTTATATCTTGACCTTTTTTTGAGCCTTTCATTTTTTCTATAACAGATTTAGCTTCTGAGCTCATGTGTCTTTGATCAGATCCAACCGTAACAAAATTAAATCCTAAATTTATCATTTCTTGTGCATACTCTGGTGAAGCATTATGTATACCGGCGAATAATTTATGTTTTTTTGCATGCTTTAAGATATTTAAAATTTCTGTATGAGTTTTAGATCCTTTAGGATTATCAAAGCCAGGTTTTTGTCCTATAGCAAGACTTAAATCAGCTGGTCCAATATAAATACCATCCAGATTTGGTGTGGACATTATCTCATCTAAATTTTTTAAAGCTTCACTTGTTTCAATCATTGCTAACTTCAAAATTTCATCATTTGCATGAGAACCGTAATCTTGACCGCCATATATAAGACCACGTATAGGTCCAAAACTTCTATATCCTTTTGGTGGATAAAGACAAGCTTGCACAAATTTTTCTGCTTCTTTTCTATTGCTTACCATCGGACAAATTATTCCGTAACATCCTGCGTCTAATATTTTCATTATTTGACCAGGTTCATTCCAATTTACTCTCGCTAAAGGCACTGTTTCTGTAGTTGAAATAGCTTGTAACATTTGTAAGGCATTGGGATAATCTATTACTCCATGTTGCATATCAATAGTTAGTGAGTCCCAACCTTGTTGTGCCATAACTTCTGCAGAGAATGAATTTGGTATTTGTAGCCAACCATTTATAATTGGCGTTCCTTCTTTAAATTTTTTTTTAAGAATATTTTTTCGCATTAATCGTAATGAACGCCTAAATGAGTGTATTTTATATTTAAATAATCTTTTATGGCCATAGAGCCGCCCTCTCTACCATAACCTGTTTGTTTGATCCCTCCAAAAGGTGCCTCGGCGACTGCTACTACAGGAGTATTAACAGCTACTGTACCGCTCTCCATTAATTCTGAAGCTCTATTAGCTTTTTTCATGTCATTTGTATATATATAACTGGCAAGACCAAGTTCGTTATTATTGGCTCTTTCCACAACCTCTTCAAAATTTTTAAAAGTTAGGACTGGAACTAAAGGGCCAAACGGTTCCTGTTTCATTATTGTAAAATTATCTTTTACACCGTCAAAAATAGTTGGTTCATAGTAGTACCCTTTATTAAACCCAGCTGGTCTTTTGCCACCCAATAAAACTCTTGCACCTTCCTTTTTTGTTGTCTCGACTAGAGTTTCTATTTCTTCTAATCTTTTTTTGGTTGTAAGAGGTCCAAGGATAGTATCTTTATCCATCCCATTACCTATTTTTAATTTTTGAGTTTTCTCAACCATTAATTTTGTAAAATCATTTTTTTTGCTCTCATGAATATAAAATCTTCCTGGTGAAATACAAACCTGTCCATTGTTTCTGAATTTAGCAGTTATAGCCATATCAGTTACCTTATTCAGATCAACGTCATCAAAAACTATAAAAGGTGAATGACCACTGAGTTCCATAGTAACTCTTTGTACTTTGTCCGCAGCTTTTTTTAATATTAATTTTCCAACTCGAGTCGATCCAGTAATTGAGACTTTTTTGATAATATCAGACGATAAAAGTTCCTCAGAAATAAATGCTGGATCTCCTGATAATAAATTAATAACACCATCTGGAACACCAGCTTCTTTACAAATATTTACCAGTTCCATTACAGATCCTGGTGTAATTACATCTGGTTTTACAATTACAGAGCATCCAGCAGCTAACGCTGTTGAAATTTTTCTTGAGGCTAAAATTATTGGAAAATTCCAAGGTACTAAAGCAGCAACAACACCAACCGGCTGGTAGTAAACATGAATTCTTGTATTTGGAAACCTGCTTTGAAGAGTTTCACCATAAATTCTTTTAGTTTCCTCCGAGTTCCATTCAAAAATATCAGCTGCACCACCTACTTCTCCAGCTCCTTCTGATAAAGGTTTTCCAACTTCTAGAGTTAGCCATTTAGAAAGAGTATCAACTTTTTTTCTCATTAAGTCTGAAATTTTTCTAATAATTTTTGATCGCTCCCAGGGAGATGTGTTTTTCCAAACTTCCAAACCTTTCGCAGCAGATTTTAATGCTTTATCTATATCTTTTTTTGAAGCTTTAGATGCATTACCAATAAGCTCTTCTGTTGCAGGGTTAATAACTTCATAGGTCTCACCGCTCGAAGATTTTTCCCACTTACCATCTATGAATTGACCAAATTTTTCGTACATAATTTATTCGTTGAAAATAAGAGTATATTTAATTAGGTTATAAAGAATTTATGAAAAACATTCAACTCACTTGTGCTCATGCAATTGTTAAATTTTTAGTAAAACAAAAGATATTGATTAATGGAAAAAAAGAGCCTCTTTTTCCAGGTGTATTTGGAATATTTGGACATGGTAATGTTGCGTGTTTAGGGCAAGCATTAGAAGAAAATCAAAAAGATCTTCCTACTTGGCGAGGCCATCACGAGCAAAATATGGCACTTACAGGAATAGCCTATTCTCGAGCAAAAAGAAGAAGACAAATATTTGTAGCTACTAGTTCTGTCGGTCCTGGATCAACAAATATGCTGACCGCTGCGGCTGTAGCAATGAGTAACAGACTCCCAATTTTATTTTTGCCGGGAGATACTTTTGCAAATAGAATGCCTGACCCAGTTCTCCAACAAGTAGAAAATTTTGATAATCCGGGAATGACACAAAATGATGCCTTTAAACCAGTTGTCAGATACTTTGATAGAATTACAAGACCTGAACAAATTATCTCCTCATTTCCGCAAGCTATACAAATGATGTTAGATCCGGCTGATTGTGGTCCAGCTTGTATTTCTTTATGTCAGGATGTTCAGGGTGAAGTTTTTGATTATCCTGAAGAATTTTTTCGGGAAAGAGTGCACCATATTAGAAGATCAAAACCTGATGATTTTCAGATTAAAAAAGCTGTAGAAACAATTAAAAAATCTAAAAATCCAATAATAATATCAGGAGGGGGAGTTTTTTATTCTGATGCAATGAATGAGTTATCAAATTTTGCAAAAAAACATAACATTCCTGTAACCCAAACAGTTATGGGATACTCTACAATGAAAAGAGATCATTCACACTTTGTTGGTCCTATAGGCGGATTAGGTGGCAAAGCTGCAAACAATCTTGCAAAGCAAACAGATTTGGCTTTAGCCATAGGAACTAAATTAGCAGATTTTACAACTGGATCCTGGGCAAATTTTGAAAATCCAGAGTTTAAATTAGTTTCAATAAATACAGCACGATTTGATGCAAATAAACATATGGCTGATGCAATTATTGGTGATGCAAAAGTTAGCTTGTTAGAATTATCTCAAGGTCTAGGAAACTGGAAAGCTGAGGACAAATGGTACAAAAAATCTCAGGAGGAATTGAAAGAATGGAATGAGTATGTTGATAAAGAGAGTGGGCCTACTAATCAAAAATTACCAAGCTACGCCCATGCTGTTGGTGCTGTTTATAGAAACTCTGATCCAAAAGATATTGTTGTTACTGCGGCTGGTGGTTTAGTAGGAGAAGTGATGCAAGTATGGCGCCCAAAGGAATTAAATACCCATGAAACAGAATGGGGTTTTAGCTGTATGAGTTATGAAATTTCTGGCGCATTAGGAATTAAGATGGCTAATCCAGATAGAGACGTAGTATCATTTGTCGGTGATGGCTCTTACCTTTTATATAATTCTGATATTTATAGCTCAGTTATTACTAATAATAAATTAATCATAATAGTATGTGATAATGGCGGTCACGCTGTAATTAATAGATTACAACTATATAAAGGTGGCAAAGAATTTAACTGTCTTTTAAAAAGTTCTAAAACACCAGGTTTAGTTTCTGTTAATTTTGCTGACCACGCAAAAAGTATGGGTGCTGAAGGTGAGCATGTTCAATCAATTTCAGAGCTAGAAGATGCTTTCAAAAGAGCTAAAAAATCAAAAAAAACATATGTTATCTCTATTCATACTGACGGCTACCAATGGTTAGAAGGGTCAGCTTATTGGGAAAGCCCTACTCTTTCAATACCTTCAACAGAAGAAAATAAGAAGGCTTTGAAAGAACACCTTGAAGGAAAGAAAAAACAAAGAAAAGGTGTTTAATTTATGAAAAAAATTTTCAAAGTGGGCCTTATAGGTTGCGGAAATATAGCTGAAACTTATTTTAGAGCGCACAAATATTTCAATAATTTCAAAATTACCATTTGTGCTGATATAAATTCAAAAGCTTCTTACAAATGTGCAAAAAAATACAGAATTAAATCAAAATCCGTAAAAGAAATTTTAAAAGACAAAAATATAGAAATTATATTGAATCTTACAATTCCAAAGGCACACTTTGTTATAGCAAAAAAAGCTTTAATAAATGGTAAACATATTTATTCAGAAAAACCATTAGCTGTTAATTTAAGTCATGGAAAATATTTAATCAAATTAGCCAAAAAAAAAGGTTTATATATTGGTAATGCCCCTGATACGTTCTTAGGTGGGGGAAATCAAAAAGCTAGAGAATTGTTAGATAAAGGTGTAATAGGAAAAGTAAAATTTGGTAATGCTATTTTTGCTTATCCTGGAATTCAATCATATCATCCTAATCCCGAGCCTTGGTTTGCAAAAAAGGAGGGTGGACCAGTAATAGATATGGGGCCATATTATCTTACAGCTTTAGTAAATCTTTTGGGTCCAGCATCAAACGTATTAAGTCAATCTCTAATGGGTAGAAATAAAAGGACAATCGGTATTGGACCAAAGAGAGGAAAAAGTTTTAAGGTAGAGTGTCCAACTACATATTTTTCAACAATAAAATTTAAAAATGGGACTATTATTAGATTAACTTTATCATTTGACGTTATATCTCATTTAAGAAATCATATTGAACTTTATGGTGATGAAGGTTCTATGGTTGTGCCAGATCCTAACATGTTTGGAGGTTCAGTTTTAATAAGTAAAAAAATGAATAGTGCGTGGAAAAATTATAAAACAAATAGAGCACTTTTAGGAAAAATTAATATTAAAAGTCAAAGTTCGAGAGCAAACGAGTCACCTACAAATGCAAATTACAGAGGTGCTGGCTTGTCAGAAATGATATATTCAATTAATAATAGGAAAAAACATAGATGTAATGGGGATTTATCTCTACATGTTTTAAACATAATTGACGCTATTCACAAATCTGCACGTTCAGGAAGAAGAGAAAATGTTACTGTCGATTGTAAAAAACCTTCATACTTTAATAAAAGAGAAATACAATCTATTCTTAAATAGAGTTTTTTCTACTTAAAAAAGCAGCGCCTCTAACACCGCTTGCATCTCCATACTTTGGTTTGAGAAATACTGTGTTTAACACAATATTATTCAAATATTTTTCTGTTATTCTTTTAATTTCATCTAAATTATTAATTTCATTAGAGACACCACCACCAAAAACAATAGCATCAGGGTCTAAGATATTTATAAGAGAAGCTAAGCTTCTTGCAAGCTTATCTTTAAATATTTCAAAATATTTTAATGAGTTTAGATCGCCATTTCTACTAAGTTTAAACATTTCTTTTGCAGAAATCTTATTTTTAAAAATATTTTCGATTCCTTTTCCTGAAATAAATTGTTCTATAGTAAAGTTATAAGAATTTTTTAACCTTAAATTTTCCTCATTAAGAATTCCATAACCAGGTAAAAAATTATGCCCCCACTCCCCTGTTAATTTGTTTGCTCCATTAAAAATCGTTTTATCTATAACTAAACCTCCCCCACAACCAGATCCTAGAATAATTCCAAATACTACTTTGTAATTTCTTGCTGCCCCATCTATTGATTCTGATAAAGTAAAACAATTCGCATCATTTTCACAATAAACAATTCTATCCAATAATTTGCTTAAATCTTGATTAAGTTTTTTATTATTTAACCATGGAGAATTATTTGAATTAAATACAATTCCTTTTGTATTTATTGATCCTGGATGACAAACACCTACATTTATTTTCTTTTTAAATTTATCATCGATCTTTTTAACTATTGAAGCTATAGTTTGTAATGTCTGATCGTAATTTCTGGGTGAAGGAACTCTTTCCCTTAAATTTTCCTCACCTTTGTTAGATAAAACAACACTTTCAATTTTAGTAGCTCCTAAATCAATTCCTATCTGCATTATTTTTCTGTTAATCTATCCATCTCTTTCAGCTCTACCTCTAATTTATTCAATTCTTCGCCACCGGCCATCATGCTTAAAAGCTTTTCTCTAGTAATATTTTTTTTTGCATAAGTTCCAAGACTTTTTCCTCTATTTAGAACAGTAAAACTGTTTCCTACAGGATAAGCATGATGAACATTGTGTGTAATTAATATAACGGCTAATCCCTGAGATGCAGCCTTAACAATGTATTTCAAAACTACAGAAGCTTGATGAACTCCTAAAGCAGAAGTTGGTTCGTCTAATATTAATACTTTTGCACCAAAATATATAGCTCTACTAATTGCTAAACATTGTCTTTCTCCACCTGACATTGTCCCTACAGCTTGTGATGGATCCCTCACATCAATACCTATTTGACCCATTCTCTCAGCTGCAATTTTATTTGCTTTATCAATATCAAAAATCTTAAAAAATGGTGGCCCTTTCATTGGTTCTCTACCCATAAAAAAGTTTCTAGTAACACTCATTAAAGAAACTAAAGCGAGATCTTGATAAACTGTTGCTATACCCATGTCTAAAGCATCTTTTGGACTATCAAAAATAGTTTTTTTGCCCTCTACAAATATTTCCCCTTCGTCTGGTCTGTGAACTCCAGCTAAAGTTTTTATTAAAGTTGATTTGCCAGCTCCATTATCTCCCAAAAGACACATGATCTCACCTTTTTTTAGTCTCATTGTCACGTCTTTTAAAGCAATTACTTTTCCAAAAAATTTACTAATATTATTAAACTCAACTAAATAATTAGACATTATTTACTCTCTGTAACCTTTCTTCTTATATAATTATTAAATACTACAGCAATTAACATCATTGCTCCTAAAAAAACTTTAAACCAGTCTGTGTCAACATCAGTATAAAAAATACCCATAGATACAGTGCCAAAAATTAAAGCACCAAATGCAGCTCCAATAGCCGAACCATAACCGCCAGTAAGTAAGCATCCACCAACTACTGCTGCAGCGATAGCTTCCAACTCTTTTAAAGTTCCTCTCATAGTGTCTGCAGATCCAGCATCTAAAACTTGAATTGTAGCAAAAATTGTCGCTGCCACGGCTGTTCCAATAAATAAGCTAATTTTAACTCTTCCTACCGGGACACCAACATTATTTGCTCCATTCTTATCTCCTCCTGATGCAAAAATCCAATTTCCATATCTAGTTTTCATAAGTATCCATGTAGAAACTATTGCTAAGAAAATAAACCATATTACTGATGGAGGAATTCCTGTTGCTAAGGGTGTTCCATCAGTTCTTAAAGCTATTAAGTCCATCGATCCAAGCCAAGTAAAAACTCCTTTAAATGTGTCTGTTGCAAATATCCAAGCTAACGGATCATCCTCAATTAAAACTCTTAAACCTGGAACTTGTGTTCTGCCGGTTATCAATCTTGTTAGGGCTAAAGTTGCACCTCTTAAAATAAAGAGCATCGCTAAAGTTACAATAAATGACGGTAAACCTGTTCTTACAACTAGTATCCCGTTAAAATATCCAACAAGGACTGCCATTGAGAAAGCGAAAATAATACTCATCCATAACGGCCAACCCCAATAAATAGCCGGTATCGCTATGCATATTCCGGCAAACCCAATCATCGATCCTATAGATAGATCAAACTCGCCACCGATCATTAACATAGCTGCTGCAATAGCAATAATACCTAAATTTGCTGAAACATCTAAAAAATTTAAAATTCCATAAGCACTAAACATGCCTGTATCACCTGCAATTATACCGAAGAATATGAATACAAGTATAGCTCCTCCTAATGCACCTAGTTCAGGTCTATTTAAAAGTAATCTTATTTTTGAAACTTTTTTTAGTCTCTCATCCTGATTTAAAACAGTCTTATTTTTAATACTTTTGGACTTTGTTGACATAATTTTTAAAACTAAAAAAGGCCTAGCGAAATGTCACCAGGCCTTTTTAATATAATTTTTATCTATAACCTTGAGCTGCCCATTTTATTACATTCTTAGCATTGCTAGGAGTAACAAAACCTGGACCAGTCATAACTACACCAGCTGGCATAGTTCCATATCTCATGTATTGAGCAAAAATAGCTATAGGCAAATAACCTTGTAAATACTGTTGTTGGTCAATTAAAAACTCAACTTTTCCTGCAGCAGCAGCCTTAAGCATTCCAGGAGACATATCAAATGTTCCAAGTTTTACGTTTCCAACTTTACCAGCAGATTCTAATGCTTTTAATGCAGCTTCACCAGCTAGACCAGCTCCTAAAGTAAGGATTGTGTCATATCCACCACCCAATTTAGCAGCTACAGCTTTTTGAATTTCTGTTGGGTCATTTGACGTTCCTAGTATATCAACGGATCCACCAAAGCCTTTTTTAAACCCTGCACATCTTCTATCTAAGGCAACATTACCAACTTCATGGTTTACACATAATGCTTTTTTTCCACCAGCAGCTTTCATTTTTTGTCCGCCACCAACTCCAGCTTCGAATTCAGTTTGACCTACGTGAGCACTAATTCCTAATTTCATGTAATCGTCTGAACCTGAATTCATAGAAATTACAGGAATACCTGAAGAAATCGCAGCTTTTACAGATTTCCCTAAAGCCGCAGCATCAGGAAGCGTTATTACAATACCTTTTGGTTTTTGAGAAACAGCATTGTCAATCAACTTTGCCATTTCAACCATATCGAAAGTTCCTGGTGCTGTATATTTGCAAGATACTTTCATATCTTTACAAGCCTTATCGACTCCGTTTTTAGCTACAGACCAGAAAGGGTCATTTGCTTGTCCATGAGACACTACGATAATGTCAACTGCGAAAGCAGCTACTGACATTAACGCCCATGTTACAAAAGCAATAATTGTTAAGTATACTTTTTTCATAATTAATCCTTTGTGTTGTTAATTAATTTTTACGATTAAAACAAAAAAAATTAATAATTTCAAAAAAAATTATTTCTTATACAACCTGAGATATATGTTACTTTCCTATAAACACTGTTCTTTTAGTAGATAATGATTTTACTGCTGCGTTAGCTAATTTTAATGCCTCATAACCATCAATAAAAGTTGATCTAGGTATTATTTTATTTTTTGTTAGTAGAAATAATTCTTTTAATTCCTCTTCGTAAGCTTCTTTGTATCTATCTATAAAAAAATTAAGTAAACATTTTTTTGAAGATGTTTGATTGCTGGAATGATATTCTGTCTCTACCTTTCTTTTATTTCCAGAGATCAACATCCCTTTTGAACCAAATAATTCTATTCTTTGATCGTATCCAAAAGAACAATGCCTCGAGTTAGTGATTAAACATAAAACCCCATTTTCTGATTTCATTGTTACAGTTGCTAATTCATGGTCTTTAATTTTAAGATATTTATTATCAAAAGATGATGAAAATGCTGAAATTTGTTTAATCTTGTCATTTTTTAAAAAATATCTACACATATCAAAATCATGAATCATCATGTCTCTGAAAATACCTCCCGAATTTTTTAAATAAGATAATGATGGGGCAGACGGGTCTCGGCTAGTTATTATAATTTTTTCCAGTTTGCCAATTTTTTTTTTATCCAACATTCTCTTAATATCATTATGACCAGGGTCATATCTTCTATTGAAGCCCATTTGTATGTTAATTTTTTTTTTAACAATCTTTTTTAAGATTTTTTTAACTTTATTAATATTTAAATCAATAGGTTTTTCACAAAAAATTATCTTTTTTTTTCTAATTCCTTTTTCAATTAAATTGATATGTGTACTAGTTGGACTAGCAATAAAAATAATATCTATCTTATCATCATTAAATATCTTATTTTCGTCTATTGATATTTTACAATTATATTTTTTTTTTGCTTTTAAAGCCAGTTTGTTTGATTTTTCATAAACGTAAGATAATTCAAAATTTTTATTTTTGTGAATATTTTTAGCATGAAGCTGTCCTATTCGCCCAAATCCAAATAATGCAACTTTAAACATAATTATATTGTATATGCTTTAAATATTATTTAAAATTAAAATATGTCAATAAAATTAGGTGTTGCACCAATTGCTTGGAGTAATGATGATATGCCAGAACTTGGTGGAGAAACTTCTCTCGAACAATGCTTGTCTGAGGCTAGAATAGCTGGTTTTTCAGGTATCGAATCTGGAGGCAAGTTTCCAATGAATTCAAAAGAATTATTGCCTAAATTGGAAAAGGAAAATTTAAAACTGTGCTCAGGTTGGTACGGAGCTAAACTTCTAGAAAACGATCCAAAAAAAGAAATGAAGCTTATGTCGAAACAATTACAGCTTTTTATCGATTGTGAAGCACCTTGTATGGTTTTTGCAGAAATAACAGGTTCAATACAAAGTAATCCTAACATTCCGCTATCTAAAAGGCCAAAATTAAAAAAAGAAGATTGGAAAAAATTGACGACACGAATAAATGAAATTAGCAAAATGATGGAGGACAAAGGTATGCCTCTAGCATATCACCATCATATGGGAACAGTAATTGAAAGCCAAAAAGATACCGAAAGATTAATGGAAAACACTATTGATAGCGTTAAACTCTTAATTGACACTGGTCATATGTTATTTGCTGGTGGGGACTCTCTTAAACTACTTAAAGATTTTCATCAAAAACTAATACACGTTCACACTAAAGATATTAGAAAAGAGATTCTAGAAAAATCTATAAGAAACGACTTTTCTTTTAGAAAAGCTTTTCTTGAAGGTGCATTTACTGTGCCAGGGGATGGGTGCATTGATTATGTCCCATTTATTAAAGTTTTAAAGGAAAAAAATTATTCTGGATGGATAGTAGTTGAAGCTGAACAAGACCCTAAAAAAGCCAATCCGCTAGAATATGCTAAAAAAGGTTTTAATTATCTTAGTAAAGTTATTAAGGAATGTGGATTAAAAATAATTTCTTAACGATAAACAGAAACAAGTTCATTATTTCCTGCAGCAACACAAGGTGATTTAACACATGTACCAATAATCCACTCAGAACCAGGCTCAGAATTAAAGTCACTGGATGAAACAAATATTATTCCTTTGTCTATGGATTGCCCCGCCTTACCCTCAGCTTGTATTCTAGGATCTTCTGATGATTGTATCAAGTCTTTATCTACTGAATATGGATTTTTTAAATTTGAATTATCTAAAATATATTTTACAATTTTTATTGAACTCCAATTATCTTTACATAGCTCACCCCAAACTGTTGATCCACTTTTATTTTTATCACATGAATTAACTTGATTATTTATAAAATCAACGACTTGTTTATGATTTGATTTTATCAAGTTAGCCTTATCTTCAACTGCAGAACGAGTGGAGGCGGTCCAAGATAGCATTATAATTACATACAGTAGAGAACTTAAAACTAAGGTTTCTAGAAGACCAAAATTTTTAGATAATCTGTTAAAATTTATCATAATTTCACTACCATTGAATTATCGATTTTATTATCAAAAAAATCAATAATGTTTTTCGTTGTTTCGATACTCATCCTTGATAAGCATTCATCAGTATTAGTGGAAACATGTGGGCTTAAAATAACTTTATCGTTTTTTAATAAAGGATTATCATTTTCAATAGGCTCATTTGTAAAAACATCTAGTCCGGCACCAAATATTATATTCTCATTAAGTGCTTTATTTAAATCTTTTTCGTTTATAATTCCTCCTCGAGCAGTATTTATAATTATAGAATTTTTTTTCATTAGTTTAATTTTTGAGTAATCAATAAGATTTCTGGTTTTATCATTTAATGGCATATGAACAGATAAAAAATCACACGTAGACAAACCCTCAGTTATATTATTAATCTTACGACCACCAAATGACTTAATTATGTTCTCATCTATAAATGGGTCAAAAACTTTAGCTTTCATATTAAAACCTAAACAAATTTTAATTAGTGATTTACCTATTCGTCCAAAACCTGCGATTAATATTTCTTTACCTAATAATTCAATAGTTTGAATATCTTTAGAGTTCGCTTTAAAGTTCAAAGATCTAACTTCTTTGTCATATCTTAAGGTTTTTTTTGATAAAGATAAAATTAAAGATAGAACATGCTCGGCTACCGCGGAAGCATTAGCGCTCGCTGTTATTAATAAAGATATATTATTTTTTTTAATATAGTTTAGATCAACATTATCATACCCAACCCCATGCCTCGAAATTACTTTAAGTTTCTTGCAATTAGATAAAATTTTTGAACTAAGTTTACTAACTCTTAAAGTACAAGCGTCAAATTCCGGTAATTTTTGCATTAAGTTTGTCTCTGAAACGTCATTAATAATTTCGTATTCATAATCAGGATGGCTATCAATTAATTTTAAACCATCTTCATGAATTTTTTCAATTATAGCGATTTTTTTCATATGTTGGCGGTCCCAAGGGGAATCGAACCCCTCTTTCATGGATGAAAACCATGTGTCCTAACCGATAGACGATGGGACCATAT
>MDTD01124087.1_pt1 | contig 13128 bp, 4 predicted proteins | sample 811221 | NCBI WGS metagenome assembly MDTD01 (sample SAMN05326646, study PRJNA326480) | marine metagenome | isolation source: seawater | place: Pacific Ocean: South West | collected 2011 | reverse complement strand
TCGGTGCGACCTCCAAGGAACTCGAAAAATGAAACGCCGACCTCTCGCTGAGTTGTCGCCGATCAAATTCCATCGCGAGAAGATAATGCCTTCTTCCGACCTCTGCCATGAGGGCGCGCCTCTTTTTCCCCCGGGAACTCTCAGCTGCAGCCCTCAGATAAAAAACCGAAAATTCCGGATATCGTTCCTGAGTGCGGCGGGCAACCAGATTGGAAACATAGCCCGCAGCGGCCGGCTCCGTAAACCAGCGCCCTGGGAATGGCGGTGCCAAATTACGCAATTGTGTCTTGGCAGCCCGCAACACCTCCCGGCAATCATATTCCAAAACCTCCTTATTTAGAGCTCCCCGATATAAAGCAATCACCTCGTTTTCTTTGTTCAGGAGGAGCGACAACGGAACGGCGAAGTGGGGAGCAGAATCAAACAGAGATTCCTGCAAAAGAAATACCTGCTCTAACTCCTCCTCACCAACCATTCCCCAGGCATCATTGAAACCCGTCTCTACGATAAAGGCCTTTGCTGCGCTACGAGCCTCCTCAGAGTGCCCATCAACACACAGAGCTAGAACCGGAAGCTCCACAGGACCAACTGCGAGCTCCGAAAGTTCCTTGCGACAATGAGGGCAACTTGCAGACCACAACACCAAAAGGCGGCCGGAGATACCGCCGGAAAGCTTGGCTCTGCTTCCCTTCTCGTCGTAGTAAGAGGCAAAGGGAAGCCTGACCGCAGCAGGCAAAACAACCGACGCCCTCCCCCCAGAGGCCGCTACCGCGGGTAAAGCCTCCGCCTTAATACTCACTACTCGGTCCACTCCAATGGGAACCGCCGACCTTGCTCCCTCTTTCAGATGGTATCGCCGTCCCGCTTTTAACTGTTGGAACACACTTCGCTCTCCTCCGGGCCATAGCACCTTGACTCGTTTCAGAGACGCATTTTCCGGCAATCCGAAATGCACCCACTTACTTGACTGAGATAGAAACATGTCTCCCGCCCGCACCGAGCGTATTAGTCGCTTATCATATCCGGAGACTTCCAACTCCACGACGGCCCCAATCGCGTCGCGATTAGCCTTTGTTCCCTCGAGTCGAAAAGCAACAAAACGCCCAGGCCGCCCGGAGGAGGAAGTATTCAGCATGAGACGGATCCGAGGCGCCGTGCGGTTCCGAAACCAGAGATCGAGGTCCCCATCCTGATCCCAATCACTTACTGCCACCCCTCTGCCGTCATCCACAAAATCGAGCCCGCTTACGTGAGAAGATGTGACGAACTTACCACCCACATTGAGAAAGGCGCAGTTTCGCTCGTAACCGCTCCACGAGGATCCCTTGCGGACCAATTGCATTATCGCCTGCCACGCAGCTCCATACCTTATGACTCCTTCCTTGTCCTGCTCGTTAACCGGTGAAGGCGACACGACCTGTCGCCAGAAGAAACTTCATAAGTCATCCGCCCTGGTATTTGAAAGATACCCGTTGGCCACCAGAAGATCTTCCCGGCCATCGTTATTCAAGTCGACGAACCCGGAACTCCATGCCCAACGACCCATGGTCACTCCGGCGGACATGCTCTTGTCACGGAAGCCTCCCTTGGCTCCCTGCACGAACAGGCTGTTACCCCGGGCCATGCGCTGCAGAGCGACCACATCTCCCCCAACTCGCGAATCCTCGAACTTCCTCTGATAGGTTACCCGGTTTCCTGCGGCAGAAAACATGTTTCCAACGTAGAGATCCATACGACCGTCACCGTCTGCATCTCCCCAAGAGGCAGACATCCCTCCTGCCATATCCTCCACTCCTACCTCCTTCGCAACATCCTTGAATACTCCCCCATCATTCCGATAGAGAGAATTTCTTCCGAAATCATTCACCACGTAGAGATCAGCATCTCCATCCTGATCGTAATCCTCCCAAGAAGCTGCAAACGTCCAGCGCGTATTGTTCTGATCAAGGCCGACCGACTCGGTCACGTCCGAAAATCGAAACTTCCCATGATTAGCGAGAAGGATGTTGCGGCCACCATTCTCGGCATCGTTGTAGGGAATTGGAGATTGGGCCTCAAATCCCTGCGCACCGGAGCTACTGCGACCCGCTCCATAGTCCGCAACATAGAGATCCAGATCTCCATCGTTATCATAATCTGCGGCCGCCATCGAGTACGGTCCAGGTGACCCGGGATGCCCACCCTGCAGCGAAAAGACCCCAGATCCGTCATTTTCGAGAAACAGCACTAGAGCGACCGTCGCAACCACAAGATCCTGATCGCCATCATTATCAAGATCCACGATTAGCGCACTGCGTGATGACTCAAGAAAATCCACTCCCGCAGCCGCAGAGCGATCTTCGACTGTTCCATCCTCACTTTGCACGTAGAGCCGATTGGGAAGACCGCCGCCGTCGCAAACATAAACATCATCCAATCCGTCGCCATTGACATCGCCAACCGCAATACCCTGATGACCAGTGATGTGCATGTCGTCTACTCTAGTTAACCGCTCGCACCAGTAACCTACCCCATGCATCATCTGCCGCCTGAACGAGGGAGCATTGGCAAAGACACCCCTTGTCGCATCCTCATAAAGCGCCCCGGGGACATGAGTTTCGCGGTAGCTCATCACCTTCAAACCTGCGAGCCTTGGCGCTTCTCTTCCAACCCAATCGCACTGCCAGACGGCGTCGATTTGAGCAAGCCTGTCATCAATGTCCGATGATACCACCTCGACGAGAACCTCCGTGCTAAACTCCTCACCCTGTCCTTCCAAATCAATAGCAACCGTCTTAAAGCGCACCGAGGCACGCTTGCCTCCTTCCACTCGTTCACGCAGATCTGCCAACTTCCGGGAAAGATCCGCCCCGGAGGGTCCAAATGAGGACCCGGTAAGAATTTTTATCCCTCCCGGAAGAACGCGCTGCTGGACCTCGGAAGGTACAAACGCAGACGAATGAAAATCCTCCAAAACCAATCCGCTAAGATCACTGTCCACAGCTGCCTCTGCGACCTGAGAGAGTAGCCCGGATACCAGCAGCGTCAGATGCTCAGAATTCCAACCGGAACGCTCGGGCATCAGTGCCGCTATCTCAAGATCGGCCACAGTCTCTTCACCGGTAAAAGCGACTCTGATATCCGAGCCTCTTACTCCGACTCCCTCTTCAGGATTCAGCGCCGGACGATGCAGGCGCTGAATCGCCTTGGCCGTCACCCGCAGTAGCTCGTTCGGTCCCGCACCTGCACCCGTCCCGACATTAGCACGTTTCTCTTTCTTGCCTCCACAACCTGCAAACAACGCCGGTCCCACGACCAAGACACAACCTACCACAGCAGTAAAAGAGAGGCGAAAACCAATCACAACGCAGCCCTATATCACGTCTCGACCACCTTTACAGGCACCGTTCTCATGCCGAGCCCCCAGCCTATTTTCATTACAATCCACGAGCATTCTCGACCGCATTGTCAAAAACGAGGCAGTTTATACCCAACGAGCGTTTGGTCGCCGCTGGATTTTCCTTGCCGCCCAATAGCAAGTGGGCCAACCTCTACAAAACCTACACTATTTGTTGCATGTTAACTAAGCCCCTAATCTCCAGCTTTTTAGCATTTTCTTTAATCAGCAGTGCCAGCGCCGTCACTATTGGATTTGGACCGAATCTCGTCGGTGTTCAGGACACCCCATCGAACGGAACTTCCAACCAAATGAGGCAGAACATCAATGTCACCGACACTGTGTTTCTGGCAGAGGGAGTCTATCAGGCTACGACCTGGGACTATCAGGCTGCGGCAGACGCTACCAACGGAGCGACTCAGCCAGTCTTTCCGTTCCTTACTATTGTGAACGGACCGAGCAACCACACCGTTCTCACCTTTGGGGACACTATCGACACCTTGCCCGGAATTCAGAACCTGGTTGTCTTTGGAGGACCGAATGCCACCTTCACCATTCCGGCGGGAGGGGCCACTGTTGCCGCCGGGATTCAGAACACCAACGCAGACGGGGTTCAGAACAGCATTCTCACTGACACAAGCTTTGGCACGACTGACCACGCGAACAGCGGACTCTTTGATGAAGCCAGCGGAGTAGGAAACACCCTCGACAGCTTCGGCTTCGCAAACCTCACTCGAACTTACGCCTTCTCGATCGAGGTCGAGCAGATCCCAGAGCCTTCTGGCATCTCTCTCATCCTTCTCAGCGGAGTCGCCCTGATGCTCCGAAGGAGGCGCTAAGAGATTACCGTCCCCTCTCAACTTATTAACTTTCCATGGGGCGGTCAGGTTATCTGACTGCCCCATTTTTATAGCGCACTGATAACCAACCAATCTTGTCGCTGCGAGCAATTTACCACCACTTGTATCACTATGTTTAACAGACTACTCCTCACCACCTGCTTTAGCTTCGTCCTGCTAGCTCGTGTCCACGCTGTTACGATTGGATTTGGGCCCGGTCTCCTCGGCGTTCAGGATACGCCTTCCGATGGCAATTCAAATCAGATGCGTCAGAACATCAACATCTCAGATACGGTCTTTCTCGAAGCAGGGACTTACCACGCTACGACCTGGGACTATAATGCCGCACCCGACGCCACCAATGGCGCTTCGCAACCTGTCTTTCCCTTTCTGGTCATCGTAAATGGCCCTGCCAACCATACTGTGATCGCCTTCGGCGAAACCATCGACACTGAACCCGGCGTGCAGACTTTCGTCCCTTTCGGCGGTACGAACGATACTTTCACCATCCCCGCAGGGGGTGCCACGGTAGCTGCCGGCATACAAAACACCAGTGGTGCCTCGGTGCAGAACAGCATCCTCACCGACACCTCTTTCGGCATCACCGATCATGCGAATAGTGCCAATTTCGACGAAGCCGGCGGAGTAGGAAACACTCTCGACAGCTTCGGACATGGAAACCTGACCCGAACCTACGCCTTCTCCATCGAAGTCGAGCCGGGCGAGGTGGCCGATGCAGATGAAGACGGCCTCCCCGCCTCGTGGGAGAATGCTAACGGCTTGGACGACAATGACGACGGCACCATCGGGGAAAGTGCCGGTGGAGCTCGGGACGGGCCCAATGGGGCCCTCGGAGATCCCGATAACGACAGCCTGAGCAATGAAGAAGAGCTCGCCAATAATACTGATCCACGGGAAGCCGATAGCGATGGAGACACCATTAATGATGGAACCGAGATCGCGAATGGCACCAACCCAAGGAACACCGACAGTGATGACGACGGGCTGACGGACGCAGAAGAAGCGACCGCTGGCACAGACCCCAATGATCCCGACACCGATGGTGACGGACGTACGGATGGACAGGAAATCGCACTGGGGAGCGACCCGAATGACCCCAACAGTCCCAATACAATAAAGATCGGCTTCGGAGCTAATCTCGCCGGCGTCACCGACACCCAATCCGACGGGTTCTCTAATCAGATGCGCCAGAACATCAACATCACTGATACGGTCTTTCTGGATGCCGGAACCTATACCGCACTCAGTTGGGAGTATAATGCCGCTCCTGACCTCACCAACGGAGGCACCCAGCCGGTCTTCCCCTTTCTGACCATTGTAAATGGGCCGGCTTCTCACACCGTGATCGCCTTCGGGGATACCATCGACACTGAACCCGGAATGCAGTTCGCGGTCCCCTTCGGCGCTGACAACAACGTATTCACTGTTCCTGAGGGAGGCGCCACCATTGCAGCCGGAATTCAGAACCCCAACGCCAACGGGGTAACCAACAGCATCTTAACCGACACCTCTTTCGGCAGTACTGATCACGCGAATAACACCAATTTTTCCGAAGCAGGGAGCGTTGGCGCCACCCTCGACAGCTTTGGCTTCGCAAACCTCACCCGAACCTACGCTTTTGCGATCGACGTGAAAGCGGGAGCCAACTCGAACAAGATGCAGCTGGAGATCGACCAGGTTGGCAGCGACATCGTCATCTCATGGCCAAGCGCTCTGGGCAAACTTTACAATCTGCGCAGCGAGACCGATCTCTCGAATGGTGAACCAGCAACCTGGCCCATCTACGAGGGCAATCAGGATATTGTCGCAACCCCGGCGACCAACACCCTTACCTTCCCGCTGCCGGCAGAGTCCGATCGTTACTTCGTGATCGAGGAGTTTGACGCCCCTCCCGTTCCGATCTTCGAAGAAAGCTTCGAGAATGGGCAGGGAGGCTGGACCACCGGGGTAGACGACACTGCTCCCGGCGACACTAACTGGGAGCTGGGATCGCCGGGCGCTCCCGGGCCTTCCGCCGCTAACAGTGGGTTGAACTGCTTTGGAACGAACCTGACCGAAAATTATCAAGCCGATGCCGACATCTGGCTACGCTCTCCTGCCATCGACCTTAGCCTAGCTGGAGAGGCTACCCTGAATTACTCCGAATTCCGTGACATCGAAGAGGTCTTTGACTCCGGTGAAATCCGAGTTCTCAACGCGGCCGACAATTCACTCCTCGCCGTCGTCAGCTCCGCTATAGAGGGAACCACCTTGGGCCTCTGGGAAAACGTCAGCACAAAGCTCCCTGCCGCCGCATTGGGTAATCTGATTAAGATTGAGTTCCGCCTCATGAGCGACAACTTCGGTGACTTCCCCGGCTGGTATCTGGATGACGTTAGCGTCACTATACCATGAAGTTTCTCCTGATCTTTCGGGGACGACACAATCAACACCGGATGCTGACACAAGGAGGCGCCTCTCTGGACCGGTGGGTGCCCGGCTGGGCCTCCATCCTCTACGCCTTCATAGTCGTATGGCTGCCCTGCCCAATCCGGGCTGCAGACAGCGTGGTGGTCTTTAACGAGATCCACTATCACCCTCTCGACGAAAACAGCAGCACAGAATGGATCGAGCTGCGCAGCCTGATGGGAGTAAACGTTGATATGTCGGGATGGGAGCTCGAAGGCGGCGTGAATTACACCTTTCCCGAGGACACGGTCATTCCGGGACATGGCTACCTTCTGATCGCCGCCGATCCCAACCACCACACTCTCACCGGAAAAAGAGCTCTTGGCCCGTTCACCGGCCGTCTAGCCAACAACGGAGAGACCGTGCGGCTGGTCAACAACAGCGATCGTACTATGGACTCTGTAAGCTATGGCGACGACGGCGACTGGCCGGTCGGCGCTGACGGCTTGGGAGCAACTCTCTCCAAGCGCAAACAGAATACCGCGGAGTCCCGCCCTTTTAACTGGATGGCCAGCTTTGAATCCGGCGGGACACCGGGCGTCTCCAACTTTCCCCTCGAAGGTCAACCGCCAACTGTCCGCTCTATCCTTACTCTGTCCTCAGCGTGGAAATATCGGGAAACTGACACAGCCCCAGCGCTCAACTGGCAGAGCCCCTCTTTCGATGATGACGCGTGGGCCAGCGGCAACGGTGTCTTCTTTGCTGGCGCTACGGAACCCAGAGGCGCCGGTGAAGGCCTTCTGGGATACTGGCCTCTCGACGAAGGCACCGGGAACACGGCAGCCGATGTCTCCCAAAGCAGCAATGAAGCTTCTCTCAGCGGCACGAGTTGGGGTAGCGATGAAACTCGTAGCTCCTTTCTTACCTTCACCGGTAATTCGGGCAGTTTCGGCAATACAGGGGCGACCACTATTCCGGTCATGACGTTGGCCCGGGACTTCACCTGGTCCTTCTGGGCCCGCCGCGCCCTCGGCGATACGGAGCAGAACTCGATCATCCTGGGTAATCGCTTTGCCCCCAACGGATCGGATTTTTCGCCCCGCCAGTTCATTAAGTTTACTCCGAGCAAGGTCGAGTGGCACATGAATGGCCAAGGAAACAACAATCTGGAATATCCCGACCTCCCTGCCGGACAGTGGCAACACCACGCGCTAGTCAAGGCCGGCAGCACCCTGACCTATTTTCGTAATGGGACGCAGGCTTCCACGGGCTCCATAAGCAACGGACTCGGCCAGCCACAGCCACTCTATTTTGGCGGCGAGACAACTGGCGGGGGGGGAGAGTTTTTTAATGGCTCACTCGACGATCCGGCTATCTGGGAAAAAGCCCTTCCTTCGAGTTCCATTGCAGGACTCGCAGGAGGCACCTTGACACCCCTCACCGCGCCGACGATCGATGGAGGTGGCGTGGGCGATCTTGGTAGTGAGTTGACCCTTGGAGCGACCACATACTACTTCCGCCACGATTTCATCTTTAACGGCAATCCAGCCCGGACCACTCTGAATCTACAACTACTGCTTGATGATGGAGCGGTCGTCTATCTGAATGGAACCGAAATTCACCGTGAGAACATGCCGGGTGGCGAGGTGAACCATGACACCCTCGCTCAGAGCGAAATTCAAAGCGCCTCTCTCCTCCCTCCCATTTCTCTTTCTGGAAGCAGTCTGCTCCCCGGCCGTAATACGATCGCGGTGGAAGTTCACCAGGATGCCCCAGAGAGCCCTGACATGACCTTTGGCGCCCTCCTAAGTGCGACCGAGGAGGGCCTCACACCCGGTGAGCGCGACCGCAGCATTATATTCAGCGAAATCTCGGCAGGAAGCGACCCCAGCTTCCAAGTTGAGATCACCAACATAAGCTCCAGCGCGGTGGAGCTAACCGGCTATCAATTGCGTTCCTCGTCTGGAGATATCCAGCTCCTCCCTGGCGGTTTCCTCGCCGCGGGCTCTAACCTCATCATCAGCCCCACTTTTCCTGTCTCGGACGGTCATCGCCTTGCGCTCTACCGTCCCGGTGGCATCGAACTCGCTGACGCCCGGGAAGTGACAAACCGTCTGCGTGGCCTCGCCGGAGATCAATGGCTCTACCCCAGCGAGCCCTCCTTCGGCGCCCCGAATTCCTTCAATCTGGAAAGCGACATCGTGATCAATGAAATCATGTACAACCCGCGCCCGCTTCCTGCTACTCCCCCACCGCCACCGACCGTGCTTCTCGACTGGGACGATCCCTGGCGATTTAATGAAAGTGGTGCCAACCTCGGAAATACATGGGAAACCGTGACCCATCCCGTCGACGACCTGAACTGGTTCTCCGGATCCGGGCCGCTGGGAGTCGAGAATCCGGGAGTGCTGACCCATGAGATCAACACGCCACTTTCGCCCCTCGCCTCACGCGACCCACGGGTGCTCACATTCTACTTTGAGACCGACTTTGTCCTGACCCAACAGGAACGCAACGACATCACGCTCCTCGAATTGACCCATCAGATTGATGATGGCGCCATTTTCTACCTTAACGGAGTCGAGATCGAACGCTTCCAGATGGACGACGAACCCATTACTTCCAGCACAACAGCCAGTGCTACCGTGGGAAACGCTGCGGTGATCACTAAAACTCTTACTACTTCAGCATTGGCCGCCCTCACCACCGGGATCAATCGACTCTCGGTTGAAGTGCATCAAGCCAACTCCGGGAGCAGCGACGTGGTGATGGGTGCACAGTTAGTCTCGGCACGGGAGGGCATTCCCTTTCGCAACTCCAACGAACAATGGATCGAACTCTACAACAAGGGCTCGTCCCCAGTGAACCTGGGCGGATGGAGTCTCAGCGACGGAGTAGACTTCGAGTTCCCACCGGGAACCATACTGAACGATGGCGAGTTTCTAATTGTTGCACGTGACGCCGACTCGTTAGCCGCCAAGTTTCCTGGAATCGACATTGCCGGACAATGGAACGGAAGCCTCTCGCGCAAGGGGGAACGTTTGCGCCTGATCGACGCCAGCAAGAATCCGGTCGACGAGGTACGCTTTTACGACGGCGGGCGCTGGCCAGAAGCGGCTGACGGCGGCGGATCCAGCCTCGAACTACGTGATCCAGACTCCGATAACAGCACGCCAGAAGCGTGGGCTGGCAGCCTCAAGAGCGGGGCATGGCAAACCATAAACTACTCGGGGCGCGGCAGCAGAATTCCCAGCAACGACCCAGACCGCTATAACGAGTTTATCTTCGGACTACTCGATGCAGGCGAGTTTCTCATCGACGACATCAGCGTTATAGAGAATCCGACTAGCAGCCCCCGCCAGTTGATTCAGAACGGCACATTCAGCGGGGGCGATTTTGACCGCTGGCGCATGCGGGGCAACCACCGCCACGCCGAGGTAATCGACGACCCGGAAAACCCGGGAAACAAAGTTCTCCATGTGCATGCGACCGGCGCCATGGAGCACATGCACAACCATGCTGAAACCACCCTCAAGGACGGCAATACCTTTGTGAATATCAACTCGTCGTCGCCCTATGAGATCAGCTTCCGGGCAAAGTGGCTGGGTGGGTCCAATCAACTCAATACGCGTCTCTACTTCAATCGGCTGCCTCGCACTACCATCTTGGACGCACCGCTGGACGGCGGAACACCCGGCGCGCCCAACTCGCAGCAAGTCGCGAACGCCGGCCCTACTTTCAGAGACCTTTCCCACACTCCGGCCGTCCCTGCGGCCAACCGGCGCGCCACCGTAACAGTGCAGGCATCCGACCCCGACGAAGTGGCGAGCATGACCGTGTTCTACTCCGTCGATGGAGGCAACTTTGCCAGCATATCAATGACCGATCGCGGTGAAGGTCGCTACTCTGCAACAATTCCCGGACAATCAAGGGGCCGCAAAGTGCGATTTTATGTTGCCGGTCGGGACGCAAATGGAGCCACCTCTTTCATCCCCCGGGCCGGTCCCGATTCTCACGCCATCATCCCGTGGGACGACGGGCAGGCTAACCTCGATTACGGAGACTGCCAACCCAACAACTTCCGGATCGTCATGACCAATGCCGACCGGGACTTTCTTCACCGGGAGACCGAAGTGATGAGCAACGACCGTATCGGGTGCACCATCATCTACAATGAGAGCGAGATCTACTACAACTGCGGAGTCCGCCTGAAAGGAAGCCAACGCGGTCGAAACAAGCCTGTTCGAGTCGGATTTAACGTCCGCTTTCCGGATGACCAACCATTCCTCGGAGCTCACTCAGTCGTGGCTGTGGACCGTAGTGGTGCCGGCGATCAGTTCAGTCAGAAGGAAATGCTGGTCAAGCACATCGTCAGTCGCGCCGGCAACATTCCAGGCATGAATGATGATCTGATCAGAGTGATCGCGCCCCGCTCTGCTCAAACCGGTTCCGCCATGCTACTGAAATCAAAGTTCGATGATGAATGGCTCGAGAACCAGTTCCCCGATGGCGACGAAGGAACCATGTTCGAGTATGAGTTGATCTACTATCCCACTACCACCGCCGGCGGTGGCCCAGAGGACCTCAAACGCCCGAACCCTGATAATGTGGCAGGAGTCTCCATGCGCAGCATTAGTGGCCGCCGAAACAAGGAACTCTACCGCTATCACTGGCAGATCGATAATAACAAGGACGCCGACGACTATGAGCCCCTGATAGAAATGCTGATCGCGATGGGACTCAGCGGAAATTCCTACCGAGATGCAACCAACGAACTTCTGGATGTGGATCAGTGGCTACGTTCCTTTGCAGTCCAGGTGCTCTGCGGTATTGGCGACAACTACAGCAGTGGATCACAGCACAACGCGGTCTTCTACTTCCGGCCCAGCGACGGAAAGGCTCTGTATTTCCCGTGGGACATGGATTTCTCGTTCAATCGGGGAGCTACTTCGGACCTCACTCCAAACGGAGATCTCGATAAACTCCTCGCAGCCAGCCCCGCCAACGAACGAGCCTACTACGGACACATCCTCGACATCGTCAATACCAGCTTCAATTCCGCATACATCAACGAATGGATCGACCACTATCAGTGCTTCCTCACCGGCAATCAACCCAGCCTTTCCACATTCAGATCCTACATCAACACAAGAAGCAGGCATGCTGCTAACCTCATTAATAATGCGGTGGCTAACATCCCCTATCGCATCAACACTCCTGATGGCACGGAAACTAACCAGTCCTTCATCACCGTCTCAGGAGACGGCTGGGTTGATGTGCGCGAGATTCGCTTTTCGGGCGGAGGCGCTCTGCCGATCACCTGGACAGACAACAACAGCTGGGAGGTTACTGTCCCGGTCTCACCAGGAGCCAACACCATCACCCTCGAGGCGGTTGGTTTTGATGGAGTGGTGATCTCGCAGGACAGCGTGGACATTACGGGATCCAGCACTCTAGCCCCTGCCACCGCGGCTAATTTTGCGATTACTGAGTTCAATTACCATCCAGGTCCTCCCACGGCGGACGACCAGATCGCCGGCTTCTTCGATTCCGAAGCCTTTGAGTTTATCGAGATGCAGAATCTTAGCGAAACTCAGGCGATCGACCTTACCAATCTCGCCTTCACCAACGGCATCACTTTCAACTTCCCCTCCTCTACCCTCGATCCGGGTGCGCGAGTAATCGTTGCGGGAAATGAAGCCGCCTTCATCCAGCGCTATGGGGGAGGACTCCCCGTCATCGGGCAGTATCAAATCAGCAATTCGAACAGGCTCTCTAATGATGGGGAACGGCTTCGATTAGAAGACGCTTCCGGAACTACCATAGCCGACTTCACCTATAACGACAGAGCCCCATGGCCATCCAGCGCCGATGGCTCAGGCTATTCGCTCGTCCTGATGTGCCCCGGGCTCAATGAGCCGACTCTCCCTCAGAGCTGGCGAACCAGCGCAACCGTGAACGGTAACGTCAACGGAAGCGACACTATCGATCTCGCCACCTGGATGGTCACCAATCGAGTCGCTGACCTCACTCTGGACGACGATGGTGACTGCAGCGCCTCCCTTCTCGAATTCGCTACGGGCCACGATCCCAATATCTTTGACGCAACAGACCAGGTCCAATCAGCTATTGTCGAAACGGATGGGCAGCTCTTTGCGGCGATGGTCTTCCAGCACCAGATTGGTGCAGATGAAATCTCATTCCGGGGTGAGAGTTCTAGCGACCTCGTCAACTGGACAGATGGCCCCGTCTATCTCGGACGCACAAATAATGGCGACGGCACAAGCTCAGTCTGGTTTGTAAGTAACAACGCAATAGGGACTAGCGAGCGCGAATTTCTCCGCCTTGCGATAACTACCAAGCCATGATGTTGAAATGTGCCTTCTGGCAGCAGCCTCACCATGATGAAACCAGGAACTCTCAGGGAATCACCACCCTGAAAAACGCCCTGCCACCGGTGACAGGCTGAGAGTGTTGCATGAGACTTCCAGTTCCTGCTCTCAC
>MDTD01033677.1_pt1 | contig 13129 bp, 12 predicted proteins | sample 811221 | NCBI WGS metagenome assembly MDTD01 (sample SAMN05326646, study PRJNA326480) | marine metagenome | isolation source: seawater | place: Pacific Ocean: South West | collected 2011 | reverse complement strand
GATAAAAAATTAACAGACTTCAAAGACTTTTTTAACTTGGGAGATTTAATTTGGGCAAGTAATCCAAATGAGATAGAACAATCTATTGCTCTTCATCCAAAAGTCCAATCGGCCTTAGTAAGCATCGACCCAAATAATGGAGATGTTTTGGCGATGGTAGGAGGATATAACTTCAATGCTAGTCAATTCAACAGAGCAACACAAGCTAAGCCCCAGCTTGGTTCAACATTTAAACCTTTTTTATATGCTGCGGCATTTGAAAATGGTTTTAATCCCGCATCAGTTATAAATGATGCCCCAATAGTTTTTGAAGACAAAAATTTGGAAGATGTATGGCGACCTAAAAATTCAGGCGGTATTTTTTATGGCCCTACCAGGTTGAGGGAAGCTCTTGTGCAATCAAGAAACGTAGTAAGTGTAAGGCTTCTTCAAGAACTCTCCATTGAAGTAGTAAAAGATTCACTTGAAAGATATGGCTTTGATAAAGGAGAACTTCCAAGTGATCTTTCTTTAGCGTTAGGCTCTTATGGAATGAGCCCTCTTAACAACGCCAAACTTTTTTCAGTATTTGCAAATGGTGGTAAAAGAGTGAGTCCTTTTTTTATTAAAAAAATAATTCTTCCCAATAAAGAAGAAATAATTTTCAAAGAAGATACCGAGCCCTCCAAAGGTATTTATCTTTCCAAATGGTACGGGTACAAAGCTAAAATTGATAATGATTTTGAAGTCGATCCTAGGGTTTCTTTTATTCTGAACGATATTTTAAAGGAAGCCGCAAATAGAGGAACTGGCAGAAAAATAAGATCACTAAATAGAAAAGATTTTGCAGGTAAAACTGGAACTTCAAATGATGCAGAAAGCACTTGGTTTACAGGGTTTAATCCTGAAATACTTACAACTGTATGGTTTGGGTATGATAATCCTAAAGGGTTGGGAGATCAGGAATTCGGCAGCACTACTTCTTTACCAATTTGGTTGGATTATATGAGCACAATAGTAGATGAAATTCCTTATAAAAATCTAAAAAAGCCTTCCGGCTTGATAGCTAGAAAAATAAACAAAAAGACTGGTAATTTGGCTACTACGGAAGATAAAGATGTAAAATTTGAATATTTCCTTAACTAGGATAGATAACTTTAGCTAGAAAATCCCATTGTTCTTTCCAAGATTGGTTTATGTCCTTTTTAAATTTGCTTCTAACGAAAGATTGAATTTGGCCTTCCAAACAAGCTAATAGCAAGTCTGAAGCAACTGTGATATTCAAATTTATTTTCTTCTTATTTACCTTTTCAAATTCTTGAAGAGATTGTTTAATCTCTAAATTGAGCTTGTCAAAGACGATTGATACCTTCTCATTAATTTTTGATTCATCTGCAGTAAATGCTTCTCTAGTAAGTATTTTTGAAAAACCTTTATTTTTGTCGCAGAAGTTTAATACTAAAGCTATTATATTTCCGGAGAGATCTTGGGGATTTAGCTCTTTTTTCATCATAGAAATTCTTGGAAAAATATTATCTTCAAAAAATATTACTAATTCTTCAAATATCTTCCTTTTACTTGGAAAGTGCTTGTAAATAGCAGCCTCAGAAATCTCTGATCTTTTTGCCAGTTCTGCTGTGGTTATCTTTACAGAGTCTCTTTCTTCCAGCATTCCTGCTAGAGACTGCAATATGATTAGTTTTCTTTCTTTTTTGTCTGTTGCCATTTATTTATTTATCCAGGTGCCGACTCCTTGATCAGTCAAGATTTCTATCAAAACAGAGTGCGGAACTCTTCCATCAACAATATGAGCATTCTTCACACCATTTTCTAATGAATTTATTGCTGAGGATAATTTAGGATACATACCACCCTTAATATTTTTTTTATTTTTAATAAGTTTTTTAGCGTCTTTCATAGTAATTGTAGAGATTTTTTTTCCTGTTTCATCTCTTATACCTGAAATATCGGTAAGTAAAATAATTTTTTCTGCCTTTAATCCAGCAGCTATAGCACAGGCAACAAAATCTGCATTGATATTTAGAGGATTTCCTTTGCGAGACCAACCTATGGGAGATATGACAGGAATTTTTCCAGCCTCAATAGATTCTTTTAAGCTTTTCTTTTTGACTGAAATTATTTTACCAACTTCGCCAAGTCTAGATGATTTATCTTTTGAAGCAATCACCGGCGAAGTTTTATTTGTAGACAATCTTGAAGTTTTTCCTCCTGACTGTTTAATTAAGTTTGAAATATCTTTATTTATTTTAGTATTTAAGACCTTTTCAACAATACTTATCATTTCTTTCGACGTGACTCTTGAGCCATTAATAAATTCTGAGGCGATTTTATTTCTTTTTAAAGCTTCCTCAATTTGAGGGCCGCCTCCATGCACTATAACTGGGTGAATTCCTACAGTCTTCATCAAAACAACATCTCTAGCAAAACCCCTCTTAAGAGAGTTATTTTGCATGGCATTGCCACCATATTTGATTACTATTATCTTTCCTGAAAATTTTCTTATATAAGGCAAAGCTTCTGTTAAGACTTTTGAAATATTAAGAGCTGTAGCTTTATTGATACTCATGAATTAAGAAATATTTAAGTTAGGGTCTATTTTAGACAAACTCTCTTGAAAATGATTTTTAATAAAATTTAAGTCTTTTCTAGTTTTTCCTTCGAACCTCAGTACCAAACTTGGAGATGTGTTTGAGGCTCGAATAAGACCCCATGCGTTTGGTCTTTCTAATCTTAATCCATCAATTTCGATTCTTTCAAAGCCTTCGCTATTAATTATTTTTTTGAATGAATCGATAATTTTAAACTTATCATGCTCATTAACCTCAATATTCAATTCGGGCGTAGAAATATAATTATCATAAGAGTTGAATATTTCAGATGAAGATTTCTTTTGTTCGCTAATTATTTCTATAATTCTCAGAGAAGAGAAGAGCGCATCATCAAATCCATACCAATTATCGTTAAAAAAGATGTGACCACTCATTTCTCCGCCAAATAGAGCATTTGTTTCTAAAATCTTTGATTTAATATAAGAGTGACCAGTTCTAGTCATTATAGGGATTCCATCTTTTTCTAGAATCAATTTTTTTAGATTAGAAGTGCACTTGACGTCATAAATTATTTTTTCTTTAGGATTGTTTTTAAGAAGGAATTCAGCCACGAGCATCATATAGCGGTCAGGAAAAATTATTTTTCCTGCATCATCCACAATTCCTACTCTATCACCATCACCATCGAGAGCTATACCTAAATCACAATTTTTTTCTTTAACAACCCTAATTAGGTCTTTTAAGTTTTCTGGCTTGCTTGGATCTGGGTGATGATTTGGGAAGTTTCCGTCTACTTCTGAATAAAGCTCTATGACTTCTAACCCAAAAACTTTAAATACCTTTGGAGCAATAATCCCGCCTATGCCATTTCCACAGTCAAGGCAGATTTTTAATTTTTTCTTAATATTTATTTTCTTTTTTAGAGTTTCAATATAATCGTCTTTTATATCTATGGAGAGATTAGATCCATTTCCCTCTTTATAACTTTCTTCTTGAATGATTATTTTTATTTGTTCTATTTGGTCTAGAGTTAAAGACTTTTTTCCGACAACAATTTTAAAGCCATTATAATTTTTTGGATTATGACTACCTGTAATCATAACGCCGTCTTGGTAAGGAGTAACAAAAGTTGCAAAATACAGTAATGGAGTTGGAACACTTCCTAAAGACAAAACATTACAACCTGATTCCATTACTCCTTTTTCAAATAACTTTTTTAATCTTTCACCAGAACTTCTTCCATCTCTTGCGACTAATAGGTCTTTTCTTCCTTGATTTTGTATAAGCGTTCCAATAGCTTTGCCAATGTGAAATACAGTCTCTTTAGTTAAGTCCTCATCTACAATACCTCTAATATCATAAGCTCTAAAAATATCAGAATTAACTTTCATATTAGACTAAGCACTTTATAATGAATTTTTTTTAGATTATGACAACTTTTGCAGAAAAAGATGGTTTTATTTGGTTTGATGGTCAAGTAATTGATTGGAAGGATGCTAAAGTTCATGTCTTAACACATACTTTACATTATGGGCTTGGAGTATTTGAAGGAGTTAGGGCTTATAAGACACCTAACGGAACAGAAATTTTTAGGCTTCAAGATCACACTAATAGACTCTACGCATCTGCAAAAGCTGTTGGATTAGATATACCTTTTAGTCCAGAGGAACTTAATGAGGCCCAAATAACTATAGTCAAGAAAAATAATCTTGAGGAAGCCTACATAAGGCCGATGTGCTTTTATGGCTCGGGAAGTCTGGGCTTGAGAGCAGATGATTTAAAGGTACATACGATAGTAGCAGCGTGGGAGTGGCCAAGCTATATGGATCCAGAAGTTTTTGAAAAAGGAATTAAGGTAAAAATTTCTTCTTATAAAAGAGAAAGAGGAAATCTTGTATCTAGATCTAAGGTAAATGGTAATTATGTCAAATCAATGATGGCTCTCAAAGAAGCTTTAAATGAAGGCTATGACGAGGCTCTAATGCTTGATACTGAAAACTACATTTCAGAAGGCTCAGGAGAAAACTTTTTTTTAATTAAAGATGAAAAGCTTTTAACTCCAGATTTAGAGGCAAGTTTGGATGGCATAACAAGGAAAGCAATAATTTCTCTGGCAGAAGAGCAAGGTTTAGTAATAGAAGTGAAAAATTTATCTGAGAAAGATATCTATGAAGCTGATGAACTATTTTTTACAGGCACAGCAGCCGAAGTTGTTCCTATAACTCAAGTCAATGAATCTATAATAAGCGATGGAAAGAGAGGTAAGCTAACCTCTATTTTACAGAAAAATTATTTTGATCAGGTGAGAGGCCTAAGAAAAAGCTTTCCCGAATGGCACACTATTGTTAAGTAATATTTTAAAGGATTAAAACTTGAAGGATCTTAAAATTGCTTTTTTAAGCTATAGAAGCAAACCTTTTTCAGGCGGTCAGGGAATTTATGTAAGGTATCTATCGGATGCCTTACAAAGAAGGGGACATGAAATTACTGTTTTTTCTGGACCTCCATATCCAGATTTATATCCAGAAGTAAAACTCGTGAAAATACCAAGTCTAGGATTGCATGAAAAAAGAAGTAAATTTTTTGAGGTGAGCTTTAGAGACTTAATGAAACCTTTAAATTTTTTTGAATGGTTAAGTATAAATTCAGGAGGTTTTCCAGAGCCATATACTTTTGGCAAAAGAGTAAACGCAAAGTTAAGATCTCAACTTTCAGAATTTGATATTGTTCATGATAACCAATGTCTTAGTTACGAGCTTCTGAAATTACAGTCAAAGATTCCTTTAGTTTCAACTTTACATCATCCGATTTCAAAAGATTTAAAATATCAACTTAAGAGCACTAAGGATATTTTTCTTAAACTCTTGATGATCAGATGGCATTCTTTTCTAGTGATGCAAAAATATGTTGCAAAACGACTAAACAAAATAATAGTCCCTTCTAATTCTTCAATTAGAGATATAAATGAAGAATTTGGCGTCGATAAAAAAAAGATGATAAGAATCATGAATGGAATAGATTGTTCAATTTTTTATCCCGAAGAAGCTGTGCCAAAAATAAATAAAAGAATAGTTACTGTTGCCAGTTCTGATGTGCCTCTGAAGGGTTTGGATTATCTAATTCACTCATTGAATAAAATAAAATTAAAATTTCCCGAAGTTTCTTTGTCTGTTATTGGGGAAAAAAAGAAAGGTGGTCACACTGATAGATTAATAAACAGATTAAACCTGCAAGGACAAATAAATTTTTTCTCGAATCTTACTCAAGATCAAATAAGGAAAATCTATTGTGAATCTGAGCTAGCGGTTATTCCGTCCCTTTATGAAGGGTTTGGATTTGCAGCCATTGAAGCTATGGCTTGTAATGTGCCTTTAATTTCGACTTCTGGAGGAGCATTACCCGAGGTTATAGAGGATTGTGGGAAAATTATTAATCCAATGAGTAGCGAGGAGATATATAGTTCAGTAATTGAGGCTTTTTTAAATAAAAAAGATTATGAAAACAGAGCCAAAAAAGGACTGAATAGAATAAAAAAATATTTTTCTTGGGATGAAATAGCTAAGCAATATGAAAAAGTTTATTTAGAAGAGATCATATCATTCAAAAATTCATGCAAACAATAGATTTAAACTACATAGACCCAAAACCAAGAAGAAACCTTTTAGATCTAGGATGTGGGGAAGGAAGACACTGTTTTGGAGCTTATATGTATGCTGAGTTATCAGTATATGGCTTTGATATGAGCTTGGAAGACGTTAAGAAAGCTAAGAAAAACTTTAATGAATTTGATGAAGAAAATGAAAAAAAATCCTGTTCTTTTGGCGTCACAGATGCCAGAAAACTTCCGTTTGCAGATTCCTGTTTTGACTACATTATTTGTTCAGAAGTATTAGAACACATAATTGAATATGAAGAAGTTTTGTCTGAAATTAACAGGATACTAAAGCCAGGAGGAATTTTTGCGATGAGTGTTCCTAAATTCTTTCCAGAATGGGTTTGCTGGAAATTAAGTGAGCAATATCAAAAAATGCCGGGGGGCCATGTGAGGATTTTTAAATACGGAGAACTTAAGGAAAAAATTATAGAAAGGGATTTTTCTTTCTTAAAAAGACACTGGAATCATGCCCTTCATTCACCTTATTGGTGGCTTCAATGTTTATTTTGGGATAATAAAGAAAAATCATTTTTGATAAGGAAGTATCATGATTTTCTTGTATGGGATATGATGAGTAAACCTTTGTTAACAAAGGTCCTTGAATTTTTATTACAACCAATCATAGGTAAAAGTGTCGTCGCTTATTTCAGAAAAAACTGAACAAAATAGTATTTTTTCTAAGAAACTTTATCTCAATTTTGCCGAGTACATAGTTAGTTGCCAAGATAAAGAGGGAGGTATTCATTGGGAGCCACAAGCGAAAATAGACCCTTGGGATCATATTGAAGCAGCCATGGGTTTAGATGTTTTAGGGTTTCAAAAAAATTCAAAACAAGCTTACATATGGCTAGAAAAAAATCAGGAATCAGATGGTTCTTGGTTTTCCAGTTATTATGATGAAAACGAAAATTTAAGAAAAGAGACAAATTTTGTTTCATATATTGCCTGCGGGATGTGGCATCATTACTTAAATTATCAAGATAAAAAATTTTTAAGAGAATTCTGGCCTATTCTGGATGCTGCTATCGAATTTTGTTTATCGGGCCAGACTGAATACGGGGATATACTTTGGGCAAAAGATGCTCAAGACGCATGGATGGATGACTCTCTTCTGACTGGATGCTCTTCAATCTATAAAAGTCTTGATTGTTATAAAGCTATTGCGAGGGAAATAAATGCTAACGACAGGGTCACAGAAGATCAGATAGAAGGGTTAAAAAATTGTATTTTAAATAATAAAGATAGATTTGATAGAAACTGGAAAAGCAAGGACCGCTATAGCATGGATTGGTATTATCCTATTCTTTGTGGAATCTTAGATCAAAAATCAGCGAAAAAGCTAATTCTAGAAAAATGGGAGGAATTTGTAGTCGATGGCCTAGGATGCAAGTGCGTTAGAGAAGAGCCTTGGGTTACTGCTGCTGAATCTTCTGAGTTAGTGCTTGGTCTTATTAGGATTGGAATGAATAAAGAAGCTCAAGAGATTCTTCAAAATACTTTTAACCTAATTGATAAAAAAGATAGTTTACTCTGGACAGGCTATGTTTATAAAGACGATAAATTTTGGCCTGTTGAAAAACCTAGTTGGACCGCAGGCGCTGCTATTCTTGCAGGTAATGCAATAAATAAGTTTTCTCCAAGTTGGAATTTTTTTAATCAGGAGTTTTTTTTAACATAGCCAAAGTTTTAAAAATTCCTAAATCCTCAAACTTACCTGATTTCTTTGCAAGATTATAGATTTCAAAAGGAGGTCTTCCCCCATCAGCAGGATTTGGGAAAACATCATGAATTAGTAAATAACCACCTATAGCAATTTTATCTTTCCAAGCATCATAATCATTAATAGCTGCTTGCAATGAGTGCCCTCCGTCGATGAAAAGCACAGACACATCCTTTTTGAAATTTTTTGAACTACTTACTGAGTCATTAACAATCGGGATTATGTAACTACCTAAGCCTGATCCAATAAGATTTGATAGTAATTCAGGCAATGTATTGAGCTTATGAAGTCGATTATCATACAAGTCTCTGTCATGGTATTCCTCTCCTAGTTGATGTTCTTCGGACCCTGTATGATGGTCAACTGTGAAAACAGTGCTATCGAAATCTTTAGCAATTTCTGCAAAGCATAAAGCGGATTTTCCACAATAAGTACCCACCTCTAAAACAGGACCTAGAGTGTGGACTTTTTTAAATATTTCTTGTAGTTTCTTACCTTCTTCTTTACTAAGAAAACCTTTGATACGTTTCATATCATCAGTTTAATTTATAGATGCAATTATTTGAAAGAAAAGATACAGAGATAGCAGGAGATAAATTTTCTTATTTGTATTGGCAAGGTATGCATAATGAGAAGAGTTTATTTTTCTTCCACGCAACGGGATTTAATGGATCAACATATCATCCATTACTGTCAGAAATATTTTTGGGACTTGATAAAAAATACTCTATATATGCTCTGGATCAAAGAGGACATGGTTTATCAGAAGCGAAGGCCTTTCCAAAGAATCTCAGTTCTTGGGAAGTATATTTTGAAGACGCAAAAAAGTTTATAAAATTATTTGAACCCAAAGAAATCATCACTTCAGGCCACTCTATGGGAGCCGTTGTTGCTTCTAGAGTTGCATTTGATCTAGAAAAGAAAACTAAGACTTGCATCCTTATTGACCCCGTCCTCCAACCACAAAGTTTTCAATATAGAAGTCCTTTCACGATTCTAAAAAACAAGATTATGACAACTTACTTAACAAAGATTTTGAAAAATAGGGCAAGTGAAATGATAGAAAACGCTAAAAAAAGAAGAAATATTTTTGATGATAAGTTGCAGGTTTTTAATCATTATTCTGGCCGCGGGGCATTTAAAAATTGGCCTGATGAATTCCTGAATGCATATATAGAGGGAGGAACGCAAACGAAAGACAAAAAAGTCCAATTAAGTTGTTCTCCAGATTGGGAGTCTAAAACTTTTTCTGTTTCCTATGCAGCTAATACTAGATTTATCAAAAAGTTAAGTAAAAAAATATATGTTCCTTATGCTTCAGAAGCCTCAACATTATCAGAGTTAGTTAAGAGTGAAATGGAATTACAAGAAAATTTTTGCTTAGAAAAAATTGAGGGGTCACATTTTTTTCCAATGGAGAGAAAAGGTTTTCTCAATGAAAAGATTGTAAACTTCTTAAAGGATTTAGATGAATAAAGTAGTCACCTTAGAGGATTTAAGGTCTCACAAAGAGCAGGGAACTAAGTTTGCCTGCCTTACCTCCTATGATGCTTCGCTTACAAAGCTTATGTCTGATTCAGGAATAGAATTAATTTTAGTAGGCGATAGCTTGGGTATGGTTATTCAAGGACATGATTCAACAATTCCTGTTTCAATGGAAGATCTTCTTTATCACTTAAGATGTGTCAAAAGAGGAAATTCCAATAGCCACATAATGGCCGACATGCCTTTTATGAGTTATGCCACTAAAGAATTAGCATACGATAATGCTATGAGGTTAATGCAAGCAGGTGCAAATTCTATAAAAGTTGAAGGGGGAGAATGGATTTTAAAAACCACGGAGCTTTTATCAGAGAGAGGTATACCTGTGTGCGCTCATTTAGGATTGACCCCGCAATCAATTAATAGGCTCGGAGGGTATTTTGTCCAGGGAAGAGATTTAGAGGATCAAAATAGAATTTTACAAGAGGCGAAGCAACTCGAAAATGCTGGAGCGGAAATCATACTTTTAGAATGTGTTCCAAAAGATTTAACAAAGAAAATAGTATCCAATATTAAAATCCCTTCCATTGGAATTGGAGCTGGTCCAGAGACAGATGGGCAAATTATGGTTTGTTATGATGTTTTAGGAGCATATTCTTGGGATTCGCAACCACAACCAAAATTTGTCAAGAATTTCATGGAAAAAAATGGTTCTATAAAATCAGCATTTGAATCATATGTTAGTGAGGTAAAAGCAAAAACGTTTCCTTCGGAAAAACACTCCTTTAAGTGAACTCGCCTTGAAAGTCATAAACTCATCAGAAACTTTGAAAGGGATAAAATTTAAAAAACCCTTAGCATTAGTTCCTACTATGGGAAACTTGCATCTTGGCCATCTTTCTCTTGTTGAATATGCTAAACAGAACTTCAATTCTGTTATGGTGTCAATTTATGTAAATCCTCTTCAGTTTGGCCCTCAAGAAGATTTTAAAAAATATCCCAAAACATTGGATGAAGATAAAAAAGTACTTAAAGAAAAGGGTTGTGATTTTTTATTTTTACCCGAAAAGGACTTTTCAGATAATCTAGATATAGAGACTACCGAATTGTCCAAAGTATTGTGCGGAATAAACAGACCAGGGCATTTTGAGGGGGTAATTGCAATTGTTAATAAATTTTTAGATGTAGTGAATCCTGATGCCTGTTTGTTTGGCTTAAAAGATTTTCAGCAGCAATTGATAATAAAAGATTTTGTAAAAAGAAAAAATCTCAAAACAAAAATTATTTCACTTCCAACTATCAGAGAAAAAAGCGGCTTAGCCATGTCTTCAAGAAATAATTACCTAAATGAAGATCAAAAATTAATTTGTGGAAAAATTTATAAAGAACTTTGTCATATTTCAGAAACTATAAAAGGGCCATTTTTTGAAAAAAGCTTAATTGACCAATCGGTAAAAAATTTGGAAAAAAGTCAATTCAAAGTAGATTATTTACATATCTTAGATGCAGAATCCCTTAAAAGTCCTTTTAAGGATACCAAAAGTATATTAATTGCTATTGCAGTTAATTTTCAGGGTGTAAGGCTGATAGATAATGTCATTAAAGATTTATAACCAATTATCTCTCAAAGCCTCATCTGGATAAAAGCTAGCTTCACCTTCAGGCCTGTTTTTAAATCTCCTATGAATCCAAAAGTATTCTGATTTGTATTTTGTAGCAAATTCCTCAATAGACTTATTAATTTTAGATAGATCTCCTTCAATATTTTTTCCACTCAAATCAATTTTTCTCAACCTTGCTCTATAGGTTGAATTTGTATTTTTAGTCAAAGTGAAGAGGTAAGTTTTGCACCCCGTTCTCTTGGCTAAAATAGAGGGAAAAATTACAGTTAAGGCTTTATGATTAAAAAAATTAACAAAAATAGAATTTTTATAACCATAATCTTGATCAGGAGCATACAGAACAGACTCACCTTCATCTAATGTTTCTAAAAGTAATTTACCTTGATTGGGTTCAAATATTTTATCAACAAATCCGCTCCTACCCTTTGTTATTATTTTATCCATTACTGAGTTATCTTGAGGTCTATGCATTCCGTTCAACTTCATAAAAAAACAAGGTACTCTCACAACCCAGTCAACGCTTGTTGCCGTGTGAGGTATTAGGATAAGAATTTTTTCATCTTTAATTTTATTAAATTCATCTTCTATCTCATTTAAATTACTTACTAACTTTCTCAGAGACTTTTCAGACCTATAATAAGAATTACATAATTCAAAAAAAGATTGTCCAAGTCTAATAAAATTTTCTTTTGCAGTTTTGTGAACTTCTTCTCTGTTGAGCTTTGGAAAACATTTTGATAAATTCCACAAAACAACTGCTTTTCTTTTTTTCACATACTTGAAAAGAAGTAATCCTATATATTTTCCCAATGACAGTTGAACTCTGGTTGGAATTAAACTTATTGTTTTAAAAAAAGAAGTTAATATAAATTCTGATATTCTCATTTTTTTGATGCATTATAACTCTTTAAAGTTGCGTATATCCTTCAGGCATTAGAAAATTCAAAAATGTTTATCTATAACCTTCTTATAACTATTTTCCTTCCCTTAATTTTATTAAGAAGTTTATATAAATCTCTTCGATACGGTGAAAATGTAAATAGATTGCTGGAGAGAATAGCGTTAAATGTTGTTAGAAGGCCTAACCAAGAAGTAATTATGGTTCACGCAGTCTCAGTTGGTGAAATAATGGCTAGTAGAAAATTTGTTGAAGAATTATCCTCAAGGTTTCCCAAAAGTAAAATTTTATTTACTTGCACCACCCCTTCTGGGTCAGAAACAATTAAGAGACTATTTAAAGAAACCGTCCTTCACCAATATCTCCCTATTGATCACCCTTTTCTTTTGGAGATCTTTTTAAAAAAATGGCAACCAAAAGAAGTTTTTTTAATAGAAAAGGAAATCTGGCCTAATTTAATTAATAAAATTAATTCTAGGGGAATAAATATTTGTCTAGTGAACGGTAGAATATCTAAAAAATCTTTCAATAAATATAAATTTTACCTTCCACTAATGGGCAAAGCGTTTAGTAAATTCAAGAAAGTTGTGGCCCAAGGAAAAGAGGACGAAAAAAGATTTTTAGACTTAGGAGTCAGAGCAGAAAACTGTTCTTGGGATTATTCCTTTAAGTTTGATTCTGTTGATTTTCAAAAACAAGATAGTGAGTGGATAAAGCCAAAAGATAAAAAAATCATATTATGTGCCAGCACTCATCCTCCTGAAGAAAAAATGCTGTTAGAAGCATTTGATAAGACAAAAAATAGAGGGATAACCATTGTTTTGGTGCCTAGACACCCTGACAGAACAAAAAGCATTAAGGACATTATTGAATCTTTCGACCTTAGTTATGTAATTTTTTCAAAAAATAATTTTGATTTAGATTTTTCGAAACAAGTAATTCTTGTTGATACTATTGGTAATTTAGAAAGCCTTTATGCTATTGCAGATATAGCTTTCATTGGCGGAACTTTAATTAATCATGGTGGACAGAACTTTTTGGAAGGAGTGAAATATGGCATTCCTTTAACTTCAGGTACAAGCACTTATAATTTTCTTGAAATATCAAAAGACCTTCAGGAAAGAGAAATTCTGACAACAGTATCGAAACCTGACGAGCTCATTCCATTATGGGAAGAATTAATTGAAAACAGTCTTAAAAAAG
>MDTD01045565.1_pt1 | contig 13130 bp, 11 predicted proteins | sample 811221 | NCBI WGS metagenome assembly MDTD01 (sample SAMN05326646, study PRJNA326480) | marine metagenome | isolation source: seawater | place: Pacific Ocean: South West | collected 2011 | reverse complement strand
CTTGAACTTTATAAATTAACATATATATTATAATTATCACAACTAAACTCCCATGAACATTCAAGAATTAAAAGGAAAAACATCTGAGCAGCTTATTGATGAGGCCGAAAAGCTCGGTATAGAAAATGCAAGCACATTAAGAAGACAAGAAATTCTTTTTGCTATCTTAAAAAAACATGCAGAAAAAGGAGAAGAAATCACAGGTGGAGGAGTGCTCCAACTTCTTCAAGACGGCTTTGGTTTCTTAAGAGCTATGGAATCAAATTATTTACCTGGTCCAGATGATATCTATGTAAGCCCAAGTCAAATAAGAAGATTTGGTTTAAGAACAGGAGATACGGTTGAAGGACCTGTTAGAGCTCCTAAAGATGGAGAGAGATATTTCGCATTATTACAAGTCAGTAAGATAAATTTTGAAGAACCAGAAAAAACAAGACACAAAATTGCATTCGATAACCTCACGCCACTATATCCAAATAGCCAACTTATAATGGAGTCAGAAAAAAATAAGGTTGAAAAAAATCCAGATCTTACACCTCGATTGATAGATTTAGTTAGCCCTATTGGAAAAGGGCAAAGATCATTAATTATCTCGCCACCTAAAGCAGGCAAAACAATGATTTTACAAAGTATAGCAAATGCCATAACAGCAAACCATCCAGAATGCTACCTCATGGTTTTATTGATCGATGAAAGACCTGAAGAAGTAACCGATATGCAAAGAACTGTTAAGGGTGAGGTTATAAGTTCAACTTTTGATGAACCAGCCCAGAGACACGTCGCTGTTGCAGAAATGGTTATTGAAAAAGCAAAAAGACTTACAGAACATAAAAAGGATGTTGTAATACTTTTAGACTCAATAACTAGATTAGGAAGGGCTTACAATGCCGTAGTGCCAAGTTCAGGAAAAGTATTAACAGGTGGTGTTGATGCAAATGCGCTTCAGCGACCAAAAAGATTTTTTGGGGCAGCTAGAAATATTGAAGAAGGTGGTTCGTTAACAATTATTGCTACAGCACTAATAGATACGGGAAGTAGAATGGACGAAGTAATTTTTGAGGAATTTAAAGGAACAGGAAATAGCGAGACTATTTTAGATAGAAAAATATCAGAAAAAAGAATATTCCCAGCCATTGATATTACGAAGTCAGGAACAAGAAGAGAGGAATTGCTATTTGACAAGAATGATCTACAAAAAATGAATGTTTTAAGAAGGATAATTGCCCCCATGGGATCTATGGATGCTATAGAATTTATAAATTCTAAATTGAAAAACACCAAGAATAATGCGGAGTTTTTCAACTCAATGAATAAACCATCATAGAGTAAATTTTTTATTTTCCTGATATAGTCAAAAAAATTATGACTATTTATGCTCTATCATCTGGGCCAGGAATATCGGGTGTAGCTGTAATAAGAATTTCGGGTAGCAAAACAGAAAGAATTATTTCAGCTGTGACTAATGACAATCTTCCCAAAAGTAGGGTGGCAACTTTAAAAAAAATTATAAATCCTAAAAACGGAGAGTTAATCGACGAAGGACTTGTCATATTGTTTAAAAATCCAAATAGTTATACTGGTGAGGATATGGCAGAATTGCATGTACATGGCAGTAAGGCTGTGGTGCAGAAAATTTTAAATATTCTTGAAGAATTCAATGATTGTAGATTAGCAGAACCTGGTGAATTTACTAAAATAGCATTTCAAAACAATAAAATAAATTTGCTAAAAGCAGAGAGTATTGGTGATTTAATCGCAGCGGAAACTGAACTTCAAAGAAAACAAGCTTTGAGAATTATGTCAGGAGAAAGTGCTAAAAAATTTAATATATGGAGAGAGGGGTTAATTAAAATTTTGGCTGATATAGAGGCAAAAATAGATTTTCCAGAGGAGGATATGCCAGACAGTATTTCTGAAAGTATAAAAGTTAAATGTGAAAAAATTAAAGATGAAATAAAATTTGCTCTAGACGATGATAAAACTGGAGAGATAATAAGGGAAGGGTTTAAAATTGCAATTATAGGTCCACCAAATGTTGGTAAGTCTAGCTTGCTTAATTATCTTTCAAAACGTGAAGTTGCTATAGTTTCTGAAAAGGCAGGCACTACTAGAGATGTTATAGAGGCTTATTTAGATCTCGAGGGAATACCCGTTATAATTTCAGATACTGCAGGAATAAGAGATGCAAGTGATGAGATTGAGGCAAAAGGAGTAAAATTAGCAATCGGTAAGGCAGAAGATGCAGATATAATTATTATTATGCTAGATCCTAAAAAGCTTGATTTTAAAGGGTTTTTTAATGAAAAATTACATGACAAATGCATTTTGGCAATAAATAAATCCGATTTGGGAACCGAAGCATTGAAAGGTTTTGATTTTAAAATTACTCCACATATTATTTCGATTAAAGACGATTACAATGTAGATAATTTAATAGAATCTATAAAATTAAAACTTAAAAAACAATTTATAAAAAATGATAATGTATTAATTACTAGATCAAGACATAGATCACATTTAAAAGAATGTTATAAACATTTAGAGGTTTTTTTAGAGAAAAAAAATAATCAAGAATTCGATTTAGCAGCAGAGGATTTGAGATTATCAATACGACATCTTGGAAAAATTGTAGGAAAAGTTGATGTTGAAGAAATTCTTGGATCTATCTTTGAGAATTTTTGTATTGGTAAATAAGAATTTTCATAGCTTGTAAAATATTAAATCAAGAATAAATTAAATATATGAAAAAAGAATTGTCATTCGATGTTGTTGTTGTGGGCGGTGGACATGCAGGATGTGAAGCTGCTGCTGCTTCAGCTAGACTAGGTGTAAGCACAGCTTTATTCACACATAAGTTTGAAACTATAGGCGAGATGTCATGTAATCCTGCTATAGGTGGGCTTGGCAAAGGTCATCTTGTAAGAGAGATAGATGCTTTAGATGGCGTAATGGGTGTCGTTGCAGATAAATCAGGAATCCAATTTAGATTACTAAATCGAAGCAGAGGACCAGCTGTAAGAGGACCTAGAACACAAAATGACCGATCGCTATATAAGAAATATATGCAAGAAAAGCTTGTAAACTATTGTAATTTAACGATATTTTCTGATCCTGTAATAGAGTTCATATTTAATAAAAACAGTATAAATGGTTTTATAACTAGGGATGGAAAAAAAATAACTTCTACTAAGTTAATACTTACTACAGGAACTTTTTTGAATGGTGTCATTCATATTGGAGAAAAACAAAGTCCTGCTGGCAGGTACAACGAAAAACCCACAACTGGTTTAAGTGAACAATTAAAAAAGTTTAATTTCAAAATTGGAAGACTTAAGACAGGCACACCTCCTAGGTTAGATTCTAGAACCATAAATTTTGAAAACCTTGAAGAACAGTTTGCAGATGACAAACCATATTTTTTTTCATTTCTAACCTCAAAAAATATTAATAGACAAATATCGTGCAGGATGACTTACACGAATGAGGCAGTTCACAAGTTAATTAAAAAAAACTTGGATAAGAGTGCCATGTATTCTGGTAACATAAAAAGTGTTGGACCAAGGTATTGTCCTTCTATAGAAGATAAAATCGTTAAATTTTCTGATAAACAGAGGCACCAGATCTTTCTAGAACCGGAAGGTCTTGAGGATCATACAATTTACCCTAATGGCATATCCACATCGCTTCCATATGATATACAGCAAGAAATATGCAGTAAAATCAATGGTTTAGAAAACGTAAAAATAATTAGGGCTGGTTATGCTATAGAATACGATTTTATTGATCCAAGAGAATTATTTTTAACCCTAGAAACCAAAAAAATTAGTAATCTTTATTTGGCTGGTCAAATAAACGGAACTACTGGATACGAAGAGGCAGCTGCCCAAGGACTGATAGCAGGTATTAACGCAGCTTTGTCTGTAAAAGGGTTAGAACCTTTTATATTAAATCGATCAGAAGCATACATAGGTGTTATGATTGATGATCTTGTTACAAAAGGTGTAGCTGAGCCATATCGAATGTTTACTTCTAGAGCTGAGTATAGATTGAGTTTAAGAGCAGATAATGCTGATTTAAGACTAACTAATAGGGGTATTAAAATTGGGTTGATCAGTGATGAAAGATCTAAGATATTTAATGAAAAATCCTCAAATCTTAAAACAATTGATAAGTTAATGAATAACTTAAAAATTAGCCCCTCGAAAGCTTCTATGTATGATGTAAATATTGCAAAAGATGGAGTTATGAGAAGTGCTAGCGAGATTTTAAGACAAAAAGGTGTAAATATTGATAAAATAAGAGAAATTTGGCCAGAAATTCCTTTATTTTCAAGAGAAATCGATGATCAAATTGAAATAAATGCACATTATAAAGGTTATTTAACGAAGCAGAAAGCTGATATACTTGCATTTAAAAGGGATGAAAACCTTATTATCCCAGAAAATATCAATTACGCTGAATTATCAGGTTTATCTAATGAAGTTAAAGCAAAATTTAAGGAAATTAGACCAAAAACCTTGGGTCAGGCCTTAAGAATTGACGGAATAACCCCAGCGGCTGTATATATTTTGTTGTCTCATGTCAAAAGAAAGTCTATTAAGCATATAGCTTGATTGATTCGAATATTTTAAATTATTCCTGTTTAGAACCCCTCAATGTTTCACGTGAAACATTTCCAGATTTAGAAGAGTTTAGAAAGATAATTTTGAAAAAAAATAAAGATATCAATTTAATTAGCAAACAAACTGAAACTATCTCAAAAGAAAGACATATAATCGATAGCGCGCAAATTATTGATTTAATTGATTTAAACACATCTATTTGTACTGATATAGGTTCCGGATCTGGTCTGCCAGGCATAGTTCTTGCAATAATAATGAAGCATAAAAAGTCCGATATGAAATTTAAACTCTATGAGAAGAGCTTTCATAAAAGTAAATTTTTAAAAGAAGTAACAACTAAATTTAATCTGAATGTTGAAGTTTTGCAGAAAGATGTATTTAACGAAATGAACTTACGATCGGATTTGATTATTGCTAGGGCCTTCAAACCTCTTCCTATAATTTTAAACCTTGTACACAATAATTTTAAATTTTTTAAAGAGGTAATATTATTTTTAGGGAAAAATGGAAAACAAATTTTGGATGAAGTTTTACAAGAATGGAAATTTCAATATGAAATTAAAAAAAGTATTACTAGTTCAGACTCAATAATAATAAAAATAAAAAATTTAGAGAAAAAATGAGAGAAAAAATAATATCAATAATAAATCAAAAGGGTGGAGTCGGAAAAACCACTTCAGTAATAAATCTAGCGGCTGGTTTAAGTTTGCAAGGAAAAAAAGTTTTAGTCATTGATCTTGATCCCCAAGGGAATGCTACTACTGGACTCGGATTGTCTAATTTAGAAAATTCTGAAAAATCCATATACAGCGCTTTAAACGGAACAAAAAAAATATCTGAAGTTATAGAAAAAACAAAATTTGAAAATCTTGACCTGATCACATCTAATGTAGATTTATCTGGTCTAGAGGTTGAAACAGCTGGAAATAGCAGGAGAGCATTTTTATTGCGTGAGCAAATAATGGCTTATATAAACGATTCTAAAGGATTATATAGTCACATATTGATTGACTGTCCACCCTCTCTAAGTTTGCTTACAATTATGGCTTTAGTAGCTTCCGAGTCTCTTCTGGTCCCTCTGCAAACAGAATTTTTTGCTTTAGAAGGTGTAACGCAACTCGTTAAAACAATTGAAAGAATAAAAAATAACCTTAATCAAAGTCTTACAATCAGAGGAATATTGCTAACAATGTATGATAAAAGAAATAAGCTTTCTGGTGAAGTCGAAAGAGAGGCCAGAGGGTATTTTAAAGAAAAAGTATATAAAACCGTGATACCAAGGAATGTAAGATTGTCAGAAGCCCCATCTCATGGAATGCCTGTATTATTTTATGACAAATCTTGTCCTGGTAGTAAATCATATTTTAATTTTACAGATGAATTTATAGATCAAGAAAAAGTAATGGAGAGCGCAGCATGAGTAGTACATTTAAGTTAAAAAAAGGATTAGGTAGAGGATTGTCATCATTGATTGGAGATAGTAATTCTCAATCTAAATCAAACAAAATTTCAATTAGTTTACTTACAAGAAATAAGTATCAACCAAGGAAAAATTTTAATAAAGAACAAATGGAAGAGCTCACTAATTCAATTAGGGAAAGAGGTATTATTCAGCCCATAATAGTAAGGAAACAATCTGACAAATACGAAATAATTGCTGGAGAAAGAAGGTGGCAAGCTGCCCAAAATGCAGGACTTCATGAGGTACCAATAGTAGAAGTTCAAGCAGACGACTTAAAATCATTAGAGTTTGCTATAGTTGAAAATGTTCAAAGAGACGATTTGAATCCAATTGAAGAAGCAAATGGATATAAAAGGTTAATAGATGAATTCAAATATGACCAGGACAAGGTTGCAAAATTTATTGGGAAAAGTAGAGCACACATAACAAATTCGCTGAGATTACTAAGTCTTCCTACCGAGGTTATAAAATTATTAGAGGAACAAAAAATTTCTCAAGGACATGCAAAAGTTTTAGTTGGCTTACAAAACGCATTTCAATTAGCTAAAAAAATTGTTGATAAAAAATTATCTGTTAGACAAGCAGAAAGTTTAGTTAGAATCTATAAATCACCAAAAAAATTTAAGGTGATTTCTAACGACAGCAATATTAAAGCTTTAGAAAAAAGTTTACAGGAGAAAACTGGATTGAAATCTAGAATTCACCATAAAAAAAATAATAAAGGTATTTTATCTTTTGAATATAATAATAATGACCAATTAGACAGATTGGTAATGGTTATCAAAGCTAATTATTAGAGGTATTTAATATAAAGTCAAAGATCAGGTTATTAGAGATACTTGAATTTTTTTTATAACTGATCTCTAAAGTGTTTATCTCATCTAGAAGCTCATAAATTTTTTTGGTTGACCAAATTTCTATTTGTCTTTCGACCATTGCTTTATCTTTCCAAAATATAGGTGGTTTAAAATCATTAACTGTTTTTTTTGTATCCCCTACCTTTTTTTGAAGTTTTTTTAATTCTATCAATCTTTTTATTCTAGAAAGAAAAGATCTGATTAATATTATAGATTCACTCGTACTAAAAATTTTATCATTGATTATACTTACCACTTTCATATGATTCTTAGATAGACAGTTATCAATTAATTCAAAATAATTTTGGTCATCATATAAATTAATCAATTTAAGCAGCTCCTCTCTACTAATTTTATTTCCTTCGAGACAAAAATTTAAAATTTTATTCATTTCATTTTGAAGATTTTTTCTATCTCCTGAACATTTTTCAATAATCAAATTAATATTTTGACTTGATATTGATATCTTATTTATTTTAAAAAAATCACTAGCAAGTCTAAATAATGATGCATTATTATCTTTGTAAAATGGAATACATACTAATTTCTTTTCTTTTTCAAACAGTTGTCTAATTCTAGACTTTTTCTCTAACGAACCAGCATTAAAAATTATTTTTTTATCAAATAGTTTTTTTTCTAATAATTCATTTATAGTCTCATACAACTTGGAGCTCACTCTTGAAATCAATACTATTTTCTTAGAATTAAATAGAGATTCATTTAAACAAGTTTCAAAAAAATCATTTTTATTCTCTAAAATTTGACTTTCTTCGTACTTTATTATTTCTCCATCAAATTCTTTTAAAATATATTTATTAATAACTTCTTCTTTATGGCCTTCATTTTCACCATATAAAAGATAGAAATTTGATTGATTTTTTTTTAGTTCATTAAAACTAAATGACTTAATTATCATCTACTGTTGGTTCGTTAGAAAAAAAATTATATCCTTACTAATCAAATTAGCCAAATCTTTTTTATATTTAATCTCTAGTTCCTTTTCTTTAACTTTCTTTTCTTTTGAGGATAATGAATTGTTCCTAATAAAGTCTTTATTAATTTTTTCCCCATTTATTTTTTCTACTTCAATACTAGCTTTAATTACTAATTCATAAGTTTTTGGATTACCTTTTTTATCTTTGTTTATTACAGATTTGAGATACTCAGTTGATAAATTAACATTATATATTTTATCACTGTTCTCAATGTTCTGATATCTCTTAAGATTATTCGAAATATAGTTATTGATTTTTCTGTCGCCTTTTAAAATTAAATTATTAATATTAAAATCAACATTATTTATGTTTGATAACGGAACATAGCCACAGTTGGTAACTAAAACTAATAACAATAATAAGATTATATTTTTTATTTTTTCCATTATTAAACCAAAATATTTATTAATCTATTTTTAACATAAAAATATTTTTTTATTTTATTTTCTTTTAAGAATTTATCAAAGTCTTTACTATTTTTTAATTCTTTAACTAGCTCTAAGTCTGATATATCTTTTTTTGAATTAATTATGCCTCTTTTTCGTCCATTAATTTGTACTACAATTTTGACATTTTCTTCAATTAATAATTTACTATCAATATTAGGCCAAGAATAGTTTTTAATATTAAACTGACTTAGGCACTCAGACGCTAAATGTGGAACAACAGGTGTAATTGAAATTAAAAATTTAGAATAATCCTCAACCAAGTTTGAAAAGTTTTGATTTTTAGAAGTTATTTGGTTTAAAAATCCGTAAGCTTCATGAATATTAGCTACAATTACGTTGTAATGAAAGTTAGATAAATTTTTTTCAACTTTACTTAGATACTGATTTACAAATTTTGATAATTCAATCGAATATCCAGATTTTTCCTGATTATTTATATTTTTAATTTTCTCATTTAGTGAATATATTTTTTGAACAAATTTATAAGAAGCAACCATGCCTTGTTCCGACCACTGAACATCTTTTTCTGGAGGGCTATCTGATAAAATGAATAACCTAACAGCATCCGCTCCATAAAGCTCAATAATTTTTTCTGGATCTATAGTATTTTTCTTTGATTTTGACATAGACTCTGATGGGCCTAAAGTAATTTTATTTAAATTGTCTGATTTCAAATAATAATTTTTTCCATCATCTGTTTTAATTTCATCTGGACTTCTCCACTTATTATCACTGTCTTTATAAGTTTCATGACAAACCATACCTTGTGTAAATAATCCCTTGAAAGGTTCCTTTAATTCAAATTCTTTATTTTGGTAACTAATTGCTCTCATAAAAAATCTTGAATATAAAAGATGCAAGATTGCATGTTCTACACCACCTATATATTGATCTACCGGCATCCAGTATTTGACTTCGTTTATATCAAACGCGTTTTTAGAATTTTTTGGAGAACAAAATCTTAAGAAATACCAAGAAGAATCTACAAAAGTATCTAGAGTATCTGTTTCTCTTAAATAAGTTTTTCCATCAATTACCACTTTCCGCCATTCGTCTACCGCTGCTAAAGGATTACCTTTTGTATTCAAATTAATATTTTGTGGAAGTTTTACTGGTAATTGGTCCTCTGGTACAACTCTATAAGATCCATCCTCATCATAAATAATTGGTATGGGACAACCCCAGTATCTTTGTCTAGATACTCCCCAATCTTTTAATCTGAAATTAATTTTTTTATTACCTAATTTTTTTTTCTCAAGGATATTTATCGTTTCAATAATTGACTCGTTCGGTGCCCTTAAATTATTTAAAAATTTTGAGTTTATAATTATACCTGCTCCGGCGTAGGCTTCTTTTGTAACCTCAAATTCATCACCTTCATTTTCAGGCTTTACCACAGTTTTGATTTCCAAATTATATTTTTTTGCAAAATCAAAATCTCTTTGATCATGTGCAGGGCAACCAAAAACAGCACCAAAACCGTAATCCATTAATACAAAATTTGCAAAATAAACAGGAACAGTCTTCAAATTATCCAAAGGATTTTTTGCAAAAAGGTTGGTTTTAAAGCCAATTTTTTCAGCATTCGCAATAGATTCTTCTGTAGTTCCTGTTTTAGAGCATTCGTCTTTAAAAGATTTAAAATTGGGATCATCTTTATAAAATTCAGATACAGGATGATCAATTGATAAGGCCAAAAATGAAAAACCAAATAATGTATCAGGCCTTGTTGTGAAACATTTAATTTTTTTTATTTTAGAATTACCTTCAATTTCAAAATCTATCTCACAACCAAATGATTTACCGATCCAATTTTGTTGCATAACTTTAACTTTATTGGGCCACTCATTTAAATTTTCCAATTCAGACTGAAGATCATCGGCAAATTTGGATATATTAAAAAACCACTGACTAAGTTTTTTTCTTTCTACTACTGCTCCAGATCTCCATCCTTTTCCATCAATCACCTGTTCATTTGCTAATACCGTTTCATCCACAGGATCCCAATTGACGTAATTTTCTTTTTTATAGACTAATCCCTTGTTTACCATCTCAATGAAAAATTTTTGTTGATGCTTGTAATATTCGTCCGAGCAAGTGGATATTTCTCTATCCCAGTCAATTGACAATCCTAATTGTTTTAGTTGTTTTTTCATTGTTTCAATATTATTTTCTGTCCAATTTTTTGGATTCTGATTGTTCTGTCTAGCTGCATTTTCAGCTGGCATTCCGAATGAATCCCAACCCATAGGATGAAGTACATTAAAACCTTTTAGAATCTTAAATCTTGATAGAACGTCACCAATTGTATAATTTCTTACATGACCCATATGAATTTTTCCTGATGGATACGGGAACATTTCTAGGCAATAAAATTTTTCTTTTTTAAGATCAATTTTTGATGAGTAAGTCTTATGTTTAGCCCAATATTCTTGCCATTTATTCTCAATTAATTTAAAATTATATCGTTCCACAGTTGATTGTAAGATTTATATGTAATTTATTAATCTTCTTTTGGCGCGTCCCCTCCTTTAGATTCTGTTCCAACATAAGGATTTTCTTTTTTATTCTTATCAATTTTTTCTTTTTTATAACGCGCAGCTTTTTTAAGAATATTTAATTTAAGTTCAGCGACTAAGTCATTATTATTTTGGGTAATCTTGCAATTTGTTGAATTATCAGAACATTTTTTTAAAAAAATATTTACATCTAATGCATCAGATCTTATTTCATTTGTTAAAAATCTTACTGTTATTTTTACTGACTCGTTAGGTGAATTGTTCTCACTGTACCAATCTGTGATAACTATTCCCCCGCTGTAATTCGCCGAAACTAGAGGCATGAAATCAAGAGTATCTAGAGTAGCTCTCCACAATGGGTTTGAGCTTGCAAATTCGAAATTTCCTCCTTTTGAATTTGTGCTTCCCATTATTCTAAAGCCCCTACCTTCCTCAATATTTTTTTTAACTCTTTCTTTAGGATCTGGAGGGAATTCTTTGGCATCAACTGGTTTATACTTTAAAGGCCCACAAGCCGTGTTAATCAGAAGTAAACCTATAGTTGTTAAGCAATATATAAATCTCATAAAGGTAGTGAAAAGTTATATTAAAAAAATGATATAAATAAAGGTTTTTTTGATGATGTAAAAATACAACACTAACAGATATTTTGAATGTAAAAGGTCTATTTATGGCAAAACTTGAATTTTATTTGATAGAAGTATCCTGTTTATAATTAATTATACAACAACAAAGGAGAATATTATGAACAAACTAACAAAAGTTGGTTTAACTGCTTTGGCATCTACATTGATCGCTGCATCAGCAAATGCTGCTGATTGGAGTGTAAGTGGTAGTGCATCAGTAAGTTACACTAACGTTTCAAATACGTCTAACTCGAATCCTTTCAGTTTCGGTGACTCTGTTACTTTTTCTGCAAGTGGTGATTTAGACAACGGTATGGCTATTTCTACAAAAATGGAATTAGACGGTAACGTAATGGATGATAGACACTTAACATTGTCATCTGATGAAATCGGATCAATTGCGATTACATCTTCAATGACAGCAGGTGGTATCGGTAAAATCGGTGATAAAGTTCCTACTGCATATGAGGAAGTTTACGATGTAACTGATGGTACTGACAATGGTCTATCTTCTCAAAACATTTCATCTACAAACCAATTAGGTTGGGTTTCTCCATCATACGGTGGATTACAAGTTACAGCTGGAATTACTCCAAGATCTGACGCAGGTGCAGACTCTGATAACTCTTGGGCTGTAATGTATGACGCTGGAGATATGGTTGATGGATTAGCAGTTGGTTATGGTCAAGCTGAAAATGGTAATACATCTGAAGCTGAGACTGTATATGTAACATATACAACTGGCGGCTTGTCTTTTGGTTACCAAGACTCAACATATGACTTAACTGCAGCATCTGGTTCAGACCAAGATGGTACGCACCTTGGTGTATCTTTTGCAGTTAACGAAAACTTATCTGTTTCTACTGGTAGAATGGATGTAGAAATTGGAACAAGTGGAAGCGAAGAAGAAAACACTGGTATATCCGCATCGTACACAATGGGATCAATGACTATTAGCGGTTTCGCTAACAAAGTTGATAACGCTGGTGGTACTGCAGGTGTAACTAAAGAAGCTAAAGGTGTTAACGTAGCGTTTTCATTCTAAGTTTTAGAATTTTACACATAAGAAAGGCCCCATTTTTTGGGGCCTTTTTTTTTATTCAAAATATTTAATTGCAGCAAATCCAGTAAATTTTCTTAATTTTAATAGTTTTAAATTAGTTTTATTAATGCCTCCTAGGGCAATCTTTTCACCATTAAAATACTCAAAAAAAATTTTAAGTTTATTTATACCTAAAGCTTTTCTTTGATTATTTTTGAAAATAGGAGAAAAAAATATTTCTTTGACCATTTGTCTTTTTTTAATGCCAATTTCATAAATATTATGTGCTGATCCAATTATTCTAAATTTCTTTTTAAAAGAATAGCAATTTTGAAAAATTTCTTTATTATATGCGGAAATATAAACACCATCTAAATCTAATTTTATTGCTAATTTAAAATTATTTGCCAAGAAAAATTTTATTCGATTTTTTTTGCAATAAGACGCAGTTTTTTCAATTAATTTAAGATTTTCTTTGATTTTTTTACTTCTCCAAATTAAACAGACCTCTCTATTTAAATTTTTAAGTTTATTATAATCAAAATTATCAATAAAATG
>MDTD01036510.1_pt1 | contig 13131 bp, 14 predicted proteins | sample 811221 | NCBI WGS metagenome assembly MDTD01 (sample SAMN05326646, study PRJNA326480) | marine metagenome | isolation source: seawater | place: Pacific Ocean: South West | collected 2011 | reverse complement strand
GTTTTTGTCTTTAGCAATAAAATATTCCAAACCACTATTTTTCATAATACTTTCTCCACATCTAGAATTAAAGTTATAACCTTTTAAAACTAAAACAGGTACATTCATCCAAAGAGACTCGAATGTTGTTGTAACGCCATTATAAGGGAAGGTATCTAAAGACAAATCAATTTCTTTATATAATTCTAAATGATCCTCTTTATCTTTAAAATTTGTTCTATCTAGAATTTTTATTTGATTATTTACCTTATGTTCTCTGAATTGGTGTAAAAGATTTGAGGAGTCACAAAATTCCGAGGATTTTAAAATTAAGTTGTAATTTTCTGATTTCTTTAAAATGGAAGACCAAACTTCTATTGTTTCTTTAGATATTTTTTGGAAATTGTTTAATGACCCAAATGTAAAAGATGAATTATTTGAATTTTTAAGATCATTATAATTACGCTCATACTTAAATCCACAATGAGTATTCCATATTTCTGGTAGTTTCAACACTTTCTCAGAATAGTACTTTTCCTCGTCAGCCAAAATTAAGTTTTTATCTGAAATAATATAATCAACTTCATCTAAACCAGAAGTATTGCAATAAGCAAGCCAGGAGATCTGAATAGGACACACTCTAGAATTAAATATTTCTAGTCTATCAGGAGCGGTGTAACCCATTAAATCAACTAAAATTTTAACGCTATTCTCCTGTATTAAATTTGTTGCTTGTTGGTTATCTACTTTTTCTAAATCGAACCAATGATCAGTTAATTTTCTTAGCTCATTTTGACTTGGATCCTCTGTTCTTTTTTTTGAAAATGAAAAAATAAAAATTCTAAATTTCTCTTTATCTATATTTTTTAAAATACTTTTTAAGAAAAAAATTGTTGAATGATTTAAATCAAAATCTGGAGATACAAAGCCTATATTAGTTTTCTTATTTTTATCTATCACATCATAATCTATCTCAGCAACGTTGAGTTTTGAAAAATACTGTGCATTTAATTTGGTTTGTTCATAATAGTCTTTTTGCGACCAATCATAAAAATAATTATTAAAAATGATACTCCAGGTTCTGAGTATTTTTGATTTTTTGTTGGAGCTTAAAATATATTTTGTTATTTCTTTAATTTTTTCATGATCTAGTAAATACTTAAATAACAAAAAACCTGATCTCAAAAAGTTTTCATTTTGTCTAAAATTTTTTTCAGATTCTAAATAATATTTTTTTGATAATGATAAATATCGAGATAAGTTTTCATATTTTTTATTAAATTGAAGAAGAATGTCTATTAAATGTATAATTCCGTTTAAACCATGTGGGCCTTTTTTATCATTAAGATAAGTTTCTTCAAACAATTCTAAAGCGGAATGAACATCTTTTTCCAATATATTTTTTTTTAAAATTTTACTTATGCCAATTAAATTAGCTAAACTAGATGGTCTTTTATATGGAGTGGTATATTTTTCTGAATATAAAATAACCTCATCATATTTTTTTTTTAAAAATAGATTTTTAATTTCATTTTCTACTTTTTTATCAATCATTTTTTTTATTATAAATATTTTCTAAACAATTATAAAAATCATTTGAAAATTTTTTTATATTAAACAAAGGGCTTCCAACAGCTTTTTCAAAAATATATTTTTTTAATCTGTCAAGCTCACTAAGGTTTTTTGATAAATTAATGGCTTTCAGGACATAATCTTCTTTATTTTTTGCAATTAGTGAGGTCATATTCATATTCATATTTATTGACACTCCACATCGAGAATTAAAATTTTGACCATCCAAAGTTAAAACAGGTACACCCATCCAAATAGCTTCGAAAGATGTTGTAACACCGTTATAAGGAAAAGTATCAAGTGCAATATCAATTTTTTTATATTCCTTAATATGATCAGTAAACTCTTTTTTATAAGGAATAATATTTACAGATGTTTCTACACCATAAATTTTAAACTTTTCTAATAAAAAATCAGAAGAGGAATTTGTAGATGCTTTGAGAATCAATTTTGAATTTTTAATATTCAAAAGTATTTGTGACCATACTCTAATTACTTCATCATTTATTTTTTTAAAGTTATTAAAAGAGCCAAAGGTAATAAAATTATTTTTTTTAGCTGGTAAATTATATTCCTCTCTTTTAGTTTCAAAACCAGAATGGCAATTCCAAATATTTGGCATAAAAATAATCTTTTCAGAATATAAATTTTTCTCGTCTTTCATAATTGTGTACTTATCAGCAACTAAATAGTCCATTTCATTTAATCCTGTAGTATTACAGAAACCACACCATGAAATCTGTATAGGCGATATTCTATTTTTAAATAACTGTAGTTTATTGTCAGAAGTAACACCCATCATGTCAAAAATAATGTCAACCTCTAGATTTCTTATGGTGTTAATCGCCTCAACATCGTTAAAGTCATAAATATTAATTGATTTGTCTACAAGGTTTTTAAATTCTTCTGTGGTGTTATCTTCATGTTTTATATTTAAAAATAAGTAAATATTAAAATCATCTCGCCTCTTATCAATTAATACCGATTTTAAAAAATGAGTAATCGAATGGTTGTTTCTTATATCTGCTGAAAGAAAGCCTATATTTATTCTTTTTTTTTTAATTGAATTTAAGGGAACCAATTCATCTTCATTATATTTAATAAACTTTTCATTTATTTTTTTTGCTGCTTCGAAGAAACGCTTTTGATCCCAATTATTTTCAAAAGAATTATGATAAATTAATGAGCATAATATATCAGGGTTTTTACTATCTATGAATTTTTCAAGATAATAAATAACTCTTTGAACTTCTAATGTCCTTTTGAAAACTCTTATTATTGCTAAAGCAAATTGCTCTTCTGTTTCAAATAAAGATTTATTCTCTTTCAGATAAGAGAAAATTTCGCCAAATATTTTGTGGGGAAAATTTTTAATATTTTCTTTAAAGTCAAAATCAAATAAATCCATCGAAACATTGATTAGATTTTTTAAAGCCTCAAAAGAATTTTTAGTATTTTTTTCCCTTAAATAAGCTGTCCTAAAATCATTTATGGCTTGATTGAGAGAAATTCTAGAATTATCTCTTAGTACTTTACATACACCCAAGAGGTTTATAAGGCCTGAGTTAATATCTTCTTCTTTGATATCATTTTCGATTATTTCTATAATTGTTGAGTATTTTTTTTGATCAAATAATATTTTTAAATTTGATGCTCTGTCGTGCATTAAATATTATACTACAAAAATTAAAAAAATTTTTTTTAATTAAGCCGGTTTATTCATTGAGTTAAAGAACTCTGCGTTATTTTTGGTGTCCTTTAATTTTGAGTTTATAAACTCAATAGCGTCCATAGTGCCCATGGGTGCAATTATTCGCCTTAATACATTCATTTTTTGTAAATCGTTTTTATTAAATAATAGTTCTTCTCTCCTTGTTCCTGATTTAGTTATATCAATTGCTGGGTAAATTCTTTTATCAGCAATTTTTCTATCCAAAACGGTTTCGCTATTACCAGTGCCTTTAAATTCTTCAAATATTACCTCATCCATTCTGCTTCCAGTATCAATTAATGCTGTAGAGATAATTGTCAACGAACCCCCTTCTTCTATATTTCTTGCTGCTCCAAAAAATCTTTTTGGTCTCTGAAGTGCATTTGCATCTACACCTCCCGTCAAAACTTTACCCGAACTTGGAATAACCGCATTATATGCTCTACCTAATCTTGTTATAGAGTCCAATAAAATAACAACATCTTTTTTGTGTTCTGTTAATCTTTTTGCTTTTTCAATAACCATTTCGGCTACAGCAACATGTCTTTGTGCAGGTTCATCAAATGTAGAGCTAATCACTTCACCTTTTACAGTCCTTTGCATGTCTGTGACTTCTTCTGGCCTCTCATCTATTAGCAAAACTATTAAATAACATTCTGGATAATTTTTTGCTATTGAATTAGCAATGCTTTGTAAAATCATTGTTTTTCCAGCTTTTGGTGGTGAAATAATTATTGATCTTTGGCCTTTACCAATTGGACTTACCAAGTCAATTAGTCTTGAAGTAAGGTCTGCTTTTTTTTCAACTTTTGTTGTTTCAACTTCCATTACCAATTGTTTATCTGGATAAAGTGGCGTTAAGTTATCAAAAGCAATTTTATGTCTTGTTTTCTCAGGTTCTTCAAAATTTATCTTGCTTACTTGCAATAATGCAAAATACCTTTCTCCCTCTTTGGGCGCTCTCACTGGTCCCTCAACTGTATCTCCAGTTCTTAATCCAAATTTTCGAATCTGGCTAGGGCTTACATAAATATCGTCTGGTCCTGGAAGATAGTTTGACTCCATTGCTCTCAAAAAACCAAACCCGTCTTGCAGTAGTTGCAACACACCCACGCCTGTTATTTCCTCTTTTTCAGCAACTTTTTTTAGAATTGCAAAAAGTATTTCCTGTTTTCTTAACGTACTGGCGTTTTCGATGCCAAGCTCTTCGGCTTGTGTAATAAGCTGTTCAGAAGATTTAAGTTTTAATTCTTGTATGTTCATGATTATTTTTTTGATAAGGCCTTATCAGATGATAGTAATATATATGCTCTTTAAAGTATTACAAGACAGTTAATTAAGTATTTAAAAACGTATGTAAAATGTAGCTTTTTTAGAGCACAATTAGTAATTATTTTTTAACTCTTCAGAAAAATCGTCAACTTTTGACCAATCTGTAAATTCGTATGATTGAGAGGTGTCGATTGGGCCTTTAGTAATAAGCATAATAAATTTAATTATATATTTATCAAAAAAATTATAATTAGGATAATCAACTTTGCCAGCAAATACTTTTATTTTATTTGGTTTCCATTTAGAAATTTTTAAAAATTTATTTATATAAGGGTTTGTTTCAGCTGTATTTTTCTCCTGTTTTCTTGCAACAACATTGACTGAAAAAAAAGCACATCTTTTTTGATTTAATAAATTTTTATTTGAATTAATAAATTTATAAAGTTCTTTCGAGTGTTTGCCATATCTTATGCTAGCACCAATTATAATTTTTTCAAAAATAGATAAATCAATTTTTTTAGCACTTTCTATAGAAGCTAATTCAACTGAATTATCATCTTCCAATAATCTTTTTATTCTTTTACAAATTTTTTTTGTGTGACCATCTCTGCTTGAATAAATAATTAAAAAACTAGTCATATTAGACAATTTTATGATTTATTCATCACTTGTTGTGGCATTTTTTCATAAAACTTTTTATCTAGCTTATATTCTATATCTTCTTTCTCTTGTGCCGAACCTTCTGCCTGTGTAAACGTATATTTTGCAAAATCTTTGCACCAATCCTCTTTAGTATTCAAACACTCTATTGGATATATATTGCCTCCCCATTCTTTCGCTTCGTTTACAAGTTCATGACCTAATTCATCTGTAGTTTCTAGACAATCAGCCACGAAACTTGGAGAATATATGGCTATTTCTTTTTTGCCTTTAGTAATTAATTCTTTAACTACGTTTTCTGTATAAGGAGTTATCCACTCCTCCGAACCAAAACGGCTTTGAAAACTCATTGTGCATTGCTCTGGGCTAATATTTTTTAAGTTATTTGTTATAAGACAAAAAGTTTCATAACAATGTCTGTAGTAGTCGTCTCCTTTGCTAACAACTCTTCTTTTTTGCATGCCGTGGAAGGTTATTATTAATGTATCAATTTTTTTTCCCTGCTGGTGTACCTCGTTAATTTTAGAATCAATTTGTTTAACAGAGTTATCTATAAACGCATGAGTTCTATGAAAATTTGTGATAACCTCAAACGTTGGGATTTTAACTCTTTTTGATAGTTCTTTTGCCAATGCATCTACGCCTGATGCTATTGTGCTCTCAGAATATTGGGGGAACATAGGTATTACTAACAACTTTGTTGCACCAACCCCTTTTTTTAAATCATCTTCCCAGCTATCATACACTTCATTTACGTATGGTGGGGAAAGAAGAAAAGCGTGATTTACCTCAACATATCCCTGTGGATCAATTTTTTTTAATTCTTCTCTAACATTGTTTGTAAAATCTCTTGTATTTGTAATTAACGGAAAATTTTTTCCATCCCAAATTCTTGCATAAAGTTTAGCAGATTTTTTAGGTCTAAAAGGTAATACAAAAAAGTTTAAAATTATTTTCCACAACCATGGGTTTATATCGACCACCCTTGGGTCTCCTAAAAATTTTCTAAGGTATTTTCTTAAAGCTTTAGTAGTTGGCGCAGAGGGCGAACCTAATTGAACAAAAACAACTTTTGTTTTTCTTTTTGGATGTGTGTAAATTGGATTCATATCAATAATTTTTTACTGTCTTTACTAAATAGTCAAACATATTAGGGTCTGTTTCTGGAAGTACTCCATGTCCAAGGTTAAATATATACGGATGATCTTTAAAAATATTGAGATATTTTGAAGCTTCTCTCTTTATTGTGTCTTTGTCAGTTAATAAAACTTTTGGATCTAACCCTCCTTGAATGGGTATTTTTATGTCTTTAAGTATTTTTTTTGGATCAACTTTATAATCAATATTTACAGCATCAGGTTTAACAAAATTACAAAAATCTTTATAATTTTCAATTCCTCTTGGAAAACATATCACTGGTACATTTAAAGATTTAACATAATTTACTAAGTTTAAGGTTGGGGTATAAATATAGTTTGGTAAATATTTTTCTTCTAATAAGCCAGCCCAACTATCAAAAATTTGAATTATGTTTGCTCCACTTTCTATTTGTTTTTTGATATGAATTTTTAAAAATTTTTCAATTAAAGTTAAAATTTGTTTTATTAGAAGTTTATCTTTAAAAAAATTTTTTTTTAGCTCTTTTTTAGGAGATTTTTGATTAATCATATAAACTAGTAGTGTCCATGGAGCGCCAACAAATCCAATAGTATTTTTATTCTCTAGACTAATATCAGCACTAACTTTTTTAATCGCTTTATAGATATGATTTATTCGCTCTATAAAATCGATTTCATCAATTTTAGCCATCTCATTTAAATCTAGATCTCCTAATCTTGGCCCAAAGTTTTTTTCAAATTGTACTTTTTGACCTAAACCGTATGGTAACATTAATATATCTGAAAAAATTATTGCAGCGTCTAAGTCAAATCTTTTCAGAGGTTGTAGAGTTATTTCTGATGATAAATTATCATTTAAACATAATTTAATAAAATCAGGATTTTCTTTTCTGATCGTTCTAAACTCTGGCAAATACCTTCCTGCTTGTCTCATTATCCATATAGGATTAAATGATGTATCTTTACTAACTATGACTCGGTTTAAGGGTTTCATAATAAACTTTATAAATTATATTTGTTGTAGTATATCCTGTGGATAAGGAGGATTATAATTTATAAACATCATATTCACACTTTACAAACATTCTTAATAGCTAAAATTGTTTAAAATGAAGCTTTTTTATTTATATTAATTTTTGTGGATTGTTTTAACTTATTTATTATTATTGTTGATAAAAACCAGATTTTACAAGCTTTATTTAAAAAATTTAAAATTAAGAAATTTAATTAAAATTATACAAATTTATTAACATTTTATTCATGAGCAGTACATATCAAATATATTTAATTTCAGACTCAACTGGCGAAACTTTAGATAGAATATTTTTAGCACTCAAGGCGCAATTTTTAAATATAGAATACAAGATACACTCTTATTCTTTTACAAGAACAGAAAATCAAATTTTAAAAATTTTAAAAGATGCAGAAAAAGCTCCAAATTCAATAATATTATATACAATTGTTGACAATAATTTAGCTAAATATTTAGCAAATGTAAGTGAAGATAAAAAAATTCCTTGTTTTGGTGTGTTGGGTAATTTAATTTTAAATTTTTCAAAAATTCTCAATCAAAAAGCAACTCACGAACCGAGCGGTCAACACACATTAAATGAAGAATATTACGATAGAATTGAGGCTATCCAATTCACAATGAACCACGATGATGGAAATCTAATAAATGAAATTGATAAATCTGACATTATTCTTGTTGGTGTGAGCAGAACAAGCAAAACACCAACTTCAATTTATCTTGCAAATAAAGGATTTAAAACTTCAAATATACCTCTAGTAAACGAAAATTCTTTGCCAAACAAACTCAAACAAAACCCACAAATGACTTGTGTCATAGGTTTAAGTACAGAGCCAGAAAGGCTGGCTGATCTTAGAAAAAACAGAATGAATTCTTTAAAAGAAATGCAAAGTTTTGAATATACCGATTTAGAAAATATCAAAAAAGAGGTTTTAAATGCAAAAAAAACTTTTCAAAAGTATAAATGGCCTCTAATTGATGTTACAAGAAAATCTGTTGAAGAAACGGCGGCCTCTATAATTAAAATTCATGAAATATATTTAAACAATGATAAATAAAATTATTCTTGCTTCCAAAAGTAAAGTCAGAAAAAAAATTTTAGAAAAAAACAATATTCAAAGTGTTGTTGAACCATCTAATGTTGATGAAGACACTGTAAAATTAAGCCTAATTAGAGAAAAAGCAACACCTGAGGACATATCAAAAAATTTAGCTGAGTTAAAAGCAAATAAGATTAGTGCCATAAAAACAGACCAATTTGTATTGGGTGCCGATAGTGTTATAGATTTAGATGGGGAATTAATAAATAAACCTGAAAATAGAGAAGAGGCAATGACGACATTAAAAAAACTTAATGGTAGATCGCATTTTCTTATTAGTTCTGTTTGCATTTCAAAAAATGGGTCAATGATTTGGAATTATACTGATAGAGCTACCTTAACTATGAAAAAACTTACAGAAGATGAATTAAAAGAATATTTATCTAAAATATCCGACGAAGCGCTTTACGCATATAATGTTTATCAAATTGAGGGTGAAGGTAGAAATTTATTTTTAAATATTAGAGGCGACGAAGATACGATTATGGGTCTACCAATAAAAAAAATTAAAGAATATTTAAAAATTTATGGAAATTAAAAAATATTTTGTAATAGGAAATCCAATTGATCACTCTCTATCACCAAGACTTCAAAACCATTGGTTAAAAGAAAACAATATCAACGCAACATATCAAAAGATAAAACTTGAAGAAAATGAAATTAGAGATTTTATTGAAAAAATTAAGAAACAGAAAATAATTGGTTGCAATGTAACAGTACCATTTAAAAAAAAAGTATTATCTTTTTTAGATAAATTAAGTCCAGAAGCAGAGCAAACTCAATCAGTAAATACAATTATTTTTGATTCTGGATGCCTAGTGGGACACAATACTGATATTGCTGGATTTGAAAGAGCAATTAAAAGTTTGAATTATGATTTAAAAGAAAAGAAAATTTTAATTTTGGGCGCAGGTGGAGTGGTTCCTTCAATAATATTTGCTCTAAAAAAAATGGGAATTTCACAAATAACTATTAGCAACAGAACTCGACAAAATGCTGAAAATTTAAAAATTGCATTTAATGATCTGCATGTTGTTGAATGGGGAGCATTACCTGAGCTTGATGTGATTATAAATGCAACCAGTATTGGTTTAAAAAACGAAAAAATAAACATAGATTTTTCAAAAATTGGGAAAAACAAATTATTCTATGATGTTATTTATAATCCAACTGAAACGAATTTTTTAAAAATAGGGAAAATTTCTGGAAATTTATCAGAAAACGGAAAATTAATGTTTGTTTATCAGGCATTAGAGGCATTTAAATTATGGCATGGAATTGAACCAGAAATAAATGCCAACACTCTCAAGCTTTTAGACAATGATTAGAATTGGAATTTTAGGAGAAATAGGATCTGGCAAAAGCTATGTAGCAAAAAATTTTGGATATCCAGTTTTCGATGCCGATTATGAGGTGTCTCAACTTTATATTAAGAACAAAAGAGTATTTTATAAATTAAATAAAAAATTACCAAAATTTATTAATTCTTTTCCTATAGATAAAAAACAGGTTGCAAATGCTATATTAAACAATAACTCTAATTTCAAAAAAATATTAAAAGTAGTTCATTTAGAAATTAGGAGAAAAATGAATTTATTTTTAAAAAAAAATAAAAACAAAAAAATTGTTATTTTAGATATACCACTGCTATTAGAAAATAAAATCTATAAAAAAAAAGACATACTCGTTTTTGTAGATTCATCACAAAAAAATATAAAAATAAGATTAGAAAAAAGAGTCAATTTTAATAAAAAATTATTTGATAAATTTAAAAAAATTCAATTTTCCTCCGCTTATAAGAAAAAAAAGGCCAAATTTATTATTAAAAATAAATTTACAAAAAAATCTGTTAACATAGGTGTTGAAAATATACTAAAAAAAATTTTGTAAATGAAAGAAATAGTTCTAGACACAGAAACAACAGGAATTTCAATTGCTGAAGGGCATAGGGTGGTTGAAATAGGATGTATAGAATTAGAAAATTTAATACCAACAAAAAATCAATTTCACTGTTATTTAAATCCAGGCAGGAAAGTTTCAGAAAAAGCTTTTGAGGTTCATGGGTATACGGATGAATTTTTATCAAAACAAAAAAAGTTTGATCAAGTAAAGGATGATTTTGTAGAATTTATTAAAGGTAAAAGATTAATTATACATAATGCAGAATTTGACCTTGCTCATTTAAATAATGAACTCACTTTGTCAGGAAAAAATAAAATCGAAAATGAAATTGTTGATACACTTATTTTGGCAAGAGAGAAGTTTCCAGGGTCATCTGTTAATTTAGATGCGCTCTGTAAAAAATTTAGAATTGATAATTCCAAGAGGACCAAGCATACGGCCCTAATTGACTGTGCGTTACTAGCAAAAGTATATATTAATTTAATTGATCAGAAAGAACCCAGTTTAAATTTTAATGATAAAAATTATGAAGTTAATAACGAAGCAAACAAAAAAATCGATTATTTTAAAAAAATTATCAAACCAACACAAGAGGAATTAGAAAAACACAGAACATTCCTTAAAGAAAATTTAAAAAAAAATTACTTTAATTAAATTTGTTCTTTATACAATTTTTCAAAATCAACTTTTTTGTCAAATTTAATATTAGGGTAGCCAGAATTGTGTAAAAGATCTAATAAAGTTTTTTCTAGATCAGGATAAATTTCTTTTTGGACATCGCATAAAACAATTTTTTCTAATTCTTCCTTATTTTTTATATTATCGCTAATTTTAATTATAGTTGCATAAATGATTTCAAAGTAAGATTTTTTTTTATTTTCATTCTTATCCTCGAATTTAAATATAGTATTGGTTTCGATAAGATTATTTTTTAAAGGTTTAGTATTTATATCAATGTGAAGTTGATATTTTGTTATTTGGTCTTTTACGAACAAATATGTCTCTAAATTAGGTGTCTCGCTAGATAAATCTTTTACATATTTTTCTAAAATTTTATACTTTTCTGTCATCGTCTTCCTTTATCTCTTCATATTCTCCATCAATAAACTTATCTTTTTTTTTGTATTGTTTATCAAACCTTTTCTTAAGAATGTTAAAAACAAATTTTCTACTTGGTGGAAAAATTAAAAAAAATCCAACAAAATCTGTTACAAATCCTGGAACTATTAATAGTACTGCTGCAAATGCTATTGCTGCACCCGATATTACTTCATAAGCAGGCGTTTCATTTTTACTTATTTGTGTAAAACCCGATTTAAGAGTGTTTAGACCCTCATATTTTGCATAATAAACACCAATTATTGCAGTTGTAAAAATCAATAAAATTGTTGTAATAGCCCCAATTTGAGACCCAATTTTGATTAAAAGATAAATTTCTACAACAGGTATTAAAATAATTAATAATAAAATTGTGTTCATTTGTCCTTAATCTAAATTGCTAGTTGAAATTAATCAACAGAGTAATTACTATTGAATTATGAATTACAGTTTTGAGTATATTGATATTATTCTACTAGCTATGATAGCTGGGTTCATTTTTTTAAGACTAAGAGGAATTTTAGGAAAGAGAACAGGCTTTGAGGGAAAAGTTTCACCTCAACTTAAGGAAGTTATTAAAAATGTAGCAGTGGAACAATCAAAGAAAAATAAAGAGAGCTTCGATGATGAGGCTAAGAAAGATTTTTTAAAAGGTGCAAAAATTGCATACGAAACAATCATTACTGATTTTAGTGATAATGATAATAAAATAACATCTAGTAAAACTCTCCTAAACAGTGAAATATATCATAAATTCGATGAAGCACTTAAAGAGAGAAGTTCCAGAGGCCATTTCGCTGAGATAACATTTATTGGAGTAAATTCAGCAAATATAAAAGAACATAAAAAAATTGGAAATATTTTAAATGTGACCGTGGATTTTATTGCTGAAGTTATTACTTGTATAAGAGATAAAGATAAAAAAATAGTATCAGGCGATCCTCAAAAAATTAAAAAAATATATGATACCTGGGTTTTTTCGAGAGACACAACATCGGCAAACCCAAATTGGCAGTTGGTAAATATACTTACATAATTGAGCAATAATATTTCAGATAAAGATAGAAAAGATTGGAAGAAATTTATTTCAAGCAAAGACAAATTACCTAATAAAGATTTAAATTCCTTTAAAGAAAAAAATTTTATTAAAAAATCTATAGATTTACATGGATATACGCTGGACCAAGCAAATATAGAAATCGAAAGATTTATTATCGATTCTCATTTGAAGGGCGTTGATAAAATTACTATTGTTACTGGCAAAGGATTGCACTCGCAGAATGACAAAAACCCATATGTTTCTAAAGATTTTGCTATATTAAAATATTCTGTGCCAGAATTTATAACAAATAATCAAAATTTAATGAAACTAATAATAAGAATTGAAGATGCAAAAGTGGAAGATGGTGGAAGTGGGGCCATTTACGTATTTTTAAAAAAAAATGACTAAAAATTTACATCATCTAGAAAAAATATTTTTAAAAGGAGAGGATTTAAGAAATAGTGGAAATTTAAATGAAGCAATTAATTTTTTTAAAGAAATTTTAAAAGAAAGTCCTAACAGTTCTCCAACTCTTAATAGCATTGCAAATTGTTATTTTCAATTGAACGATTTTGTGAATGCTGAAAAATTTTATTTAGAATGTTTAAAAATAAATAAAAATATACTTACGTTAAATAACTTATCTT
>MDTD01072979.1_pt1 | contig 13132 bp, 10 predicted proteins | sample 811221 | NCBI WGS metagenome assembly MDTD01 (sample SAMN05326646, study PRJNA326480) | marine metagenome | isolation source: seawater | place: Pacific Ocean: South West | collected 2011 | reverse complement strand
GAGCCGCCCGCCCCAGACGATCCCGGCCACCAGGGCGACCACGCCGGCCACCGACCACACGACGACCCATATGGTGGTGAGCGGGATGCCGACCGACAGCGCCGCCTGATGGTCGTCGGCGACGGCGCGGAGCGCCCGGCCGATCCGCGTCTTGTTGAAGAACAGCGCCAGCGCGATCACCAGTGCAGCCACCGCGATTGCCGCGTAGAATTCGCTGTAGACGATGTAGAGCTCGCCGACCTCGAAGGCGGCGTAGGGGTCGCCGAGCTCCAGGAGCTTGGGCGTCGAGCCCCAGACGCTGAGCGTCGCCCCCTCGACGATGAAGGTGAGACCGATCGTCGCCATGAACAGGATGATCGGCGGCTGATTGACCAGCGGCCGCAGCACCACCCGTTCGACCGCGAGCGCGAGGGCGACCATCACCGCGACCGTCGCGAGGCCTGCGAGGGCCGGATGCAGGCCGAGCTCCATCAGGCTGACGAAGGTGAGGCCGGCCATGAACACCATTGCGCCCTGGGCGAAGTTGAGCACGCCCGAGGCCTTGAAGATCAGCACGAAGCCGAGGGCGACCAGGGAGTACATGACGCCGGCCAGAAGGCCGTCGACCAGCGCCTGAGCGTAGAGCCATAGAAGATCCATCAGTGGCTCACGCCCAGATAGGCCTCGATGACGTCCCGATCGGCGCGGACGACATCAGGCGTCCCGTCGGCGATCTTGATGCCGTAATCGAGCACCACGACACGGTCGGAGATATCCATCACCACGCCCATGTCGTGTTCGATCAGGACGATGGTGGTGCCGAACTCGTCGTTCACGTCGAGGATGAAACGGGACATGTCCTCCTTCTCCTCGACGTTCATGCCGGCCATCGGCTCGTCGAGAAGAAGAAGCTTCGGCTCCGCCGCCAGCGCCCGGCCAAGCTCGACCCGCTTCTGAAGCCCGTAGGGCAGCCGGCCCACCGGCGTCTTGCGGATGCTCTGGATTTCCAGGAAGTCGATCACCCGCTCGACGGCGAGACGATGGGCCAGTTCGTTCTTGAGCGCCGGCCCCCAGTAGAGCGCTTGGGCCAGGAGGCCGGAGCGCACCTGCATGTTGCGGCCGGTCATGATGTTGTCGAGGGTCGTCATGCCCTTGAACAGGGCGACGTTCTGGAATGTCCGCGCGATACCTTCGCGGGCGACCTCAGCCGGCTTGTAGCGCCGGCGCTCCCTTCCCCGGAAGCGGATATGGCCGGACTGGGGCTTGTAGATGCCGTTGATGACGTTGAGCAGGCTCGTCTTGCCGGCGCCGTTGGGGCCGATGATCGCGAGGATTTCACCCTCACGGACCTCGACGCTCACGTCCTGCAGCGCCCGCACCGCCCCGAAACCGAGGCTGATCCCGCTGGCGTCGAGCAGCACATCGCCGATTTGGCGTTCCACAGGCGTCATCGGCCGTAGCCCAAGCGATCATCGGCCCTCCGGGCAAGCCGGAGGGCGACGACGACCCTGTGAATTTTTATCGTCCTCCGCGAAGGCGGAGGCCCCATGCCGGCCCCACTGATGTGATGCCCCCGCATCGCTCAGCCCGCCTTCGCCAAGGCCACCGACTGGGCGACGGCGACGTCGCGGATCGGCAGTTCCGCCTTGATCGTCCCGGTCCGCCCGTCCTCGAACTGGACCATGGCCTCGACCGCGACCGAAGCGGCCCCGCCGTAGAGGGCTGCGATCAGATCGGCGTATTTCTCGGCGACGAAGCGACGACGCACCTTGCGGGTGCGCGTCAGCTCCTCGTCGTCGGGGTCGAGTTCCTTATGAAGAATCAGGAAGCGGTGTATCTGCGAGGCGGCGAGCTGCGGCTCCTGCGCAAGCTCCCGATTGGCGCGCGCGATCTCGCCTTCGATCAGGTCGTAGACCTCGGGCCGACCGGCAAGGTCGGTGTAGCTGGTATAGGCGAGGTTGCGGCGTTCGGCCCAGCTTCCCACCGCTTCAAGATCGATATTGATGAAAGCGGCGACGAAGCGGCGGTTATGTCCGTGCGCCACGGCCTCCCGGATATACGGGCTGAATTTGAGCTTGTTCTCGACATATTTTGGGGCGAACAAGGAACTGGAGACGAGCTTGCCGACATCCCGCGCCCGATCGACGATCTTGAGCTGGCCGTCCGAATCGATCAGACCGACATCGCCCGATCGCAGCCACCCGTCTTCCGTGAGCGCTTCCGCCGTCGCATGCGCGTCCTTGTAGTAGCCCATGAACACGCCGGGCCCGCGGAACTGGACCTCGCCGCCGTCGGCGATCCTGAGCTCGACCTCGGGCATCGGCTGGCCCACGGTGTCGGCGCGGACACGATCGTCGGCCTGCCCGCACACCAGGGCACTGGCCTCGGTCATGCCGTAGATCTGTTTGATGTTGACGCCGAGCGACCGGTAGAAGCTGAAGATCTCAGGCCCGATCGCCTCGCCCGCCGTGTAGGCGACGCGGATGCGGCCGAAGCCGAGGCTGTCCTTCAGCGGTCCGTAGACCAGCACTTCGCCGAGGCCGTAGAGCAGTCCATCGAGAAAACCGACGGGGCGCCCGGCGAGCTTCCGTTCGCCGACGCGCTGTGCCACCGCCATGAAGCGCTTGAACATCCACCGCTTGATCGCCGCGGCGTCCTCCATCCGCACCATGACCGAGGTCAGGATCGTTTCCCAGATGCGGGGCGGGGCAAAGAAGTAGCTGGGCCCGATCTCCCGCAGGTCATGCATCACCGTCGCGCTGCTTTCGGGGCAGTTGATGGCGAAACCGGCGGTCAGCGCCTGGCCATAAGAGAAAATGTGATCACCGATCCACGCCAGCGGCATGTAGGCGATCGCCTCTTCCGTAGCGGTCAGGCGGTCATGGGCATTGGCGTTGCGCGAGGTGGCGAGCAGGCTCTGATGGCTCAGCATCACACCCTTGGGCCGGCCTGTGGTTCCCGAGGTGTAGCAGATGATGGCGACGTCGTCGGGAGAACCGCGGGCGATTTCGGCTTCGAAGAATCCTGGGTTGCCGGCCGCAAAGCGTCGCCCGTCATCGACCACGCCCGAATAGGACCGCAGACGGCCGTCGCGATAATGCCGCATGCCGCGCATGTCCTCGGCGACCACGAGTTGGAGATGCGGACAGTCGTCGATGACCGCCAGCATCTTGTCGACCTGCTCCTGGTCCTCGACGACGGCGAACCGCACCTCGGCATGGTCGACGATGAAGCGCATCTCGTCGGCGACGGAGTCCTGGTAGAGCGGAACCGGCACGCCCCCCAGCCCCTGCACGGCTGCGATGGCGACATAGAGTTCCGGCCGGTTGTCGCCGATGATCGCGACCTTGTCGCCGCGTTCGAATCCCGCTGCGGCCAGACCGCCGGCGAGCGCTGCCGCCGCATCGCGATAGTCCCGCCACGTCCAACACTGCCAGATGCCGAGGTCCTTCTCGCGCATGGCGATACGGTCGCCGCGGCGCTCGGCATGGGCAAGAAGAAGCTTCGGGAAGGTGTCGAGGCTCGAATCGACGTCGGGGCCGATGGCAGCCATCTTTATGGCCGGCCTCCCGCGCATGCCTGCCGCGCCCTGTTCGGGTCACGTCGCCGCATTTTTCCTCCCCGTCTTGCCGACACCGTCTCACGCGGTGTTCTTGCGTCAGGGATTATCAGGACAATTCGGGCCGGCCACAAGCCCGGCGCCCGGACTTGGAAACCAAGCGTTAGGATCGAAGTCTTAGGGTGGCGGCGGCTCCGTTGCCCGTCGGGAACGCGAACGGTCAAAGGAACGGCATGATGAAGACACTGACGATCAAGGGCGTATCGGTCCCGGCTCTTGGGCTGGGGACGTGGTCCCTCAACGGTCGCGACTGCGAGCGGGCGGTCGCGACGGCGATCGAGGCCGGCTACCGCCATATCGATACCGCGCGCGCCTACGGTAACGAGGCCGAGGTGGGTGCGGGCCTTCGCGCTTCCGGCATCGACCGTGGTGACATCTTCCTGACCACGAAGATCTGGTACGACGATCTGGCGGCGGGGCGTTTCCAGCGCGCGACCGAGCAGAGCATCGGAACGATCGGAGTCGACTATGCCGACCTCGTCCTCGTCCATTGGCCGAACGCCGACATTCCGCTCGGTGAGACGCTGGAGGCGCTGGCGGAGGTCAAGGCGCGCGGCCTCGCCCGCAATGTCGGGGTCAGCAACTTCCCCGTCGCCCTGATGCGCGAGGCGATCGAAAAGCATGGCGCCGACCTTCTCTGCAATCAGGTCGAGTACCACCCATTCCTCAAGCAGGACGCCGTCATCGCCTATGCCCGATCCCAGGGCCTGATGATCACCGCCTATTGCCCGATCGCCCGCGGCCAGGTGATGGGCAACGCGACCCTGGCCGAGATCGGCCGCCGCCGTGGCAAGTCGGAAGCCCAAGTGACGCTGCGCTGGCTCGTGCAGCAGGACGGGATCGCGGTCATTCCCAAGGCCGGCAGCGAGAAGCATATCCGCGCCAACATGGAAATTTTCGACTTCACCCTGTCACCCGAGGACATGGCGGCCATTTCGGCGCTCGGCGGCGACCGTCGGCTGGTCGATCCGGCTTGGGCACCCGATTGGGACGCCGCCTGAGGATGCGATTCGCCGGCCGGCCTAGCCTTCCCGCCCTCAAGAGTCGATTTGTGCAGGCGCGACGCTCGACGCGCACTATCTTCCCATTCGTCAACTCCGCCTATAACGTGCCGGAGCGGGCGACGGCAGGGGCCGACAGCAACACGAGTCATGGCGAGTAGCGATCCGACCCTTTTGCAGACGGCGGCCCGGACAGAACCGTCGCGCCGGCCGTTGGGCGCCGATTCCCTGTCGACCGGGGCTTCGGACCGATCGGATGTCGCCGCGGCGACGAAGCGGGATATCCTGTTCGTGTCATTCAACATGCCGCCGGTGGTCGGCGGATCGGCGACCGTCTACGACCAGATCTGCCGCCGGAACAGCACGCGTATCGTCGCCCTGTCCTCCTACATCGACTACTACACCGGGACGGAGAAGGAAGGGCACGCCGAATACGACGCCAATTGCGGCTTTCCCATCCATCGCATTCCGTTGATCCGGCCGCTGATCCTGAAAGGCGGCGCGGCCTCGCCGCTTCGCCGGATTTTCTCCCTGCTGCAGGACGTCCGCATCTCGGTGCAGGTTCTGTCGGCGGTGTCGAGGCTCTGCCGCGACTACGACGTCAAGACGGTATGCATCGGCGAGCTGATCTATGGCGGCTGGATCGGGCTCTACGCGAAGCATGTGCTGCGCAAGAACCTGGTGATCTACACCCATGGCGAGGAGATTTCGCAGGACGGGCGCGGCTTCTTCTCGCGTCGGCGCGGCCTGTTCCTCAACGCGGCCGACCTCGTCATCGCCGTCAGCCTGTTCTGCAAGAACCAGATCATCTCGCGCCTGAACGTCCCGGCGGAGAAGATCAAGGTCGTCGCCAACGGCGTCGACACCGAGCGCTTCTCCCCCGGCCCGAAGGACGTCTCGCTGCTGGAGAAGCACGGGCTGGTCGGCAAGAAGATCATCCTGAGCGCCGGACGAACGGTCGAGCGCAAGGGCTTCGACAAATTGATCGAGGCCCTGCCGGCGGTCATCGCCGAAATTCCCGACGCCCATTGCCTGATTCTCGGTGACGGGCCGCTGCGCCCCACCCTGAAGGCCATGGCGGAAGAGCTGGGCATAGCCGACCATGTGAGCTTCCCCGGCTTCGTCAGCGAGGACATGGTCCCGGCCAATTTCCGGCTGGCCGACGTCTTCGCCATGCCGAACCGGACCATGCCGGACGGCGATACGGAAGGGTTCGGGCTCGTCTTCCTGGAGGCGAACGCCTGCGGCAAGCCGGTGGTGTCGGGTTTCGGCGGCGGCGCCACCGAGGCGGTCATTCATGGCCGATCCGGCCTCACAGTGGACGGCCGCAATCCGGCAGCGATCGCCGATGCCATCGTCCGCATCCTCGGCGACGACGTGCTGCGGCACCGGCTGACCGAGGGGGCCCTGCAGGTCGCTGCCGACGCGACATGGCAAAAGCGTGCCGAGGAATTCGTCCGGACGGTGGACGAGATGGCGTCCGCACCCGAGGCGATCGCCGCCGCACCGGCGCCGCTTCCGCGGATCGCCCCCGAGAAAGGGGCAGAGACGCTACCGCCCTCGCTGCTGGTGACGATCGACTTCGAGGAGTCGTTCGACTGGAACAAGATCAACCGTGACGCCTTCTCGATCGGATCGATCGACAGCATCCGCTGGAGCCACGAGGAGTTCGAAAAGCACGGCGTCTTCCCGGTCTACGTCGCCACCTACAACATGCTGCGCGACAAGAAGGCGGCGCGGTTCCTGAACGGGGTGATCGAGAACGGCACCGGCGAAGTTGGCGTCCACCTGCATACCTGGGAGACCCCGCCCTACATCGAGGAGCTGAGCGAGCAGAACTCGCATCAGTGCAATCTCCCCGCCCATATCGAGCGGCTCAAGCTCGAAAGCGTCTGCTCCGCCTACCGGGACGTGCTGGGACGCGAGCCGACGATCCACCGCGCCGGACGCTTCGGCATCGACCTCGAACGCCTGGCGATGATCCAGGAGTTCGGCATCAAGATCGATCTCAGCCTGTCGCCGTTGTTCGACTTCCGGCGCGAGGGCGGCCGCGACTACCGCATGGCCGCAGCCTGGCCGTTCTGGTCGGGAGAAGACGACGGCATTCTCTGCCTGCCCGTTTCGTCTCTCCGGTTCCTCCGCGGCACGGATTGGATGACCGGCCTCTATTACGACATGAAGCCCTACTTGCCGCTTCGCGGCGGCATCGAACGCGTGACCCGGCGTTTCAGCTCGCCCGTGCGCCTGACCCCGGAGGGAAACAGCGTGGAGCGGATGCAGATGATGACCGATCGGCTGCTGAAGACCGGCGAATCGATCATCGTCGCGACGCTGCATTCGAGCTCGCTCTACGAAGGCGGCAACCAGTACTCCTGGAACCCGGGATCATCGAAAGCCATCTGCTCGCGCGTCGTCGAATTCGCCAACTGGTTCAAGCGCGAGCATGGCGGCCAGATGGCCCTTCCCACCGACATTCATCAACGACTGAAGGCGGATCGCGCCTAAAGCCGGCGCCCCCGCTTTCGTTCACGCATTTCCGGACACGGCCGCCGCGATGACGATCAGGGAAAGAGTTCTGGAGCGGTTCTTCCGCTCGCGCGTCGTCGCCGACCATCTGGACGAGGCCGCCCGAAGGGCTACGCCGACCCCCGAGCACGACCCCGCATCATGGCCGCCCTACCGCCCTGACCCATATGCCGCGCCCGGAACGTCCGGACGCGGGGCGGAATCCCGCCCGGCCATCTTCATCACCGGCAGGTTCCGCAGCGGCTCGACGCTGCTCTGGAACATGTTCAACAAGCTCGGCCCCTTCACCGCCTATTACGAACCGCTGAACGAGCGGCAATGGTTCCTGATGCAGGACCGGCGGGTGGACCCGACCCATATCGGCGTCGACGACTATCACGCCAATTACGACGGCATGAAGGACCTCGCCGCGCTATTCGACAGGACCTGGATCCGCCAGCGCCTCTACATGAACAGGATGGCGACCGACTGGAACATGCTCGCCTATATCGACGCCCTGGTCGAACGGGCGGCGCGGATGCCGGTGCTGCAGTTCAACCGAGTCGATTTCCGGTTGGAATGGCTGAAGGCGCATTACCCGAAAGCCCGGATTCTCCACATCTATCGCTCGCCGAGGGACCAGTGGATCTCGTCGCTCCACGGCGCTGCGCTCTTCAAGGACGTGACGGTCGCCGCGTTCCGGAACCACGACCGTTTCTATCTGCGCGCCTGGTCGGAAAACCTGCAGAACGTCTTCCCGTTCCTGAAGGTCCCGCCGGACGAGTCGCCCTATGTCCCCTTCTACCTGCTGTGGCGGATGTCCTATCTGTTCGGAACGCATTACGCCGACGCCTCGGTCGCCTTCGAGGACCTGGCCGGCGATCCGCGCGGACGACTGGAAAACGCACTGAGCCGTATGGACGTCGAACGGGAGGACATCGACTGGAGCGCGATCGACGGTCTGGTGGCCCCCGTCAAACAGGGAAAGTGGCGACAGTTCGCCGATGAGGATTGGTTCGCCGCCAAGGAAGCGCAGTGCGAGCGGGTGCTTCGCGGCACCTTCGGCCCGCCCGACACCGGTGCGGGCGCTACTCCGTAGCCGCCTCCGGCGCGGTTTCCTCGGGCTCGGCCGTCACCTCGAGATTGCGCCGTGCCGCCTCCGCCGCGGCAGACTGAGGCGACAAGGAAACGATCCGCGTCCACACGCCACGCGCCGCATCGACCTGTCCGTCGAGGCCAAGCAGGATGCCCTTCTCCAGCAACCCGTCGACGTTCTCGGGGTTCAGCGCCAGCGCGCGCTCGATGTCCGTCGTCGCCAGCTCGGGCGTCCCCAGCAGGCGATAGGCACTGCCGCGAAACACCAGGGCGTCGTCCTGGTTCGGATCCAGCTCCAGCGACCGGTTGAGATCGTCGATCGCCGCCCAGTAGTCATCGAGCGCGGCGAAGGCCCGCGCCCGCTCGACCAGCAGGCTGGGGTCGTCAGGGGTCAGGGCGAGGGCGGCGTCGAACGCCTGCTTGGCGTCTTCGGGCCGCTCGGCGAGCAGCCAGGCTTGACCGCCCTGCCGCAAGAGCGCGAGACGGCGTTCGGGAAATTCGCCCATCTCGCCGGCGAGGCGGACCAGCCCCTCGGCCGCCGTTCCATAGTCGCCGAGCGCCACCATAGCCAGCGCCAGGCAATGCCGTGCCGCCTGGCTGGCGTCGGTCTTCTCGATCACCGCCTCGGTCCATGCGGTCGCGTCGGCGAGCGCCGCCTTCGGGTCATGATTGACCATCCGCGTGCATTCGACATAGCGCTCGGCGTCCCCCTTGGTGATCGCCGCGGCGGGAAACGGCGCCAGAGTCGCGGCACCAAGGGCGAGCAAGGCATATTGCGGTCGGCAACGCATCGGCGTTAACAAGCCCCGGCCCGCTCCGCCTTTGCAAGGACTCTCATCCGCATGGCTACCCCCCGACTGTTCTGTTTCGGTCTCGGATACTCCGCCCTCGCCCTGGTCGAGGATCGGCTCGCCGCCAGATGGCGGATCGCCGGCACCTGCCGGACGCCGGAGAAGGCCGCCCTGCTGGCGGAACGGGGGATCGACGCCGTCGTCTGGACGGGCGAAGGCCCCCTCGACGACGGTGCCGCGCGCCTCGCGGGAACGACTCATCTGTTGATCTCGGTTGCGCCCGGTCCGGGTCCCGACGAAGCGGCTGATCCTGTGCTCGACCATAACCGGGATATTTTGGCCGCGATCGGTGGGCTACAATGGGTCGGCTATCTTTCCGCGACCAGCGTTTACGGCGATCACGGCGGCGCTGTGGTCGACGAGACGGCGGCTCTGCTGGCGACCTCCACCCACGGCCGCCGTCGGATCGGCGCCGAGCAGGCATGGCTGGACTTCGGCCGCGAAACGGGCGTTCCGGTGCAGGTGTTCCGGCTCTCCGGCATCTACGGTCCCGGCCGCAGCGCGATCGACCAGGTGCGCCGCGGCACCGCCCGCCGCGTCGACCGGCCGGACCGCCTGTTCTCGCGCATCCACGTCGCCGATATCGCGCGGGTTCTGGCGGCGTCGATCGCGCGGCCCGAGGCGGCCGCGATCTACAATGTCGGCGACGACCGCCCCGCCCCCTCGGCCGACGTGGTCGCCCATGCCTGCCGGCTGCTCGGCGTCGAGCCGCCGCCGCTGATCCCGTTCGAGGAGGCCGGCCTGTCGCCGATGGCGCGGGATTTCTACGCCGATCACAAGATCCTCGACACCGCGCGCCTGAAACGGGACCTGGGCGTCACCCTGGCCTATCCGGACTATGAAAGTGGCCTCGCGGCGATCCTCGCCGCCGGCGATGGGGCCGGGTCCTGACCCTACACGCCCAGCAGATCGTCCACGGTTGCCTCCAGCCGGCGGATGTCGGCGGGCTCGGACAGGCGATGATCGCCGTTCTTCACCAGGGTCACGGTAACGTCCTCGCTTTCGAGCCCGTCCGCCAGCCTGAGCGCCGTCTTCCACGGCACGTCGTCGTCCCGCATGCCCTGGAGCAGGCGCACCGGGCAGCGGAGCGGGATCGGCGCCCTGAGCAGCAGATGGTCCCGCCCCTCCTCGATCAGGCGATGGGTGATGACGTAGGGCGCCTCGCTGTAGGCGGAAGGCTGTTCGAGCCGGCCGTCGCGGACCATCCGGTCCCGGGTCTCCTGGTCGAATTCGGCCCACATCAGGTCCTCGGTGAAGTCGGGCGCGGCGGCGATGCCGACCAGGCCGGCGACCCGCTCCGGCCGCGCCAGGGCGGTGAGCAGCATGATCCAACCGCCCATGCTCGATCCGATCAGGATCTGCGGCCCCTCGGTCACCGCGTCGAGCACGGCGATGGCGTCCGCCGCCCAGCGCCCGATGGTGCCGTCGGCGAAGGCGCCCGAGGACGCGCCATGCCCCAGATAGTCGAAGCGGACGAAGGCCTGCCCCCGCCGCCGGCAATGGGCTTCGAGCGCCGTCGCCTTGGTGCCGGTCATGTCGGACATGAAGCCGCCCAGGAAGACGACGCCCGGTCCACGGCCCTCGGTCGCATGGTAGGCGACCCAGTTGCCGTCACCCTGATCGAGCCGCATCGCGTCCCCGTCCGCCATCGAATTGTTTCCTTCCTGTCAGGCCGATCTGGCCCCGACGTCCGGTTCCTCAATAACCCGTCGCCCCCGCGAAGGCGGGGGCCCATGCCCACCGCACGTCCCCTGGGTTCCGCTCCCCGCCTTCGCGGGGACAGGCTCCGCGGGAACGACGACCGGGGACTCGGTCACCGCAGATCCGCAGGTCGACCGATCCCCTCCCAAGGTAGAACGGGATGACCGGCGACGACACCCCGCGTTCGGGCGAACCGAAAACCGTGCTCCAGGTTCTCCCCGCCCTCGGCACTAGCGGTGGAGTCGAACGGGGAACCGTCGAGATCGCCGCCGCCATCGCCGGCACCGGCTGGCGCCCATTGGTCGCCTCCGCCGGCGGCCCGCGCGCCGACGAGGTGCGGGAAGCGGGCGGCTGCCACATGGTCCTGCCGCTCGACCGCAAGGCGCCCTGGGCGCTTCGTGCCAATGCCGGGCTTCTCGCCGACCTGATCCGCCGCGAGCGCGTCGATCTCGTCCATGCCCGGAGCCGCGCCCCGGCCTGGAGCGCCCATGCCGCCGCGCGCCGCACCGGCCGGCCCTTCGTCACCACCTTCCACGGCACCTACGGCGCGAGCTGGTTCGGGAAGCGCGCCTATAACCGCATCATGACCAGGGGCAACCGGGTGATCGCCATCTCGGAATTCATCGCCCGGCATGTCAGGGAGGTCTACGGCGTCGGCGACGACCGCCTGCGGGTCGTGCCGCGCGGCGTCGACGTCGCGGCCTTCGACCCCGCCCTGATCGGCCCGGACCGGTGGGAGCCGCTCACCCGCTCCTGGAACCTGAACGATGGCTGGCCGGTGGTGATGATGCCGGGGCGCCTCACCCGGTGGAAGGGCCAGCGCGTGCTGATCGACGCCGTCGCCGCGCTCGGCCGCCGCGACATCCACTGCGTGCTGGTGGGCGACGACCAGGGGCGGGAGGACTACCGCGACGAGCTTCAGAAGGCGATCCGGAAGGCCGGGCTCAACGACGTCTTCCGTATGGTGGGCGTGGTGCAGGACATGCCCGCCGCCTATTACCTCGCCGACGTCGTCGTCTCCGCATCGATCGAGCCGGAGGCCTTCGGTCGCGTCGCCATCGAGGCCCAGGCGATGGGCCGGCCGATCGTCGCCACCGACCATGGCGGCTCGACCGAGACCGTGCGGCCGGGAGAAACGGGCTGGCTGGTCCGGCCGAACGATGCGAATGCGCTCGCGGCCGGCATCAATGAGGCCCTGGCCCTCGCCTCCGACGCCCGCACGAAGCTAGGGCAAACCGCCATCGCCCATATCCGCGCCGACTACACGACGGCGTTGATGGGAAGCCGTGTCCTCGCCGTCTATCGCGAACTGCTGCCGTGACGGACCCCAAGCGCATCCTGGTCATCAAGCACGGCGCCCTCGGCGACTTCATCCTGGCGATGGGGCCGTTCGCAGCGATCCGCACCCACCATCCGGACGCCCACATCACCCTGCTGACCACCAAGCCCTATGCCGAACTTGCCGAGCGGAGCGGCTGGTTCGACGCGGTGTGGAACGACGAACGCCCGCGCTGGCACGCACCCGGCGCCTGGCTCGCCCTTCGCCGCCGCCTGCGAAAGGGCAGATTCGGCCGCGTCTACGACCTCCAGACCTCCGACCGCAGTTCGGCCTATCTCCGCCTGTTCCCGCGCGGCGCCCGGCCGGAATGGTCGGGGATCGCCCCTAGCGCCTCGCATCCCCACGCAAACCCCGACCGCGACGCCATGCACACCGTCGAGAGGCAGAAGGAGCAGCTCGCCATGGCCGGGATCGCGGAGGTGCCGCCGCCCGACCTCTCCTGGCTCGACGCCGACCTCTCGGCCTTCGCCCTTCCCGACCGCTTCGTCCTGCTGGTCCCCGGCGGCGCCCCCACCCGCCCCGCCAAGCGCTGGCCTGCCGAACGCTACGCCGAACTCGCGGCGAGCCTCGCCGCCGACGGCGTCACCCCCGTCATCTTAGGCACAGCCGCCGAGGCGGAAGCCGCCGCCGTCATCGCCGCCCACTGCCCGGAAGCCCTGAACCTCCTCGGCCGCACCGGCTTCGCCGAGATCGCCGCCCTGGCCCGCCGCGCCGAAGCCGCCATCGGCAACGACACCGGCCCCATGCACCTGATCGCCGCCGCGGGCTGCCCATCGCTGGTGCTGTTCTCGTCGGAGAGCGACCCGGCGCTCTGTGCGCCGCGCGGTCCGATGATCCGGGTGTTGCGGAAGGAAAATTTGGAACTGCTGAGCCAAGCCGAAATCCGGCAGGCCGTCGAAGGAATCATGCGCCGTACGGACGGCTCAGCCCACCGAACATCGGGAAGTGCTTCAGGTTGAGAGTCGCGAGGTCCAGGCCATGGACCTTCGCCGTCGCCGCGATGAGAGCGTCGAGAGGGTCGAGAGGGTCGACGTTATGGCTC
>MDTD01020491.1_pt1 | contig 13133 bp, 14 predicted proteins | sample 811221 | NCBI WGS metagenome assembly MDTD01 (sample SAMN05326646, study PRJNA326480) | marine metagenome | isolation source: seawater | place: Pacific Ocean: South West | collected 2011 | reverse complement strand
TTTCTTTTTAGATGTGACCTTTTTTTTCGCAGGTGTTTTCTTTTTAGATGTGACCTTTTTTTTCGCCGTTTTATTTGAAGAAGGTCTCCCTTTTTTTTTGCTCAAATCCTGCTCCTTTATGCATGTTAAATATTTGATTAAAACCCGTTATTATATCGTACGAAATCCTTAATTCATAGGTTCATCTCGTTTTCTAGTAGTAAATTTCCGTACTACAGCCTTTTGCTCGTCCGTCCATCTTTCAAAAGGTATTTTGTAGATTTCGCTAATTTCCAAATGTGCAGTCTTTTCTTTAAGTTTAGCCAGTCCATCGATAAGTTCTTTTTTTGCGTCTATATGCGATAAAGGAAGTGCATTAAATAATTGTTCCTTGCCCAAATTAGATTCTTCTAAATAGTTAAAAATATCACTAGCTGTAGTAGGTTTGGTCCTATAAATCTCTGTTATGTCGACTATTGTTTTTATGTTCCTCGAGCTATCCATTAGTTTTTTAAGAAAACCGAGGTCTTCAACACTAATTAATTTTGTTAAATCTGGGTATTGGATTAAAAGATTAGCTAGACGTTCTGTAAGTGGTTTATTTGAAAATTTCCCCAACTTTATACTTGGGCCAAATTTAATCGGGTTTACAATTTCTTTGTATAAAATTTGTTCATCAAAGTTTGTGGCGGACGCTAACTTTTTTATCGCCATGCGCTTTTGATTTTGACCTAAAATCTGTTTTATAAAAGGCCTCGCTTTTTCTACCAATCTTACATTCTGAGGTTCTGAAGAACCTTGGCTCAATTCATCTTTTATGCTATTAATCAATAAGTCGTAGATTTGTTGTTTTTTTGTATGATTAAAAAATTCTTTCGCCCCCACTTTTTTAACTAACTGATCAGGATCATCTCCTTCATCTAAAAAACAAAACTCAATTTGTCGATTATCAGAAAGCATCTCGAGGCTAATGTTACACGCTTTAATTCCGGCGTTTTTACCTGCTTTATCTCCGTCGAAGCAGAAAATGAGATGTTCTGTCTCTCTGAAAAGTAAATTTAATTGGTTTTTTGTGATTGCCGTTCCCAATGTAGCCACAACACTAGTCAGCCCTGCTTGGCTAAGACTTATAACATCCAAATATCCCTCTGTTACGATTAAATTATCTATCTTTTGTCCCATAGTTGCTTCGTGGATACCGTAAATTGTTGAACCCTTATGAAAGATGTCGGTTTCAGGCGAGTTCAGGTATTTTGGTTTATCATTATTAATAACTCTCCCACCGAATCCTAACACCTGACCCCTTCGATTCTTGATGGGAAAGGTAATTCTGGATCTGAGGCGGTCAAATTTTTTGCCGCGACTCTCATTGATTAGCCCGGAGTCCATAATGAGACTGTTTGGGATTGCTTGTTTGTTAAGGTAACTGAGTATATTATTCCAACCAGGTGGTGCCCATCCTATTTGGAATTTTTTAGCAACTTTCCCACTCAAACCCCTGTTTTTTAGGTATTCTATGGGAATTTCTTTCGTAGCCGATGTCCTTAATTGACTATTATAAAAACTATTAGCCAAATCCATAATCTCGTAGAGTTTTTTGTAAGATTTTTCCCCATTATTTCCCCTTACAGTGGCTAAATCTACACCGACACGTTTACCTAAATCTTCAAGCGTCTCTGTAAAACTCGTTCCGTTGATATCCATCATAAATCGAATTACATTCCCGCCTGCACCGCATCCAAAGCAGTAATAAAGTTGTTTCTGGGGGCTTACTGAAAAAGAAGGAGTTTTCTCATTATGAAAAGGACATAATCCGACATAATCTTTGCCGGCCTGCTTTAACGATAAGTAACTGCTGATCAGATCGACTATATCTGTTCGTTTGAGAATTTCATCGATGGTTGTCTCTGGTATTTTCTTTGGCATGCGGTAATATTAAAGCTGTTTACAATAAAGCGCACTTTGTATTCTGCCGAGGGAAGGCTTTTAACTGGTTAGTTTTTCCTTGACTAATTTACTTACTTTACCCATATCAGCCTTACCTTTCAGTTTCTTTGTCATTATACCCATTACCTTGCCCATATCACCTTTATCTAAAGAGCCAATTTCATGGAGTGTTTTTTCAACAATTTTTTTTAATTCGTTGTCATCAAGCTGGGCGGGAAGGTAGCCAGACAATATTTTGAGTTCTAACTGTTCTCTTTGAACAAGGTCTGTTCTATTTGCTTTTTGGTACTGTTCGATTGATTCTTTTCGTTGTTTTGCCAATTTAGTAATAATTTGTATGACACCTGCGTCGTTCAACTGCTCTCTCGAATCAATTTCTTTTTGTTTTATGGCTGCTAGAAGGAGTCTTAGTGCAGAGACACGGTCTTTGTCGCGGTTTTTTAAAGAATCTTTAATTTCTTCGGTTATTTTACTCTTTAATGACACTTGACGATTAATTCTCTATATTCTTGGTCTTTGTCGGGGTAGAATTCTAGTCTTTTTTTTCTGCCACCTTTTAACAGCGGCTGCAGCCTTTCGTTTTCTTACTGAGGTTGGTTTCTCGTAAAATTCTCTTCTATGTACCTCCGCTAAAACTCCTGCTTTTTCACAAGCACGCTTGAAACGTCTTATGGCGATATCGAAAGGTTCGTTGTCTCTTACTCTGACTGATGGCATACTCTTGTTCTCTATTTGTGGTAATGAAGTATAACCACTTTTTTCGATATGTCGAGTAATAATTAGTAAAAATGAGCAATATACGAGTACTTGGAATTGAAACCTCCTGTGATGAAACTTCAGGTGCGATTTTTGATTCAAGACAAGGTCTTTTATCAAATGTAGTCCATAGCCAAATTGAAACCCATGCCCCCTATGGGGGAGTGGTCCCAGAGCTGGCGTCGAGGGATCATCTAAGTAAAATTGCGTCAGTAGTCCAAAAAACGTTAAGTGACGCTAAAAAAGACATAAATAGTATTGATTGCATTGCTTATACTGCAGGGCCAGGCCTTATGGGCGCTCTGAGAGTGGGAGCTGATTTTGCTAAAACTCTTGCATGGAGTAGAAACATAAAATGTATTCCAATCAATCATTTGGAGGGTCATATTGTTTCTCCTTTTTTGAGTCAAGGAGAAATTGAATTTCCTTTTCTTTCACTTCTTGTGTCTGGAGGTCACACGCAGTTTATTTTAGCCAAAAGATTTGGTTGTTATGAAATTATTGGAGAATCTGTCGATGATGCCGCTGGCGAGGCATTTGATAAAGTTGCTAAGATGATTGGATTAGGCTATCCCGGTGGTCCCATTATAGAAAAATTAGCAAAAAACGGTTCGGGTGGCTGCTTCACATTTCCGAGGCCGATGCTTAATAAAAAGGGTTTAGATATGAGTTTTAGTGGGCTTAAAACTGGGGTAATGAGGGCAATCGAGGGTTTGACTTTAAATGACCAAGTCAGAGCAGAAATCTCCCTAGAATTTCTCGAAGCTGTATCGGAAGTCTTGGTTAAAAAAATTGGGATGGCATTGTCATTGACCAAAGTCGAGAGATTTGTTGTTTCTGGAGGGGTTAGTGCCAACGAATTCTTAAGGCGTAACATTAAAAAAAAATGCGAGCAGTTGGGGGTATCTGTTTTCTTTCCACCTCTAAAATATTCTACTGATAATGCCGCGATGATTGCACTTGCCGGTTTAATGAGAATTAAGCAAGGGGAACGCCCTCCCGAAAGGTTTAATGTAAGAGCTAGATGGCCGGTTCAGCTTCTTAATCCACCATAGCTTTAATTCGTTCTTCGGTTCCTTTTCTAAGTCTTACAATATTGTCTTTATGCTTGGCAATTATAATACTAACGATGATAGTAAAAATTATCGTTTGAGTAATTGAACCTTGTTCAAAATAAATAATTGGTATTGAAATAATCGTGGCCGATATCGCAGACAAAGATGAATACAAAGTGATTCTTGCGATCACTAACCATGTTAAGCAGAATAATAGCGCGGTAAAAGGGGCTAACCCTGTGGTTACCCCAATAAACACAGCTACTCCCTTACCCCCTTTAAAATTATAAAAAATCGGGTATATATGACCAAACACAGCTGCTAGGCAAATCATTCCTAAGTAAAATTCGTTCAGCATAAAATACTTGCCAATTAAAACTATAAGGAGGCCTTTTAAAAAATCACCAATTAAAGTTGCGACAGCAGGCCATTTCCCGGCGTATCTAAGTACATTAGTTGCTCCCGCATTTCCAGACCCTTTTTTTCTTGGATCCTCAAGTTTCAACCATTTTGCGATAGTAATTGAAGTAGAAAAGGATCCCATTAAGTAAGCTAACCCGATGATTGATACAGAAAAAAAATGGTGCATATTCTTATCTTTAATCCACGTACAATTTAATTTTGATATAATAGTAAATTTTCAGCATCAAGTCAGTGAAATGGATATTATTCATCTAAAAAACATAAGGATTAAGACAAAAATTGGCGTTTGGGCTTGGGAAAAATTAGTTAGTCAGAATATCAGCTTGGATTTAGAATTCGCTGTGGATACGTCTGTTTCCTCAAAGAGCGACAAGCTTTGTGATACAAAAGATTATAGTCAGGTGGTCTCTGAGATTGAGAATTTTATTCAAAATAGTAGTTTGCAGTTAGTTGAATCACTAGCCGTCCAATTAAGTGAGAAACTAATGGAAGAATTTTCTTTACAATGGATTAGAGTAAGGATTAATAAAATTGGAATAATTCCTAATGTTACTGAGATTGGTATTACCGTAGAGAGGGGGAAAATTTGAATTCCGATTATTTATATGTTGTGTTAATGTTGGGCAGTAATTTTAGAAGATCAACTAATTTAAAAAAAAGTTTAAATTTGCTAAAAAAAAAATATACGATTCTTAAAGAATCTAGACTCTATAAATCAAATGATACAACGCAAAAAGGAAAATTTTATTGGAATGTAGCCTTGTTATTGAAAATGAAAAAGAACAATCAGTTAAAACGTGATTTAATAAGCATAGAAAAAGAATGCGGAAGAAATTGGGACTCTATGAAAAAAATTATTGCACTTGATATTGATATAGCCTTAATTTATTCGCTTCAATCTAGTAGCCTTGAATGCAATGTTTTAACAAATAATATTGACGAATCATCACACTCTTTTTTGTCCTTAAAAGATATACTACCGGATAAACCTAATATTAAAAATTTTTTAAACGGCAGTCGAGAAATTACTCCCCAAGTCAAACGTAGACAGATTAATTTAGTTTCTATTTTTGAAATTTTAAATGGTAATGGTCATGCCCTATAGAGTATTGTTAATTTTGGTTTTTGTTTTTCTTACTGGCTGCTCTAATTACAATAAAGGAGACCCAGAAAGAGTCAACAGGGGCGCCAGAATCATTTCTCTAGAAGAAACTATTAAAGCGTTTTCTGAAGCAGTAAAATTTGCATATTATGATGAAATCTTTCGATTTCAACGTGTACCTGCCGGTACTTCTATTGATTATAAGTCAGAACAATTGTCGAGTTTTAGAATTATTGATTATAAAAACCTGTCTAAACTTTTATCTGATGACGGTATTACTGCTAGAGTAATTTCAGAATTCAAGTATTATCAAATTGATGAGGGTAAATTACAGAAGACTCTGTTTGAACAAAGTTGGTGGTATAATCCAATAAGAAATAAATGGTTCTTAAAAACTCCTTTTCCGCTGTTTGAAAAAAAATCAGATACCAATTGAACGACCACCGTCGACATTTAGTGTTTGTCCGGTTATATAGTTTGATTCGGCTAAAAATAGCACTGCTTCTGCAATATCGTTTGGGTCGCCTATTTTCTGCAAAGGAATTTTCGCTATTGTTTCTTCTCTTGTTTTTTTTTCCTCATTATCTGCCCAAATGATTGCACCGGGAGCAACGCCATTGACTCTAATTTCGGGAGCTAGCTCTAAGGCTAGCGACCGCGTGAGAGAATTCAATCCAGATTTAGAAATTGAGTATATAGAGTAACCTTCACGGGCGAAGTCTGCATTACTGTCAGATATATTTACAATGCATCCCTTATTCTGTTTAAGGAGCTCTCTAAAGCCAGTTGAAAGAAAATAAATTGTTCTTAGATTCACCGCCAAAATAGAATTCCAGGTTTCTACGGGCGCATCAAGTTCGTTTTTATAAAAAACTGAAGCATTATTCACTAATAGATCTATTCGCTGAGAAGTTTTGGAGAACTTCTTAATAAGTTTCTTGGCTGAATTTTCTGATTCAAGATTTTCTTGAATTAGAAAAGCCGAATTATTCCTCACTGTGTTTAATTTTTCTACAAGGTTTATAGCTTTATCTGAAGAGTGATTATAATGAACGCATATATTGTAGTTATTCTTATGTAGTTTTTGTGCTATTTCCTTCCCTACACGAATAGCAGAACCAGTGATTAAAGCGACCTTATTTTCTGAAGAAGCAAAATTCATAGTATTTTTTTAGCTCAATAGTGTTAGGATGTTTTATTGTAGGAAGCTTAAATCTTTTTATCAAATATGCAAATTTCAAAAGAAGAAAATATTAGACTAAAATTTATTAGACAGAAAGTCATCGAAGAAATTTATCAGCAAGTCGATGAGGTTTTACCATTTGATCGATTTATGGAAATAGCGTTATATAGTAAAAAATACGGCTATTATGAAAAAGTGGAGGATATTTTTGGAAAATATGGCGATTTCACCACCGCTCCCGAGATGGGCAGCCTTTTTGCTAAATGTATTCGAAATGAAGTTGAAAATGTTTTGCAACAAATAGGGGGAGATTTTTATGAGTTGGGAGCAGGTAGCGGTCGACTTTCAAAAATAATTTTTGAACGATTATCGCAATTTAAATTAAATTTTACTCCTAAGGTTAACATAATAGAGAGATCAATTAACCTCACAAAAATACAAAAAAAATTATTAGGAACTCATTCGCTACTTAATTGGTCGCATGGATTGAATGACATTGAGCTTAATGGTTTTTTGATAGCAAATGAGTTGCTTGATGCTATGCCAGCTAGGTGCTTCAGAAAAGAAGATGATTATGTAATTGAGTTAGGCGTGGGTTTAACGGAAAGTGGGCTGTCGTGGAAGCCAAAAAATTCTATCGTTCCTAAATATATATCAGAACAATTGTATTTAAAGAGAACAGGGCATCGCACAGAGCTTATTGAAGGATTGTACAGATGGTTGGAAAATATTTTTGAGCATTCTGGGCAAATTGTTCTCCTAATCTTAGATTATGGCTCCTTAAGATCAGAGTTTTATCATGATAATAGGAGCGATGGAACAATTAAGTGTCATTATAAGCATCAACTTAGTTTTGATCCTTTAGCGTCTCCGGGACTGAAGGATATAACAGTTTCCGTGGATTTTTCTTTGTTAGCTGATTACGCAATAAAAGTCGGGTTTGATGTATTGGGTTTTGTACCATTAGAAAAGTTACTTACTAATTTAGGCATCATGGAAATATTTAATGGAGAAATCAAAAATTCTGCTAAAGTTGATTTTTCTCTCGCACATGAAGCGAAACAGTTATTGATGCCAAATGAGATGGGCTATGCGGTGAAAGCGATGGCTCTGGGTAAAAATTTTGACGGAAGCCTTTTGGGGTTTAAAGTCGTTTAGATTGAATAAATAAGAGTTTGTAATGGATACAATACAGTTAATAGTTTTATCGTTAACGCAAGGTATTACTGAGTTTCTACCAGTGTCGTCCTCCGCGCACTTAATAATAATTTCACAATTATTTGAATGGAAGGATCAAGGCATGGTAATTGATACCATGGCCCACCTCGGTTCCTTATTTGGTTTTTTGTTTTTTCTTTATTTTAACAAGTCTCGAGATGACTTTAATAATAGTTTATTTCAACTTACAGATAAATTGTTTGATATTCAGTTAATAAAAAAAATTATTGTCGCTACTATTCCCGCAGTTTTAATTGGCTTATTATTCAGAGATATTATTGTGACTTACGCTAGAAATTCGGAGGTCATTGCATTTACAACTATATTTTTCGCTTTTGTTTTGTTGATGGCGGATCGAAGACGAGGAAAAAGGAAAACCACCGATTTATCATATAAAGAAGCACTTTTAATAGGATTTGCACAAAGTATAGCGCTAATTCCAGGGGTCTCACGTTCTGGAATAACCTTAGCTGCAGGCTTGTTTCTTGGTCTCTCGCGGATTGAAGCCCTTAGGCTTGCAGTTTTGCTTTCGATACCCATAATTATTCTTGCTTCTTTTTCCGAGTTAGGAGTTTTTATAGCAACGGTGCCAAAATTCAATTTGTCTGAATTAATTTGTGTCTTTACAGCATCAATGCTGAGTGCTTACTTTTGTCTGTTATTGCTTTTTAAATTCATAACTCAAATTGGTTTGTTGCCTTTCGTAATATATCGTTTGATTTTAGGTTGTTTAATTTTGATTTTTTTGACTTAGTTTACCTTTTTGTCGATAAAGGAAGCCCTTAATTTGTCAATTTGCTTTTTTCTTTTTTTATCTAAAACTATCTTGATCTCATCTGTTGTTTTTTCGGCCAACGTTTTTTTCGTTTCTAATGATTCTTCAAAAGACACAGGGTTGTCTATTATGTGGTTTAATAGCTGAAGACTTTCAGCTAGTTTATTTTCATGCCCTGAGGTCATTGCTTCCATACTCACTAGGATTTGTTTAAATCTCTTAATTCTCCTAAATGCATCGGCTTTTTTTAGTAAACTTAAGATTGAATCAGTGCTGGCTCTCGAGGCATTAACTATCTCGTTCCAGTTTTCGGATGCTATAGCGATTTGTTCTTGAATTACTTTTGAAAATTTGAGTCTACTTGCTAGTTTTGTAAAACTATCGATTGGTTTATTGTTTTTTGTCTTTGTAACGTAGATGGCTAATAGAATTAAGTAGTCCCTTTCTTCGGGTTTATTTAGTTTTTTAAAATAACTATAAACCTCGCACTTTGAATTCGTAAGCTCTGTTAAATTACACTCTGGAATCAATTTAGATAAAGCGTCACAATCGTGTAATGTTTTAAAAAAATTACTGGGTGCTATGGTTTGTAATGAAAGAAGTAGTTCGCGTTGTATGCGCTCTTCTGACAGAGTACTAAGCTCGCCACTATCCACTATTTTGGATAGTAACTTTTTTGTATCGGAGGCGATAGTAAACTCCAGTTTTGCAGAGAATCGTGCCGCTCGGAGTACTCTTAGAGGGTCTTCTGAAAAAGCATCGGTAACATGTCTTAGTAATTTTTTTTTCAGATCATCGATACCGCCAAATGGATCAATAAATTTTCCATCCTTATCTAGCGCAATCGCATTAACAGTAAAATCTCTTCTAGCCAGGTCCTCTTCAAGTGTTATTTTTGGATGAAAATTCAAATCAAAACCTGTATGGCCTTTACCTTTCTTTCTCTCCGAGCGGGCGAGTGCGTACTCTTCTTTTGTTTTAGGATGAAGAAAAACAGGAAAAGCACGACCTACTTTTTTAAAACCTTTGGCTAGTAATTCTTCTTGATCTGCTCCGACGACTACCCAGTCTCTATCTTTAGGTTGTATGCCGAGCAGAATGTCCCTTACCGCGCCTCCAACTTGATAGATTTGCATTTTTATCTGCCTGAAGTGTTCCTATAATGTGCAAAGCGATCTTTATATCTGCTTTTTGATAGATAACTCGGAATGATTTCATTCATAGCAGTTGCTTTGATTCCTAAATCTTGTAAACCAGGAAGCTCAGAACATATAGAGTTATTTCTCAGGGACCTTAGATTGTCTCGCGATAGAGGTTTTCCTGGTACAAATTCTAATAATCCTGCTTGAATAGATGAGAACACAGAGTTTAATGGTATTACTCTGTCTTTTACATCTAAAACCTCACAAATATATCTAACAATATCAATTAGGGGTTTTATCTCTGGTCCACCTACTTCATAAATTGGCTCTTTATGCTGTGGGTCCTCAATGATTGCTATAATTGCATCAACTAAATCGTTAACAAAAATTGGTTGAAGCAGACTTTGTGGACAAGCTAAAGGAATTAGTCCATTGAATACTTTAATTAAAGTAGCAAATTTATTTATAAATTTGTCGTTTGGACCAAAGACTACTGATGGCCTGATTATTGAAGCTTTTAACTTTGAACTTAACTCTGAAAGGATTACGTTTTCCGCACTGCCTTTTGTTTTTTGATAGTTTGATGTCGAATGGATATCAGCGCCTAGCGAGCTGATCTGAATAAAGTGTTTAATTTGATTAGTTTTACATGTTCGTACTGCGCGACTAGTAAGCTCTGTGTGAGCATAGGTAAAACCTTTGCCATCATCTTTCTTCTCGTTGAGAATTCCTATTAAGTTAATTAAAACATCACATCCTTTAAATAGGGAGTCGATCTCTTCTTGTTTATTTAAATCTATCTCGCTCACTCGGGTATTTGGAAGCACCCATAAGTGCCGGCCGTGGTTGATATTTCTTGTGGATATCTTAATTTCGTAACCTCGCTTCACTAAGGCGTTCGCTAAAACACTGCCTATGAAGCCGGTGCCCCCTTGAATTCCAACGCTCAAATTACTCATAGTTCACAAACCCTTTGCTTTTCATTTCTAGTTGCGGGGATTTGTCTAAGCATATCATTTAATTTCATCGATTGTCCTGTTTGCTGCCATTCATAAATTAATGAATATAACAGGGTTCTTCTCACATATCTTCTTGTTTCAGTGATGGGGATTGTATCAATCCATAAGACCGGGTTCCCACAGTATCTTTTTTGCCATCTAGATACTCTGTGAGGTCCTGCATTGTAGCCTGCCGCTGCCATAGCAAAATTTCCGTTGAATTGATTATATAAATCCTCTAAGTAGGCACTTCCTAGAAAAATATTTTTTTCTGCATTATATAGATCGGATTTTTTTCTGTAAGCTATTCCATGTTTTCTCGCGGTAGATTTCGCAGTGGTTGGGATTAGTTGCATTAAACCACGAGCGTTTGCTGGCGAACGTGCGAATCTATCGAAGGCACTCTCGGCTCGAATAATAGCTAAAATTTGATATTCTGACACCCGATGTTTTCGCTTTATACGAATGTTTTTTATTCTGATAAGTTGACCGACTTTTAATTTATTAATGTTCTTAATACTATTATTTTTTTTTAAAAAATATATCGGTATATTAAATTTTTTTGCGATTCCAGATAGAGTATCACCCCGTCTGACTTTATAGAATCGCGGACGTGTAGAGAATGCTTCAGTATTAAATGATGGAATTTTAAGTATTTGTCCCGGAACAAGTAAACTCCCTTTTATATTGTTATTGCGTGCGATGGTTTTTACGGAAACATTAATTTTTTTTGAGATTTTCCATAGCGAGTCTCCGGTTTTTACCCTATATGTATTCTTGGGTTTCAAATAGTCATTTATAGTATTCTCATAAAGAATTGGGAACCTCAGTTTAAGGTCGTGCATCTCAGAGCTTTTCCCGATAGCAAAAATAGCACCTTTCGCCCATCCCCATGAATTAGCTAAAAGCGCGGCCGCATGAAGCTCGCGATTATCAAACTTTTTTATGCTATGTAGAAATTCTCTTTTAGCGTCTAGCTTTCTATCTGTGCTAAATAATTTATTCGCAAGGTTGAGATTGGTTGTTTGTAAAATCTTTCTGTAGGCTTGGTCATTAAATACAATTTTTTTATTATTGAAGCTATACGGCTGTTTTAATTGGTCAGCGGCTAAAAAACCGTAGTAATCTCTTCTTTTTGCGAGTTTTCGAAATATTTTATCTGCTTCGTTTTGATTGCCAGTCTTCTCTGCTGCATATCCTCTCCAATAAAGCCATCGGGACAAGTAAATTTCTGATTTCGGCGCTTGTTGTGTCCATTTAAGAAGCGAACCCCAACTTTTATGGATAATTGCTTGCTGAATTTGCAGACGTTGAATTCGTGAATCAATTTGACTTTCATCAAGAGCATCAAGCAATGAGATAGATTTTTGACTTCTTTTGTATGAAGCGATGAGGGCAGATTGTAACTTTAATCTTTTATTTTGGTTTGGTGTTAGAACAATCTTTTGAGTCGCAATTTCTTTTAAAATTAAGCCTCTTTCCAGATTTCTATTCATCGCTCTTTGAATAAGAATTACAAGAATATCTGAATCAAACGAATTCTTCACTATATTTTTATTTTTTATATATTTTTCTGGCCTCCGATAATTCTTTCGTAAAGTTTTGATTGCAGTTATGATATTTTTGTTTTTGCTTTTATTTGCAAGATAGGTAGCTAATTTAAAATTCTTTTTGTCTACGGCTTTTAGGATTCTGCTCCAATAATCTTCGGTCGATATAAAGTTATTCTTATATAAATAACTGAAAGATAAGTCGCAAATCTTCGGTAATGATTTACCTACCGACCAAGTATCAATAATTTCTTTATAAGGCACCGAAATAGGGTTGATTCTGATTTTTGATTCATAGTATTTGCACTTATAATTAAGCGAATCGATTGGTTTAGAGTCATAGACCTTTACGAATTCACCGAACTTCTTTCGGCGGAAAAGCTTGTTTAACCATTCTCTTCTGAAACGATCCTGAAATACTGAATCTTCATTTCTCGCAAGAAAAGTTTCCGGATGATCTCTTGCGACTGCATAAGGTTGTTTTTGTAGCAATTTATACGTCAAGTATAAGTGGAGAGGACTGTTTTCAAGATTTTCAATTAAATTTATTGCTTTTTTGTATTTGCCAGATACAATTGAATTTAAGGCTTGGTTGAAGATGATTTTTTCGGAGTCTTCACCCACTGCTAAGCTCGGAATAACAAAAAAAGCAAAGGGCATAAAATATTTTAGTAAAATTTTATTCATAGTTGTTTTTAAATCTTAATCGATTGCTCTAAATTACTAAATAAATTTCTGTTGCTTGCTGAATTTATGAACGTAAATTTATGTTATAATGTCACAATTACTATTTTATATTTATAATGTGCTATGGAAAAGTCTTTACCCAAAAATTCTGAAACTTTTGACTACATTTTAAAAACTCGAACAACGATACACAACTTTAACCCAGAACCGGTTCCAAAAAACGTAATTGAAGACGCTTTGGAGGCTTTTGTGACTGCTCCTAATCACTTTTTGACAAAACCTTGGAGAATCTATGTGCTAGGGGAGCAGACGATCGAA
>MDTD01163899.1_pt1 | contig 13135 bp, 15 predicted proteins | sample 811221 | NCBI WGS metagenome assembly MDTD01 (sample SAMN05326646, study PRJNA326480) | marine metagenome | isolation source: seawater | place: Pacific Ocean: South West | collected 2011 | reverse complement strand
GATCAGATTGCAGAGCTCGTCGGCCTGATGCACTGCCCGCGTCACCACCACCGACAGTTGTGCCGGATCAGCCATCCGCTACCGATTGCAAAATTCTTTCTGCGCCTTGACCGAGAAGGTCTTGTGCTGCTGTACGGCCGACTGCCTCCGGGCTGGATGACGGGCCGGCGGCTTCGGCAAATAACACCTCAGAACCGTCCGGCTGGCCAACTAGGCCACGAAGCGTCAGTTGCTCATCTTGGATTTCTGCATAAGCCGCGATGGGGACATGACAGCCACCACCCAATTCCGCATTGACCGCGCGTTCCGCCTTCACACGTAGATGGGTTCGTGGATCGTTCAGAGGAGTAAGCAAGGCTGTGGTCTCATCATCATCCTGTCGGCACTGCACGCCCACTGCACCCTGACCAACTGCGGGCAACATGACCTGTGGCGCGATGACCTCTCGGATACGCTCCGGCATCTCAAGGCGCATCAATCCCGCAGCGGCCAAAATAATGGCGTCAAAGTCCCCCGCATCCAGGCGGGCCAACCGACGATTCACATTGCCCCTTAAGTTTTTGACCTGAAGATCCGGAAAGCGGTGACGGAGTATGGCCTGGCGCCTCAAACTACACGTGCCCACCACAGCGCCTGCCGGGAGATCCTCAAGTTTGGAAAAATGAGGAGAGACCAGTGCGTCGCAGGGGTTTTCGCGCTCGCAAATTACCGGAATATGCAACCCTTCGGGCTCAATGACGGTGACATCTTTCATCGAGTGGACGGCCACATCAATCCGCCGCTCCAGGAGTGCCTGCTCAAGTTCCTTCAGGAAAAGACCTTTGCCCCCTTTGGCAGCAAGCGGGACATCAAGGGTACGGTCACCTTCTGTCGTAATCCCCACCAACTCGACTTCAAGATCTGGATGCGCGCCCAGTAACGCATCACGGACAAAAACCGCCTGCCACATGGCAAGATCACTGCGTCGGGTACCAATTTTGAGGGTCGTCACGGGATTTTACGAGCCAAACAGTTGCGTCGATAACAAGTACCGTTTAATCCTAGCTAACTGGCCGGGACTCGTCCAATGAGTCAAATCAACTTAAAGCTAACCCACTTTGGCTTAAGCAAATCAAGAAGCGGCTGGTAGTGAAAGTGCCTCGCGGATAAATTTCACGATCCACTCAAATGTCAGGCCCCCATGAGCGGGTTTCGCCAAAGAGGCCATGCCTTCAGAAACCCGGTCGGCCGGGATAATCTCCCTGCGCGCCTCCATCAATGCTCGGGAATATTCAGTCGTAAATTCTGGGTGGCCCTGTATGCCCAGCATACTCTGGCCAACAGAGAAAATACTGTGAGGACAAAAATCACTGCCCGCAACTAACGTAGCGTTTTCTGGCAGCGTTATAACCTGCTCCTGATGACTCACAACAAGATTAAGCTCATCGACCGCCTGAGACATCCAGGCAGGTTGCTCATAAACTGAACTCGTTGCAACCCCCACTCCCCAACCTTTTTGAGAAAATTCCACCCGGCCGCCAAGCGCACGCGCCATCATCTGCATGCCGTAACAGATTCCAACAAAAGGGCGCTCTTTTTCAGCAGCGACTTTTACGAAATCACAAAATTGCTCCGTCCAATGATTTTCGTCATTGACGCTATGACGAGATCCGGTCGTGATCCAGGCATCACACTCGTCGGGCTCGGGAATCTCGCCTTCAAAGACACGCCACGTCCTGCACGTTAAGGTCGGATCTGCTGCAACAAGGCTTTTTGCGATCATCTCGTTGTAGTCGATGAAAGCGTGACTCAGGCTCTCAGGCACCTCTCCGCACTGCAGGATTCCCACAGACCGCTCAGCATTTGGGTTAGCCGCAACCATGTGCTTATCCAAGATTTCCTTTAAGCGCTTTGAGGAAAAGTGACTGGTATTGGTCTGCACTAAAAAAAATAGGATTGGTTCCGCTGGAGGGATCCGCCTCAGCCATCATGCCGACTCTTTCGGCCTGTGCATCATCAATTCCCAGAGCTTCAAGGTTTTGAGGAATATCGAGTGTCTCGCGCAATTGCAGAACCCAGTCAAGAAAAGACGAGAACCCGGCATCATCAATCCCAATACTTCGTGCAAGCCGACAGATGCGCTCTTCAATCACCTTGCGGTTCTCCACGAGAACATAAGGCATCAGAACGGCATTTAACGTGCCGTGATGAGCGTTATAAAGAGCTCCGAGAGGATGTGAAAGGGCATGCATTGCACCCAGTCCTCGCTGAAAAGCCGTCGCCCCCAAAGTCGACGCGACCAACATCTGAGTACGGGCCTCGAGATTATTTCCGTCGGCAACTGCCACAGGCAAATACTCGCGGATCAGACGGATTCCTTCAGCAGCGATACCTTCTGCCATCGGGTGATAGGCCGGTGAGCACCACGCCTCTAGGCTGTGAGATAAGGCATCCATTCCCGTCGCTGCGGTTAAGAACGGCGGCAATCCTGCGGTCACAACAGGGTCAAGAATGACGATAGCAGGTACGATGTCCGGGTGAAAAATCAACCGCTTCACCTGATTCGGCTCATCCAGAATCACCGAGACGCGCCCCACTTCCGAACCCGTACCCGCAGTCGTCGGCACTGCTACCACAGGCGCAATGCCTTTTGTATCAGCTCGCGTCCAGTTGTCTCCCACATCCTCAAGGTCCCAGATCGGGATCGTCTGGCCTGCCATCAGGGCAATGGCTTTACCCGCATCCAGAGCACTGCCACCTCCAAACGCGATGACGCCATCGTGCTCACCTTCCTTAAAAACACCCACCCCCTGCTCCACATTTGTTCCCGTGGGGTTTGGCTGGACATCACTGAATACGGAACAACTGAGCCCCTCAGACGCACAAGCTGATAGCGCCTCTTTGACAATCGGAAGCTCCGCAAGACCGGGATCGGTTACCAACAGCGGATTTCGCATATTGAGCTCCAGACAACACATTCCAAGCTCTGAAAGACGTGACTCGCCTACACGGATCGACGTCGGATAATTCCAGTTGGCGTTCAATATCAACTCCTTGGTCTCTTAGTTAATCTCTGTCTCATCTCAGGATGGAAAGTCTAAATTCTCTGTCGATCTTGTTGCTGCTCACTTTTTGCATTAACCACAGTACGATTAGAGCGCCATCTCAGAGGTAGAATGGAGCGGGTGATGGGAATCGAACCCACGTCATCAGCTTGGGAAGCTGAGGTTCTACCATTGAACTACACCCGCGATGCCATAACGCTTAAGAGTATCACTGACACCTACCCGCGAACAGACTCCATAGATCAAGTCATCAATGCTTAGCAGTCAATGGCCAATAAACTCTCAGACATGAACCATCTTCGTAAAAGCCGAGTGCGAAGTTTCGTCCGCCGTGAGGGCAGAATGACCAACGCGCAAAAACGGGCTTTGGAGGAATTGTGGCCCACCTACGGGTTCGGGTCCGATTCCGGTCTTGCGGGCCAGATTGCAGGATATGAAAATGCGGAACGCTCACTCGAGATTGGGTTTGGCGATGGTGACGCTTTGCTCAGTCTTGCCAAAGAGAACCCTATGCGGTGCTTTATCGGTATAGACCCTCATAGACCCGGTGCCGGACGGCTGCTTTTGCGTCTACAGCAGGAAGGTATCGAGAACGTACGGATCACGATTGGCGATGCAGCCCAATTGGCGCCCACGATCGACCCCGGCTCACTAAGTCAGATCCTGGTTCTTTTTCCAGACCCGTGGCCAAAAAAGCGTCACCACAAGCGCCGGCTACTAACCGCTGACTTTTTGCATATCCTGAGCGAGAAACTTCAGGCGCAAGGACGCCTGCACATTGCGACCGACTGGCAGGAGTACGCGGGTGAGATTCTGACAGCACTTGACGCAACACCCGCTCTTGAAAATGAGGCAGGCCGTCTTGCTTTTTCAGAGCGTCCGAATTGGCGGCCACTCACCAAATATGAGCGACGGGGCCTGCGGCTAGGGCATCAAGTCTTCGATATCGCCGCAATAAAAAGATGAGTCTCGAACACCCGTCCTGGTGGGACCCGCACTCGGATCAGCCCTTCAAGCTTGCTCGTTCAGAGAAACGTCGACTCAAGGCTGCCAATCTGAATGAATACCTGAGAACCGCGTTGTGCACTTTAGGATCGTTACCAACTATCGCGTGGCACTACGCTCGTCCCAAAAGGATAACTCCGCCAACGCCAAGCAACTTTGTTGGACTTGGCATATCACCGGATCATGGGGGTCATGAAGCGGTTAGCGATCTGGTGGAAGAGCTCGGTGTTCAAAACCTCTTATTACGCGTTCCCTCCTGGCATGCGGACAGGCTCGATTACTATCTTGACTTTGCGGGCCGTTTTAAAGGGCACAAGCTCCTCATCAACATCCTGCAATCGCGACAAAGCGTGCTCAACCCATCGGAGTGGCTGGATACAGTCGATCGGATTATTGATGCCTTTTTTCCTCTCACTACGACCTTTCAGATCGGAAACGCTATCAACCGCAGCAAGTGGGGCTGCCGTCACACGGGCGAATACCTGCAACTACTGAAAGAAGTAGACGATCTTCGGATACGTCGGCCTGACCTTGTTCTTGGCGGATCATCCATCATCGACTTTGAGCCTTTGGCCACGATTCGTACCCTGATCAACGGATATCACTATCACCTGGATGCATGTACTTGCGCGCTTTATGTAAACCGCCGCGGGTCCCCCTATTCGCACCAGTACCGGTTTTTCGACCTTGAGCGGAAAATCCGCCTGATTCGGGCCATCACCGAGGCCTCAAACCGCTGCACCCCGCAGGTATGGGTTACGGAAACCAACTGGCCCCTTCTGGATACGAAGCCCTACACCCCGAACTCAGGTCTGCCGCGCTCTACGGTCGACGAGGCTACCCAAGCCAAATACCTGACAGATTACTATCGGATTGCCTACCGGACAGGATTGGTCGAGCGGGTTTACTGGTGGCAACTGATCAACCCGGGCTATGGACTGGTTGACCATCGCAATGGCATGATCCGCAAGATGCCTTCATTTAATGCTTTTGCAAAAATATTAGCGGGTGACCTTCTTCAGGACTAGGCGTCAGGCAACTTAGACCGTCATCTGGCGTACGCCCGAGCCGCCTCCCACCAACAGGACATCAGCCCGGCGAGCGGCAAAAAGGCCGTTGTCAACGATTCCGGCAAGAAGATTGATCTTTGACTCCATCGCGAGCGGATCCGTGAGATCAAGACCCCGGACATCCAGAATCACGTTCCCATTGTCAGTCGTGAAGTCTGAGCGCAGTTCGGGCTGTCCACCCATCGCAATCAGTTTGCGGCCGACGAGGCTTTGAGCCATTGGGATCACTTCTACCGGCAAAGGAAAAGACCCAAGATGGTCAGATAACTTCGATTCATCGACGATACAGACAAACCGCTTGCTGGCACTCGCCACGATCTTTTCACGGGTGAGTGCGCCTCCCCCGCCCTTGATCAGTTGCAGATGAGCAGTGGCCTCATCTGCGCCATCCACGTAAAGGGACAGATCCCCTGTCCGGTTAAGGTCCATTATCGGCAATCCGATCGCCTTCAGCCGATCCGCAGATGCCTGAGAGCTGGACACGACGCCGTCGATCTTGCCTTTGACCCCTGCCAGCGCATCAATAAAGAAATTGGTCGTTGACCCGGTTCCGACACCGACGATATCGCCCGATTCAATAAAATCGAGTGCGGCCTGCGCCGCAAGGCGCTTTTGCTCATCCTGGCTCATGGCTAGAATCTCCTCAAGGTCTCACCGGGATTTTACCGCCTGCTCCCAAATACCGAGGCGTCAGATAGAATCTGGGGAGTCAATGTGACACATCCATGCTGATGTCCGAGTACGGTGAGTCGGCGAATACCGATCTGATGGAAGAATTTACAGGACTATTTAATCTCCCGGGAGAAGGCTTCGTTGCGCAATTGCGCAATGGCGGTCAGTCGTCACTTTATGACCGACAGGGACTTCAGTATCTCATCCTTCAAAGAAAGCAGGAAGGTCAGGATGCCGAGGCTGCTGAGCAGGCCCTCGCGCGGATGAACTCAGTGCAAAACACGATCGGACTGCAACTCTCCGGGGGCGGTTAAGCGCTCGCTAAAGTCTATTGCTGCCTGTAGTAGGAACGATACCAATCCACGAAGTGCTGAACCCCCTCCTCAACCTTCACTCTCGGACGGTAGCCTAAATCCGACTCCAGTGCTGTCACGTCAGCTTCGGTCGCGGGCACATCTCCATCCTGCATGGGCAAAAGATCAAGCGTTGCCTGTTTTCCCAGCGCCTTTTCCAAAGCCTGAATGTAGTCCATGAGCGGAACCCGATGGCTGTTGCCGATATTGAAAATGCGCCAAGGCGCGCTGGCGCTCCGATCAGGTTCATTAACACCGTCTGATACGGTTGCCGGCCGGTCAATCACACGGACCACTCCCTCGACAATATCGTCTACATAGGTGAAATCGCGGACCATCTCGCCGCGGTTGAAAACCGGAATCGGCTCGTCCTTCAGAATGCCGCGAGTAAACTTGAAGAGCGCCATGTCCGGCCTGCCCCAGGGACCGTAAACAGTAAAAAATCGCAGCCCCGTAGCGGGCATTCCGTAAAGGTGTGCATAGGCATGCGCCATCAGCTCATTAGCCTTCTTGCTCGCGGCGTAGAGTGAAATAGGGTGGTCAACGTTGTGCTTTTCAGAAAATGGCAGCTCGGTGTTGGAACCATAGACGGAACTGGAGGAGGCATAAACAAGGTGTCCGACACCGCTGTGTCGACAGCCCTCCAAGATATGACCAAACCCAACGAGGTTCGCATCGATATAGGCCGCCGGATTCTCGATTGAGTAACGCACGCCCGCCTGCGCTGCGAGGTTAACGACCGCATCAAAATGATTTTCGGCGAATAGCTTTCGCATCTCTTTTTGATCCGAGATATCCGCCTTGAGAAAGCTGAACTGCTTTGAGGGCGTCAAACGAGCAAGCCTTGCCTCTTTGAGGGAAACGTCATAATAGTCGTTAAGGTTATCGATACCCGTCACGTTGTCTCCCCGATCGAGAAGACGAAGCGCCAGGGTTGAGCCGATAAATCCTGCCGCCCCGGTAATCATGACATGCATGGTTACAGACTCCAGTAACTCAACGTCTTGTCTTCCGAAGCTGCCGCCCGGAATACCGCTTGAAGGTCAATGAAAACACCCGGTTGTCGCGTAATCGATTTAATCCACTCATAACCCCGCTCGCAGAGTTCCTGATGCGGCACAGCAAGCAATGTCATGCATTAACCGCAAGCTGGATACCGACGTAACCCAAGCCGACGATGCCGACCTTCACAAATCAAACTCCGCCTGCACCGCGCCGCGACAACCCGTCTTTGGGGTTAACAAATGCCTCGTACAGGGCTTCAACTACTCTGTCTTGGTCCGAATCACTAAGATAAGGATGCATCGGCAGGCTCAGCACTTCCTGCGCAGCGCGATCACTTTCAGGGCAGTCCTGAATAGATTGGGCCAAGGCGGGCTGATCGTACAGCGGTGTGGGGTAATGCACAGCGCTGGGAATGCCCTGCTCTGCCAAATACTGCTGGATCTGGTCTCGATCAGGTACTCGAATCGTGTATTGTGCCCAGGCAGAGGTGTTGTGAGGCCGGAGTACCGGCAGCGTTATCTGCCCGGCCGCGGCAAGATCCGCGAGCAGCATCGCGTAACGGTCGGCCACGCACTGACGTGCGGCAATTTCACCTTCAAATATCGTTAACTTTACAGACAAGATCGCTGCCTGAATGGTATCTAAACGGCCATTGATTCCAAGCGCAGTATGATGATATCGACCCTGTTGACCATGATCTCTGATCTGTCGCAAGCGATCTGCTGTCGCCGCGTCCTGCGTAAAGCATGCGCCTCCATCACCGTAAGCGCCAAGAGGCTTGGCAGGGAAAAAACTGGTGCAGGCCAATTCACTCAAAGCACAGGAACTGCGGCCGTAAAAGCGCGCGCCAAAACTCTGGGCCGCATCCTCGATCACGACGAGAGAATGACGCTGCGCAATCAAGTTGATGTCGTCCATTTCTGCGCACTGGCCGTAGAGACTCACCGGCATAATCGCACGAGTACGGGGACCTACCGCGGCCTCAATTCTGCCCGGGTCTAGGTTAAAGGTCTCAGGATCGATATCGACATAAACTGGAATACCGCCTAGAAGGGCGATAGTCTCCGCCGTGGCAAAGAAAGTAAACGGAGAGGTAATCACCTCGTCTCCCGGCTTGATACCGATTGCCATCAGGGCAGCTAACAGCGCGTCGGTGCCACTCGATACACAGATGCAATGGGCTGCGCCGGACATCGAGGCCAGTTGTGACTCCAGTTCAGCGATTTCCTCACCCATCACGTAACGACCATGATGCAGGACCCGGTGCAATCCCTCTTCAATTTGCCCTCTAATTCGATCCTGTTGCGCACCAAGATCGATAAAAGGTACCGGACCGGCAGAATGCGGGATATCAAAACTTTCGGCTAAAGCAAACGGTACGCCCTTTTTCGCTCGGCGTTCGTCATAGGTTAGAACCAACGTGCTCCCCGCAAGGCGATCAGCCGCGTGAGCGAGAGATGTAGCAATGGGGTCGGGATCATCTGAGGCGGGAATATCCCCCGTCAGTGCTGATAACCATTGCATGCCTGGAAGCATCTCCTCCAATCTTTGACGCGGCACTACCAGGCTGGCGTCTTTTGAAGATAACGCGCTGGCAAGATTACGATTCAAATCGCCGACGAGTGTGGAGTACTCACCGACATAGAACCAAATCCTGACGCCTTGCTCTTGCGCAGCATGGAGCTTCTTAACCAACTCGGACTCTTTAGATTCTGAACAAAGGTGAAGACTCACGCTTGAATCCAAAATCAGGTGATCAGGTACGGGAGTAGTCATCTAGTCAATCCAACCGCGAAATCGGTACACAAAAATTCCAAGCTTTTCATGTATGACTGCCTTTGCTTGCCCCAAATTCCCTAAGCTCGGCCACCAATCAATCAATTTGGGCCGACGGTAGTCCGTGACTGAAAAATTGGAAGGCGAAGGAATCACCTCAAACCCGACATGGCGGAAAACCGCGGCCGCTCTGGGCATATGAAAGGAACCTGTAACCAGCAATACTCTATCAACCCCTTGTGCCTTAAGTGTCTCGAAACTGTAGATCGCGTTCTGATGGGTATTGCGGCTATTAGTCTCTACCATGATCGCGTCCTCCGGAACACCCCACTCGGCGAGAATCGCTTTGCTGTAAAACGCCTCGGACTCTAGGCCTTCTTGGGGAAATACGTTACCACCTGTCACCAGAATCAGTGGAGATTTCCCAGCTTTGAAGAGACGAAACGCGTGCAACAACCGATTGCCTTGCAACTGACTGTCTGTTCTTGGTGGCGCCGGAATTCCCACATCGCCCCCTAGCAAAACAATAGCATCTGCCGCTGGTGACGATGAAATCGGGACCGGTGGATACTGGAGCTCGTGCTGCCGGTAGAAAACCCGCGGCAAGGGAGAAGCACAAACCACGAGGATGACAAATGCGAGAAACCCTGAGCATAAGCCTATTCGACGTCGACCAAAAATAATCAGAAGCAACGCCGCAAAAATGAGCAACAGCGCAAGGTTAAACGGATAAATCAACTGCGGCAAAAATTTTGACAGCGTAATCCAATCAGGCACGGATACGAGTTAACCTAAATAGATATTCAAAGACCAAGACTATCCGAAGATACCGCCAATACCAGCTACAGAGACTAGTCTTTGGCTTCAGACACGGTGACCTTTTCAACCACAATGTCTTCAACCGGGACATCTTGATGAAACCCGGAATTGCCTGTTTGCACCGCTGAGATTGCTTCCACCACTTCCATGCCCGACGTCACTCGGCCAAACACAGCGTAGCCCCAGCCTGAACCTGTCTTCTCGGTGTGATCAAGAAAGCTGTTGTCTTTGAGGTTGATGAAAAACTGCGATGTGGCCGAGTGCGGATCATTGGTTCTCGCCATGCAGATGGTGCCAGTCAGGTTCTTCAATCCATTGTCTGCCTCATTTTCAATCGGCGCCCGGGTGGCTTTTTCCCGCATCCCACTTTCCATCCCGCCCCCCTGAATCACAAAGCCAGGAATCACGCGATGAAAGATAGTACCGTCGTAGTGACCGCTGTTGACATACTCCAGAAAGTTCGCCACCGTCAGCGGCGCTTTCTCGGCATCGAGTTCCAGTGTGATGACACCTTTGGATGTGGTCATTTCCACCATAACGTTATCTCCTTGCTCTGATGCTGCAGCACCTATGCTGCAGACAAATGAAAATAAAACAAAAATCTGAAATAAAGCTTTTGAATATGGCAATCTGCGCAGCACTCGGCGAATATCCCTCATGACTCGCCAGCCATTTTGAGGATGTGCCGCCACTCGACCGGCGTGACTGGAAGAATCGACAGCCGGTTGCCACGCTGGACCAGTCTCATGTCGGAAAGTTTCTTCTGTGCCTTGATATCGGCCAGCGTCACCGGCGTCTTGAATTTTTTCTTGAACTTGACGTCGACCATGACCCACCGGGGATTATCGGGATCACTCCCGGCATCGAAATATTTTTCTTGTGAGTCAAATGCTGTGTGGTCGGGATAAGCCTCGGAAACGATCTCCATTACCCCAACAACCGCAGGTTCAGCACAGTTTGAGTGATAGAAAAATGCGAGATCGCCCTTTTGCATCTGATCGCGCATGAAATTGCGCGCCTGATAATTGCGGATGCCATCCCAATGATCCGTCTTTCGCTTCTCGGAGCGCAAATGGTCGATCGAATAGACGTCCGGCTCGCTTTTCATCAGCCAGTAGGCCATGGGATTAATCCTTTTCGTTTACACGCACGCGCGCGATGCTTCGGCTCTTGCCAGTGGTCTCATCCACGTCGATGATCACGCCGCAGACCGAGGCCGGGCCGTTGGCCACCTCGAAACGCTCGGGGACACGCTCCACAAAGCGCTTCAATACACCCGCTGTTTCCATGCCGATCACGGAATTGTAACAGCCCGTCATCCCGACATCGCTGATGTGAGCCGTTCCCTGAGGCAACACCCGCTCGTCCGCTGTTGGGACATGGGTATGGGTACCGACCACCGCAGATGCTCGGCCGTCGAGATACCAGCCCATGGCCACTTTCTCACTGGTCGCTTCCGCATGAAAGTCGACCAACACCACCTTCACACCCGATGGTTTTTTTTCTAACGCCTGATGAGCAGATGAAAACGGACAATCTAGGGTGGGATGCATGAATACCGTTCCCATGATGTTGAACACCCCTACCTGCACACCGTTAGATGCGGTCGCGACAATCCATCCGCTTCCAGGCGTTCCCGCAGGATAGTTGTGCGGGCGCAGCAAACGCGGCTCATCCTGGATGAGATCGAGGGCCTCACGTTTATCCCAGATATGGTTCCCCGAGGTCAGTACATCAATCTCGCTTTGTTCGAGGAACTCCTCAAGCACGCCGGCAGTCACCCCAAAACCGCCCGCTGCGTTTTCGGCATTGACCACGGTGAGGTCTGCTTCGGTCTGATCCTGAAGTTCGGGCAGAAACCGCCGCAGCGCCCGCCGGCCCGATTTGCCCACGACGTCGCCGATAAAGAGTATCTTCATTTTACGACTCGCTTAAGGCGCACCCGCAGCCTAGTTAATCGGCCGGAACGTTTTGTCTGTCAGGATGCCGTCAAGCGGTACATCCCAACTATCAACATTAAGCGCATCCACTTTCTGGAACTCGTGGGCGAGCCCAATCAGCACAGGGCGGCGCCATTGGGTACGGTGCGAGTGCGATGCCAATGAGGCATCGTAAAAACCTCCGCCCATACCGAGCCGGTTGCCGCCCTCATCGAAGGCAACCAATGGCATAAACAGCCAATCGAGCCCGACGGGATTCAGCAGTTTTCTCCGATCGTGAAAGGGTACCGGGATACCATACTTGCCCCGCTTGAGCGGCTCATCAATAAAGTACTCGGCAAACTGCAAACGGGGTCGACGGGATGCAAAAAGCACGGGCAAATAACCTTTCCTACCTCGACCGATAAGGGCCTCAAGCGCCGGCAAGGGATCGATCTCGCCATCATTCGCAAAGTAAGCGCCGACCCTTTTTGCGTTAAGAATTCCGGGTAGCATCAGCAACTGTTGCGAGAGGCGCTCGCTTGCCGTGCGCTGGTCTGACTCAGAAAGACTCCGCCGATGTATCCGCATCCGTGCCCGTAAGTGGCGCTTTTGATCTGTCGTATCCATAGGTCCGCGAAGAGTCAAGAAAGCACCACCCGCATGTGCCGTAAGTTCCCGGGGTACCTTGAACCTAAGGGTTCAAGTGGGGACCGCTGCGATACCTTAAGGCTTTCCCGCGCTCGGCGGGACATGCACAACGGTGCCTGCAAGGCGATCCCCGATCTGTAATACAGGTTCTAAGGGATTGGCGAAAACCCACGAACACCGCAGGCGGTGCTACCGGATATTCTACCGAATCGTGTCAAACCCGCGTGTAATCGATCAGGCTCAGTATTCTGGCTCCTGGGATCCAGTCACCGATTGGACACGATCTCGTAGTTCACGAACACGGAACAGCACATCGTCATCGGCTGCTCCCTGACTTTTCTTGCTGAGAAGTTCGTTGGCGATATTGAGTGCGACCAGAACAAGCGTATGCTCAAGCCCAATCACCTTGCTCTGGGTCTGCATATTTTCTAACTGATCGTTCAGGTACTCTGCCGCAGCTTCGACAGATGCCTGCTCTCCAGGCGGACAGGCAATGGTGAAATTGCGGTCCAGAATACGGACCTTAACCCCTTCCTTAGACATAAGACATACTGCTTATCGGGTGATCAAAAAGACGCTGCATCAGGCGGGCTTTGTCGAACGCAGCCTATCAACGACGAGGTCGATGCGGTGCTTTGCCTCACGATTTCGGCTTTCCAATTCTTCTTTTTCTACGTTCAGCGTTTCTTCAGCCAAGCGCAGTTTTTCATTTTCTGAGCGCAGTTGGCTACAAGTTGCGATTAACTCCTCCAACTGCTGCGAAAGCCCATCGAGCTCGACACGTAAAGATCCAGCATGCTCATCGTTCATTTTGACCTAAT
>MDTD01178173.1_pt1 | contig 13136 bp, 5 predicted proteins | sample 811221 | NCBI WGS metagenome assembly MDTD01 (sample SAMN05326646, study PRJNA326480) | marine metagenome | isolation source: seawater | place: Pacific Ocean: South West | collected 2011 | reverse complement strand
TCCTTTAATTGACGAGACCCAATGTTAGAAGTCATGATGATGATGGTATTTTTAAAATTGATTTTTCTACCTAAGCTATCCGTCATATGACCGTCATCTAATGCTTGTAGTAAAAGGTTAAAGACATCAGGGTGAGCCTTTTCTACCTCATCAAGTAAAATGATAGAGTAGGGCTTTCTGCGAACCTTTTCTGTTAGCTGTCCGCCTTCTTCATATCCTACATACCCTGGGGGTGATCCAACTAGTCTAGTGACTGCGAATTTCTCCATATATTCACTCATGTCAATTCGAATAAGTGAATCTGCAGTATCAAACATCTCTTTAGCTAATTCTTTAGCTAATTGTGTTTTTCCGACCCCAGTAGGACCTAAAAAGATAAACGATCCAATGGGTTTATTTGGATCTTTTAGACCAACACGATTTCTTCGAATTGCCTTTACAATTTTAGTCACTGCTTCATCTTGTCCAATAATTTTGGAATGCAGTTCGCTTTCCATTTGTATAAGCTTCTTTGTTTCTTGTTCGGCAATTCTTTGTACAGGAACACCAGTCATCATAGCAATAACTTCGGCTACATTTTCTTCAGTTACAGTTTCTTTATTTGATTTTAGTTCCTTTTCCCACTCGTTTTTCGCTTTTTGGAGTTTCACTTCAATTTGCCTCTCTTTGTCTCTGAGTCTTGCTGCTTCTTCAAATCTTTGTTTTTTCACAACTTGTCCTTTTTCAGATTTGATATCTTCCAAATCTTTTTCAAGTTCAAGAATGTTGTCAGGAACATTTATATTATTAATATGTACTCTAGAGCCGGCTTCATCTAAAGCATCAATTGCCTTATCTGGAAGATGTCTATCACTCATATATCTATTCGTTAAAGCTACACAAGCTTCTAATGCTTCATCAGTATATGTTACATTATGATGGTCTTCATAACGTTCTTTAATATTTTGAAGAATTTCTATTGTTTCCTCAATATTTGTCGGGTCAACAATCACTTTTTGAAATCGCCTTTCTAAGGCGCCATCTTTTTCAATATTTGTTCTGTATTCATCAAGTGTTGTTGCGCCAATGCATTGTAATTCTCCACGAGCTAACGCAGGTTTAAACATATTAGAGGCATCTAATGATCCTGATGCTCCCCCAGCACCTACGATAGTGTGGATTTCATCTATAAATAAAATAATATGAGCGTTGTTTTCTAATTCATTTAAAATCGCTTTCATTCGTTCTTCAAACTGACCTCTATATTTTGTTCCAGCTACTAATGCAGCTAAATCCAAAGAAATGATTCGTTTATTGAAAAGAACACGAGAAACCTTTCTTTGTACAATCCTTAGAGCAAGACCTTCAGCAATAGCTGATTTACCTACACCTGGTTCACCAATTAAAATTGGGTTGTTCTTTTTTCGTCTACTTAAAATTTGAGAAACACGCTCAATTTCTTTTTTTCTTCCAACAATTGGATCTAATCGACCATCAACAGCCATCTTAGTCAAATCTCTTCCAAAGTTGTCTAATACTGGTGTGTTTGATTTAGTGTTAGTAGTTGGTGTAGGCTTTTCAGGTTTATTTGCAAATAATTCATCATCATCATCTTCGTGACTTGCGTCACCGTATTCTGCCTTTGGAGGTGTAAGATCTTCTTGTGGTGTGATGTCTGAAAGCATCATAGAAAATTCGTTCTTTACAGCATCATAATCAACATTGAATTGAAGTAAGGCTCTTGTGACAACACTATCTTCATCTTTCAACATTGAGAGTAGAAGGTGTGCTGTTCTTACTTCTGTGCTTTTAAAAACCTTGAGCTCAAGATAAGTTAGTTTTACAGCCCTAGCTGCTTGTTTTTTTAGTTCAATATGATCTGAATTAGCGAAGTCACTTTTTTCATTGTTTTGTATAGCGCTTTCGACAACCTTACGTAAAGCGCTTAAATTAACACTTAACGCTTTTAAAATGATAGCTGCAGAACCTTCACCTTCACGTAAAATACCTAATAAGAGGTGTTCAGTTCCAATCGCAGCGTGACCTAATCTTAGGGCTTCTTCTCGGCTGTAACTTAAAACATCGTTTAATCTTGGTGAAAATTTTGCGTCCATATCTAGTTCTACTAATTAAATTTAACATTTTTAGAAGGTTACTAAAAACACTAAAGCAAAGTAGTAATAAGATGTGTCTTATCTCTTTGTTTTTAATGATCATTTATCAACAATATTTGTTGATAATTATTGATGTTTCTAACTTGTTTTAAAGTTGTGAATCTTTAAATTCGTTTGGTTATTAAAAATCAGATCAAAAACAATCAAATTTACAAAGGAAAATGGCTGAAGGACAAAAGATAATACCTATCAATATTGAGGAGGAAATGAAATCTAAATACATCGATTATTCAATGTCGGTGATTGTTTCGCGTGCTCTACCAGATGTTAGAGATGGATTAAAACCTGTTCATAGAAGAGTTCTCTATGGTATGCATGAGTTAGGTGTTTTGTCAAACAAACCATATAAGAAGTCTGCTCGTATTGTAGGAGAGGTGTTGGGTAAATTCCATCCACACGGAGACTCTTCTGTTTATGACACTATGGTACGCATGGCTCAAGAATGGTCTTTGCGCTATATGCTCGTAGATGGACAAGGTAACTTCGGTTCTATTGATGGAGACAGCCCTGCAGCAATGCGTTACACAGAAGCTCGCTTAAGAAAGATTGCAGAATCAATGCTTTCTGACATTGACAAAAACACTGTTGACCATCAATTAAATTTTGATGATACCATTAAGGAACCAACAGTTTTGCCAGCTCGTTTTCCTAATCTTTTATGTAATGGAACATCTGGTATTGCGGTAGGTATGGCAACAAACATGGCGCCTCACAATCTTTCTGAAGTAATTGATGCTACGGTAGCCTATATTGATAATAGAGAGATTGATGTGGCTGGTTTAATGCAATATGTTAAAGCCCCTGATTTCCCAACTGGAGGCATCATCTATGGATATGAGGGTGTTAGAGACGCTTTTGAGACTGGAAGAGGAAAAGTTGTGATGCGTGCTAAAACTAGTTTTGAAGAGGTTGGAAATAGAGAAGCTATTATCGTTTCTGAAATTCCTTACATGGTTAACAAAGCCGATATGATTAAGAAAACGGCTGATTTAATCAATGCTAAAAAATTGGAAGGCATTCATGATATCCGTGATGAATCCGATAGAAATGGTATGCGTATTGTTTACGAATTGAAGCGTGACGCTATTCCTAATATTGTTCTAAACAAGTTATTCAAGTACACACAACTACAATCTTCATTTAGTGTAAATAACATTGCGCTTGTAAAAGGAAGACCACAGCAGTTAAACTTGAAACAATTGATTGCTTATTATGTAGATCATAGACATGAAGTAATTGTTCGCAGAACGCAATACGAGTTAGAACAAGCAGAAAAGCGTGCACATATCTTAGAAGGATTGTTGATTGCACTTGATAATTTGGATGCTGTTATTACGCTTATTAGGGGCTCTAGAACCCCAGAAGAAGCACGAAACGGCTTGATAGAAAGTTTCAAACTAAGCGAAGTTCAGGCAAGAGCAATTCTAGATTTAAGATTACAAAAATTAACTGGTCTTGAGAGAGATAAAATCAAAGAAGAACATGCTGAATTGATGAAGACAATTGCGCATTTAAAATCTATCTTAGAAAATGAAAATATGCGTATGGGCATCATCAAGGATGAGCTTTTAGAGGTAAAAGAACAATTTGGTGATGAAAGACGCTCTGAAATAGAATACGCTGGAGGAGACTTCCGTATTGAAGATATGATTCCGGATGAGGAAGTTGTTATTACAATTTCTCACTTAGGTTATATTAAGCGAACTAAACTTACCGAATACAAATCCCAAGGTAGAGGTGGTGTTGGATCTAGAGGAGCAACTACACGTGATGAAGATTTCTTAGAGGATATTTTCGTAGCAAGAAACCATGATTATATGTTGTTTTTTACAGAACAAGGTAGATGTTTTTGGTTACGTGTATTTGAGATACCCGAAGGAGCAAAAGCCTCAAAAGGAAGAGCTATCCAAAATATGATTAATATTCCTTCTGATGATAAGGTAATGGCATTCATCAATACTAAAGATTTGAAAGATGAAGAATACATTTCAAATCATTTTGTTGTAATGTGTACTAAAAAAGGACAGGTAAAAAAGACTTCTTTAGAGTCTTATTCTCGTCCAAGACAAAATGGTATAAATGCAATTACAATAAGAGAAGGGGACCAGCTGCTAGAAGCTAAATTGACTAATGGAAACTCTCAAATAATGTTAGCTGTTCGTTCAGGAAAAGCTATTCGATTTGAAGAAGAAAAAGTTCGTCCTATGGGAAGAACTGCTTCAGGTGTCAGAGGAGTAACTTTAGCTCATGAAAAAGATGAGGTAGTTGGAATGATTTGCGTTGATGATACAGAATCAAGCGTATTGGTTGTTTCCGAAAATGGTTACGGGAAACGTTCAAGTATTGAAGATTACCGAATCACCAATAGAGGTGGTAAAGGAGTCAAAACAATCAATGTTACAGATAAAACAGGTGATTTAATAGCCTTAAAAAATGTAACAGATGAAAATGATTTGATGGTTGTTAACAAATCAGGTATTACTATTCGTATTTCTGTTGCTGAGTTGCGTGAAATGGGAAGGGCAACTCAAGGAGTAAGAATAATCAAGTTAAGAGAAGGAGATTCTATTGCTGCAGTAGCAAAAGTCCCTGCAGCTACAGATGAAGAAGATATGGAGGCAACTGAAGGAATGGAAAATACTAAAGAGTCTTCAATAAAAGATTCTGAAACAGAAATTTCTGAAGATTAATTTAAACCATTAATGCTATTGATAGGGGGCGCTCAAATCGAGTGCCCTTTTTGTTATATTTGCACTCATTCTAAAAATTCGTATAATGAATAGAATAATATTATTTGTAGCTTCATTTTTTGTTGCTGCAACAATTAAAGCTCAAACATTAGTAGAAAAGGTAGTTCCTGAAGAAGGAAGTATTGATATTGCTTACGAAATATGGGAACTAGATAATGGACTGACAATTATTGTTCATGAGGATCATTCTGACCCTATCGTGCACGTAGAGCTAACTTATCATGTAGGTTCTAACAGAGAACAAATTGGTATGACCGGTTTTGCTCATTTTTTTGAACATATGATGTTTCAAGGATCAGAAAATGTAGCAGAGGAGGAGCATTTTAAAATTATTTCTGAATCTGGCGGAACAATGAACGGTACAACAAGCACCGATAGAACAAATTATTTTCAAACATTACCAAGTAATCAATTGGAAACTGCTTTATGGTTAGAGTCAGATAGAATGGGTTTTTTGTTAAATGAAATGACTAATGAAAAATTTGAAAATCAAAGAGATGTTGTTAAAAACGAAAAACTTCAATATCAAAAAAATCCTTATGGTTTATTAATGGAAGTTAAAAATCAAACTTTATATCCTAATGGCCATCCATACAGTTGGCCAATTATTGGTTATATTGAAGATTTAGATAGAGCAACTATGCGGGATTTAAAAGATTTTTCTCTTAGATGGTATGGTCCAAATAATGCTTATTTAGTTATTTCTGGTGATGTTAATACATTAAATGTTATTGATTTAGTTAATAAATATTTTGGGTCTATAAAAAGTGGTGAAGATGTTAGAAAATTAAGAGTTCCAAGAGTAAATTTACCTCAACACAAATACAAAGTTTTTCAAGATAATATATATTTTCCATTGGCTATGTTTACATTTCCCACAGTACCTGCATTCCACAAAGATGAACCCGCGCTTGATGCGTTGGCAGATATAATGGGAGATGGAAATAACTCAGCAATTTATCAAGAGTTTGTAAAAACTGAAAAAGCTGTACAAGCCTATGTTTCGCATCCAGCTTCTGAGTTAGCTGGAGAGTTTATGATAAATATTATGTCTTATCCCAATTTTACTTTTGCAGAAGTTGAACAAGAAGTATTTAAACTATTAAATGATTTTGAATCAAGAATAACTGATGAAGCAATTGAGCGTTTTAAAGTGAAAATGCATTCTCAAATTATTGAAGGTTTATCTAGTGTTCAAGGTAAATCATCTAGATTGTCAAGATGGGCTTATTTGTTAGACGAGCCATATAATTTTCAAAAATCACTAGATAGATATAATAATGTCAAAAAAGAGGATGTTATCAAGGTTTATCATAAATATATAAAAAACAAAAAGGCTGCCATAATTGATTATGCTCCTCTACCTTTTGGTTCTAAAGACTCTGTAAAAAGTGTTAATCCAAATGCATTTGTTCCTTTTAAAAAGGATAATCAATATGATGACTTAGCATACGAAAAACCTTATGACAATTTTGATAGATCAAAAAGACCAACTCCAACTAAACCTAAACCTGTACAATTACCTAATTTTTATCAGGGAAATACAAATTTAGTTTTCGAAACAAATAATGGAATTCCATATATTGGTACTAGAACCTCAGAAGTTCCCAAAGTTACAATCTTAATAACACTTGAAGGTGGAGATTTATTAATTCAAGATGATATAAAAAAGGTTGGTTTACCGGAATTGACTTCTATGATGCTTGAAGAGGGTACAGTGAATTTTACTACTGAAGAAATTAGCTTAAAGCTTGATGAGTTAGGTAGTTCAATTTCTTTTAATAGCAGTGACAATACATCAACAATTTTTGTTTCATCTTTAGTTGAAAATATAGATGAAACATTAAAAATTTTAGAAGAAAAATTATTCAGACCTGGTTTTAGAATTGACGATTTTAAAAGAGTTAAAAAAGCTTTTAGAGAATCAAAAAATAATGATAAAAAATCTGGCAACTACTTAGGTAACACTGCATTTAAAGAAAAATTATATGGAAAATCTATTCAAGGTGTTACCGAAACAGTTAAAAGTATCGATAAACTTAAAATTTCAGATGTTCAGGATTTTTATAACAAACAATACAACTCAAATCTTGCTAGTATCGTTATTGTTGGAGACATTAGTGAAAAAGAAATTATTCCGAAATTGTCATTTTTAAATAATTGGCAACAAAGAGATATAATAATTAATAAAAATATACAAAGAGAATTAATTCAAGGAAGGAATATATATTTGGTACACAACCCAGGGCCTCAATCAGTAATTATTTTAGGTCACCATGGACCAACATATGATGTATATGGTGAATTTTTCAATTCTACTGTAATGAACTATTCTTTTGGTGGATCCTTTAACAGTAGACTTAATCTAAATTTAAGAGAAGATAAAGGATATACTTATGGAATTAGCTCTAGATTCTTTGGAAATGAAAATGATGGATATTTTTATATATCAACATCAGTTGATTCTGAAGTTACGGATAGCGCTTTAACAGAAATAATTTTTGAACTAGAAAATTATGTAACTAACGGAATTAAGGAAGAGGAGTTAACTTATACAAAAAACTCTATATCTAATTCTGATGCTCTTAGATATGAGACACCACTACAGAAAGCAAGATTTTTAAGTAGAATTCAAAGATATAATTTAGATAAAAATTATACTTCAAAACAAAAAGAAATTCTTGAAGGGTTGACAATAAAAGATATTAATAATATAGCTAATAATAATATTGATAAAGATAACTTCGTTGTAGTTGTAGTAGGAAATAAATATTCATTAAAAAACAAACTAGCTAAGTTTGGTAAAGTACAAGAAATTAAATTAAAGTAATAAGATGAAAAAAATCAGTGTATTAGCTCTAGTATTTACAGTTTCAATTGCTGTATTTGCGCAAAAAAGCAATGTACAAAATGCCTTTAGAGCTAAAGAAAAAGGAAATATTGCTGAAGCAATAGAATATATTGAAAAAGCAGCCGCAAATAGCAGCACTGCCGATGATGTGAAAATGCACAACTATAGAGGTGAAATCTATTTTGAAGTTCACTCAAACACAGAATATGCAAATTTAGATCCCATGGCAGCATTAAAATGTGCTGAGAGTTGGGAAGCAGTCGCTAAACATCCGAAAGCTAAAAAGTGGTTTGATAAGGATGATATCAACTCTAAAGTAACAAAAGCAGGGGTAGCATTATTCAACAAAGGGGTTGAATTGCATTCAGCAGGAAATCATCAAGAAGCACTTAATTTTTACAATAAAATTTTTGACTTAATTCCATTAGATGAAGCTGGGAATTTATCGAGAAGTAATGTTACAAAAGAAAGTGTATGGTTTAATTCCTTCTTTGTTGCATACGATATGAAGGATTACACTCTCGGTAAAGACTACTTGCAAAAACTGATTGATATTGCATATCAAGAGCCAAAAATCTACTCGTTTATGGCTAATATGTATCAAGAAGAAGGTAGTCTTGATAAGGCATTAGAATACATCAAACTAGGTAGAGATATGTTTGAATTCAATGTAGATTTAATAATTGCGGAACTGAATTACTATCTAGGAAGTGGCGATTTTTTAAAAGCAGAAGAATTATTAAACTTAGCTATTGAAGAAGATCCAAACAACCATCAGTTGTTCTTCGCCTTAGGAAGTAGCTACGATAACCTTGATCAATTTGATAAGGCTGTATCGGCTTATGAGGAAGCCATAGCAATAAAATCAGATTTTTTTGATGCTCTGTATAATCTAGGTGTATTGTACTACAATAAAGGTGGAGATATGATTAAAGAAGCTAATAATATGAGTGATTGGAGAAAAGCTGATGCTCATACTAAAAAGGCAGAAGAAATAATGCTTATGTCTTTACCGCATATTGAAGCTTGTTACAAGTTAGACGCTAATGACAAGAATATACTTTTAATATTAAAAGAATTGTACTATAGAAATGGTAATACGGATATGTATCAAGAAGTTTCTTCAAAGCTTTAATAAATATAGGAGAGGTAAACCTCTCCTATATTATTAAAAAGGCTATTTAACATAATGTTTATTATATTTCTTTTCTAGATTGAAAAAAGAATATGTTTTAAGATAATTCATCTAATTCAATCCATCTTAATGAATACTCATCTATTTGTGTGATTAAATCACCAAGTTTTGTTGTAATCTCATTCATTGATTCAAAATCTATATTTGGATTATTTAACTGAGCTTCTAAATCTATCTTTTCTAATTCTAATTTCTTAATTTGTTTTTCTAGTTGTTCGTATTCGTATTTCTCTTTAAAAGAAAGTTTCTTTTTAGGGTTTTCTGTTTTTGGCTTATCTACAGTTGCTTTTCCTGCTTGTTTTATTTCTTTTTCTTCTAATTGCTGTTTTTCACGATATTCAGAATACGAGCAATAAAGATCTTCAACTATGCCATTTCCTTTAAAAATAAATAAATGATCCGTAAGCTTATCCATGAAGTACCGATCATGAGAAACAAGTATTAAACAACCCTTGAATTGCAATAGAAATTCCTCTAGCTTGTTTAGGGTTAACAAATCTAAATCGTTGGTTGGCTCATCTAGAATTAAAAAGTTTGGATTCTTCATCAAGACCGTTAGCAAATAAAGTCTTCTGCGTTCACCACCACTTAATTTCGATACATAAGTGTATTGCATATCTGGCGTAAACATAAAATGTTGTAAAAGCTGTGAAGCACTTACTTTTCTACCATCAGCCATTACAATAACATCGGCTATGTCTTTTAAAACCTCAATGACACGTTTATCCTCTTTAAGCTGTATTCCTTGTTGCGAGAAATAACCATACACAATAGTCTCTCCAGTATTTATTTTCCCACTATCAGCATTTTCTTTTTGTGTAATAATATTTAGAAATGTACTTTTCCCAACACCGTTTTTTCCAATAATTCCGATGCGTTCACCTTTTTTAAAGGTGTAGTCAAATCCTTTTAATATCTCTAAATCTCCATAACTTTTATAAACCTTCTTCAGTTCTAATATTTTTCCGCCAATTCGACTCATTTTTACTTCCAGCTGAAGTTCTTGTTTTACCTTTTTGCTATGTGCTTTTTCTTTGATTTTATAAAAGCTGCTGATTCTAGATTTTGACTTCGTAGTCCTTGCTTTTGGACTTCTTCTCATCCATTCTAGTTCCTTTTTTAAAAGTTTTCCTGCCTTGGAAATTTCTACATCAAAAGCAGCTTCTCTTTCTGCTCTTTTCTCTAAAAAGTAAGCGTAATTCCCTCTATGATGATACAGCTTTCCTCCTTCTAATTCTAGGATATGATTACACACCCTATCAAGGAAATATCGATCGTGTGTAACCATTAGTAACGTGATTTTTTGCTGCTGTAAATACTTTTCTAGCCACTCAATCATATCCATATCTAAGTGATTGGTTGGCTCATCTAACAAAAGTAATTCTGGGTTATCTAACAATAACATCGCGAAAGAAAGTCGCTTTTGCTGTCCACCAGACAAATCTCCTACTTTTTGACTTAAATCTTGAATATTGAACTTCGAAAGGATTTGCTTCATCTGTCGCTCGTAATCCCACGCATTAGCTTCATCCATTTGAGCAGAAAGCTCCTCTAACCTTTTTTGGGTTTGCTCATTAAAGTTATCTGATTGTTCTGCTAATGCATCCTCATAATTATGAATCAATTTCATAACATCTGTATGAGCTGTATTGATAAGTTCTTCTATACTTAAGGATTGGTTAAAATCAGGCTCCTGAGCTAGGTAGCCAATTTTGATTCCACTACGAATGGTAACACTTCCATCATCCGCAATATCAGTGCCTGCAATAATTTTCAACAAGCTAGATTTTCCTGTTCCATTATTGGCAATAAAAGCCATTTTTTCTCCTTGAGATAATCCAAAAGTAAGCCTTTCAAAAAGAATGCGTTCTCCGTAGTTTTTGGCTAAATTTTCTACCGATAAATAATTCATGAAGCACTGTTTTTACCTGCTAAAAAACCGGTGGTCCAAGCTGCCTGAAAATTAAAGCCACCTGTCACACCGTCAATATCTAATATTTCGCCTGCAAAATAGATACCTGCATGTAGTTTACTTTCCATTGTTTGCATGTTGATGTTTGACAAAGATACACCACCACAAGTCACAAACTCCTCTTTGAAAGTAGTTTTTCCACTTACTTCATACACATCGTTCATCAACACATTTATTAATCGGTTTTTATTCTTTTTACCCAATTGGTTCCAAGTACTTTCTGAATTAATATCTATTTTTTTTAATAAAAACAACCATAGTCTATTAGGTAATTCAAACGGATTTTTAGATATTTTTTTATTGCCTTGCTCCCCTATTTTTTCTAAACAATCCTTCTCGCTTAAATCGGACCAATTTACTTGAACTTTAAACTGATAATTTAGATGAGCTAGAGTTCTCGCCTCAAAAGCGGATATTTTGAGAATAGCAGGTCCACTCATACCCCAATGTGTTATTAGTAAAGGGCCATTTTGTTTTTGTTTACTTCCTTGTGTTTTAATGGATACATTTGGCGCTACAACACCCATTAATTCTTTAATAGATTCTGTTGGCATGTTGAAAGTGAATAAAGAAGGAACAGGGTCTGCAACAACATAACCTAACTCTTGTAACCATTTTAAACCACTTATTTTAGGACTTCCACCACAAGCGATAATAAGTTTGTCAAATGAGAGCGATTCTTTATTTACTGCTAGTGTAAAATCATTATTTTCGATTGTAATTTTACTAACCGGACTTTTAAGTGACAACCTTATTCCTAATTTTTTAATTTCTGATTGTAAACAATCTATAATTGTTTGAGATTGATTAGATATGGGAAACATTCTGTTATCCTTTTCTGTGTGTAGCTCTACGCCTCTTTTATTAAACCATTCAATTGTATCTTTTGTATAAAAATGACCAAATGATTTTTTAAGTTGCCCACCTCCTCTTGGATAGTTTTTACAAAGGTCAGATATGTTAAAGCAGGCATTAGTTACATTACATCTCCCCCCACCTGAAATTTTCACCTTAGATAAGGTTTTATCGCCTTTTTCTAGAATTACAACATTAGCTTTCGGCTCATGCTCTTTTGCTGTAATAGCAGCCATAAATCCAGCTGCTCCCCCTCCTATTACTGCTATTCTTTTCATTGCTGGTAAAGCTATTTGATTGCATATAATTATGTTTAAAGGGAATTAGGAGTCTCTGTTAACTCTAAGCTCTCTTCCATCTACATAAATACCTTTAAAGCAGTTAGCTATTTTTTTCGAGTATTTTTTATTTACCTCGAAAAAAGAACAGTTTTTTTGAATTTCGATCTTGCCAACATCACTCTTTTTAATTCGTGCTGTATCAGCAATGAATTCGACTAAATCACGCTTAGACACATCGTCCATCTTCCCTACATTTATGAAGAATCTATCACTATTATAGTCAGTTTTTTTATCTGCTTTTTTCCTCTTGTCTTTACGGTCTCGATCTCCTCTTTCTCTTTTCTTTCCTGATGATTTTCTCTCAGATTTTCCACTAGCATTTAAGTCTTTGCTACTTTTGCTGTAGTTTAACGCAGTTAGTTCAATAGAAACTAGTTTTTCAACGAGCTCTTCATAACTCAAACTACCCAATAGCATCTGCACATCTGTTAAGATTTTCCCATCAATATCTTTAGCTGTTGGTATGTTTAAAATATTTTCTGCCCAAGTATATAGTCTTTTAGAGGCGATATCCTTTGCTGAAGGGATGCTAATTTTTGTCATTTTCAGCTTTAAGCGTTTTACTAAGGCATCGAATTTACGCATGTCTCTATTTGTTAAAATAGATAAGGAAATACCTTTTTTACCAGCTCTTGCCGTTCGACCACTTCTATGGGTGTAATAAGCATCATCATCTGGTAAAGAATAATGAATAACATGTGTTAAATCATTGACATCAATACCTCTGGCAGCTACATCTGTAGCTACTAATAATTTTAGGGTATGCTCTTTAAAGCGCTTCATTACTCGATCTCTTTGTGCTTGCGACATCTCTCCGTGCAAGGCTTCTGCCTGAAAGCCACTTTTCTTTAAGTTATCTGCTAATTGTTGCGTAGCAGCCCTCGTTCTGCAAAAAATAACCCCTCTAAAACCCTCTTCAGAGTCTAAAATCCTTTTCAAACCCTCAAACTTATTAGTTGAGTTGACTAATGCAAATTGGTGTTCAATATTTTCATTTACCTGATTTCCTGTAGAAACCT
>MDTD01186839.1_pt1 | contig 13138 bp, 9 predicted proteins | sample 811221 | NCBI WGS metagenome assembly MDTD01 (sample SAMN05326646, study PRJNA326480) | marine metagenome | isolation source: seawater | place: Pacific Ocean: South West | collected 2011 | reverse complement strand
TCACCTTTTTGTCCTTTGTCTCCCTGTGCACCATCATTTCCAGTAGCACCAACTTCACCTTTTTGCCCTTTACTACCATCACTTCCATCATTTCCAACTTCACCTTTTTGTCCTTTTTCTCCACCACCTTCACCGCTACCAGCTTCGCCTTTTTGACCTTTACTACCATCGCTACCATCTGAACCAGCACTACCTGTTGCCCCTACTTCACCTTTTTGCCCTTTACTACCATCATTTCCATTTGTTCCATCCGTCCCTGCAACACCAGTAGCTCCTTTTTGCCCTTTACTACCATCACTACCTGTGGCCCCTACTTCACCTTTTTGTCCTTTTGCCCCCGTAGGGCCACTATCTTTTGCAACCCATGATAAATTACCTGAACCATCGGTTTGTAATACATTTGTATCATCTCCATCATTATCTGGAAAAGTTAATACAATATTAGATCCAATTGAATTGGGTGCTTTTAATCTTAGATAATTAGATCCATTATCAGACCCTTCCAATAATTCAATATATCCACCATTTGTAGCATCATTTATTATTTTTGGAATATTTAATGAAACACCCTCAATTGTTGTAGCAGAAGAACCTAATGTAACAGAAGTTGAGCCTATTGTAATACTATTATTTGATAACTGAGAGTTTGTAATTGTACCATCTAAACTACCAGTTGGATAACCTGTAGCATCACTCAAATTGAACGCAGGTGTAGCGTCAGAACCTCCTAATGCTAAACTTACACCACCAAATGAAACTGTACTATTAGCTAATTTATTATTTGCGATGCTACCTTGTAACATATCATTTGTAACACCTGATGCTTTTATTCTTAGACTATCGCTATTTATTTCAATACTACTATCATCTACATTCACAGATAAAGTAGATGTTTCACCTAGTGCCATTGTTTGTTGTGTGGATGATAATCCATTTCCAGCATTAACAGTTATATCACTAAACTGTAATTTCGTAATTTCAATTGATCCCGCTAACATATTATTTGTTATATTAGCTGTATCTCCATCAGATATAAGTTTACCAGAAGCACTTGTAGGGATTGTAATATTTATATCAGAAGCCCATGTATTATTATCCGGTTTAAATGTTATTTTATTTGAACCACCACCCGAAGATTCATAGAATTCTATAAAACCAGATGTACTTGATCCATTTTTAAGAGATATACCACTATTAAATACATCTTGAGAATTATGTGTACCTATACCAGATAAATCTAAAGTACCGGTTATCTCTATTCCATCAGAATCGATTTTGAATTTTTCAGTATTATCAATATCAAATATGATTGTATCATCAGTAGAAAAATCAATCGTATTATTCTGAGAATTTCCACCAACTACTAAACTATCATGTTTTAAAGAAGATATTGTTGTTTGTGTTGAATCTAAATCAATTGTTACAGAACCAGAACCATCTCCACCACTACCATTCATACCTGTACCTGTTGTAACACTTGTAACACCCCCTACAGAAAATTGTGTAAACTCTATATTATCAGATCCAACAGTTGTAGGTGTAGCGCTAAATTTTTGAAAACTTTTATTTCCATTATCAGTACCATTTTTTACATATACATATTTACCTTGAATAATATTTGAAGCACTGTGAAAATCGGTTACTCTTGTAAGTACTAATGCTACAGAAGCTGTTCCTACAGTTGTAACTTTATATATACCATTTTGTTTTTTATCTGTTTGATGTTTCACTAATATACGATCAGATAAAGTTAATGATTCTCCATCTATTGTAACTACACCAACACTATTTGTTAGCGTTGCTCCAACACCATCTGTACCGTTATTATATGTGTAACCTAAATTTCCTGTTGTTGCACATTCACATTGTTCAAGTGGAGAACTAGCTGAAGAAATACTTTCCCATTGTAATGTCCCTGTATTATCTGATAATTTCAAAAATTGCCCAGCTTTTCCATCAACCGATGAAGGTAATATAAGCGTATACGATGTACCAGAACCAGTTTCAGTACTCGATTTAAACCCAGAATATGCTGTCGAAGCATATACAGAACCTGGACCATCATAATTATAAAAACGTATTTCTTTTCCACCATAAATACTTAAATTAAGATCAGACCCCCATGTTACAATACCATTCCCTGATTCTGGTATCATTTCTTGACCATCTGGGCGATTAGAATTATATAATATATCATTTACACTAAGTGTTGCTGATATTGCTGAATCAGTTCCTATCTTTAAATTACCAGAAAGATGTATATTTTCATTTACTTCATGGGTATCTCCTGGTTGACCACTCAATATACTTTCAAATGCAAACGATAAACTATCTGTTATAACTTGTCCTAATGGTAACGCGGCCATGTATATATAATTATTTATTTAAAAAAAAAATAATATATACAAATAAATATGAATATAATTAATATCTTAACAACTATATTTGAAGCTGTATCTTTATTTAATAATGTATTTGCTTGTAATGTAGAAACACCTCATTGTTTAAGTTATTATGTTTGTCCTAAATACACTCAAATAAGTTGTGGGGGAGAAGGTATTGATGGATATACAACGTATCAATTATCATTAGTTGTTCAAGATGACAAAAATGTTGAAAATGTATTTGCCCTTTATGGAGATGAAGGTAAAGAAATGTTTATTCCTAATGCTTATCAAATAGATGGACCATTTGATACAGATTTAGGTGGTATTTCTCCAAGTATTATATCTATTTATCCAGATGCTTTATATGATTCATGGATGACGATTGGTATTACAGATGGAGATAGAGAAAATAAATTATCAACAATTGGAATTGACTTTTCATCTTGGAGTGATAATAGACCGATTATAACAACCAATGGAGCTGTATTTTTAATGGATCCAACAGAAATTGTTTCAGAAAAAGAATATATTATTGCTCAATTAACATTATCTGATAGAGATAATCATCATGCTATATTTAATGTTAATGGAAAAAAAATAACGGGTCACGAAGCTTGGTCACAAGATAATGTTAGGTTTGATTTTACTAAAACACAAAATAATATTCCAAGGGATTGTGTTATTTGGTATGATGGTTGTCATGTTTGTACAGCTAATAATGGTAATTTAGGGAGTTGTACAGACGAACAATGTTTGACATATGGATCTCCTCAATGTAGATTACATTTATCTAGTCATTAATCTTTTAAATTCATATGTATCTCTTTGAGCATAATATACTGAAGCAATATAAAAAAGTATACCTATAAATAAATGTATCTTATGTTCAGGACATTTAATATTCAAATCTAGTATTTTATTTACATTCTTTATAAATAAACAATGAGCACTATGTGGAAATAAACCCCAAAATAAAGCATTTGCGATAAGTATAGTTAATATTATAGTTTTCATCTTTATATTATATTTATATTTTTTTATTTACTAATATTATATATATATATATTAGTATAAATGCATGATATATTACTTTTATTACCATTAGTCGGTTTATTGTTTAAAGACAAAATAGTTGAACGGTTTGAAAATGAAAAATGTGATGTTACAGAAAGGAAAATTTCACTCTTAGAAGAAAAAATGAAATTAGAAGCAAAAAAAACTATTTCTTTGCCAACAAAAGAATTAAATGAAAAAATAAGTGAAATAGATGAAAAAATAAAAGAATTAGATCGTCAAATATCAATTAATTCTGAAAATATATTAAAATATTCAGAAACATATTCTAAAGATAAAAAAAATGAAATATATAAAAAAGAACAAGAATTAGAAGAAAAAAAAATATTAGAAGAAAAACTATTAGAAGAAAAAGAATTAGAAGAAAAAAATACTTATTCTTTTTTTAATAAAATAAATAATTATATTTCCGATAATTCAATATTCAATGCTGTTATTATTTCATTAATTATATTTTTGATAATGGTTGTATTTTATTTATTTATAACAAATCTATTCACATATGGGAAAAAAAGAAAAATAAAACTAGATAAAATAAATATTAAATATGATAATGTTTTAGATGAAATAAAAAAATCAAAAGTTAAAAAATCTATCAAAGTCAAGAAAGGAAAATTATTTAGTTTTTTGGATGAAAAAAAATAAAAAATTAATTACTTAAAAAAAAAATGTTGTATTATTAGAAAAATGGAAGGGGTTGATTACAAGAATTTTGACATTGTTGTCGGAAAAATGAGAAAATTTTTTAGTGAAGTAAAAGGTTTCAAAGAAGTTCATACTCAAAACAAAAAATCTATATTGGCTGCGTGCGAAGATCCAAGGACTATTGCAACTTATAATTATGAAGGTCAAATTTGGCCACTTCCTCAAACAGGACAGATGTGGTTGGAACATTATCTTTTAGAACATCCTGAAGAAAATGGATTTTTCTGTGTATCAACATCATATCGCAACGAACCCGATCCAGTACCTGGTCGTCATGATCGTATTTTCCCAATGTTTGAATTTGAACTTAAGGGAGGTATGGATGAACTTCGTAAAATGGAAGTAGAATTACTAGAATATCTTGGTTTTAAGAAAAATGAAAATGGAGAATATCCATCTGGAAATTACGATGATGTTGCTAAAGAATATGGTGTAGATGAATTAGAAAATGAACATGAAGAACGTTTAGAAAAAGAGCATGGACCTGTATTTTTCTTGGAAAATTTTCCGGAAAGAACATCTCCTTTTTGGAACATGAAATTACAGGAAGATAAAGAACATTCTAATAAGATTGATGTTATTATTCACGGTATTGAAACAATTGGTTCTGCCGAACGTAGTACTAGCAAAGAAGAAATGAGAGAAAAGTTTGAAACTATTTCTGAAGGTGGTTATGCAAATATTCTGTATGCTCAATTTGGAAAAGAAAGGGTTCAAAATGAATTAAATGAATTTTTGAAAAAAGATTTCTTTCAGCGTAGTGGTGGAGGTATCGGAGTAACACGTATGATCAGAGCAATGAGATTATCTAATTTACTTGATCAATAATTTAGAGTTCATTTCTTATTTTCATTAATATTTTCCCATGGTAATTTTTCCCCTCTCCCTTTTTAACCCCCCAGTAGTCATCAATTCTAAAGCCTGTATGTAATAGTTCTTTTGTCCCTGTTTGTTTAAGCTTTTTTAACATGTCTGGATTGTTCAAATAATATTCTCTTATAATTTCTTCCATTATGTTTAATTTTACATTATCCCAATCATTTCTTAATGTAAAATTATTTTCTTCAAAATATTTTTTTCCTCCCATTTTTTTAGCTTCATTTGGTTCTATTTCTGAACTCGTGAATAATTTTTGATATTTTTCTTTTTTATCATCAGTTACTTTTTGAGCATGAAAAGCATGTTCAACTGTAGGATATGTTAATCCTTCATAATTAAATGGTTCACCTTTATTAAATGTTGATAACCACTTATAATCTTTAGAATTACTGAAATATTTGATTTGTTCTTCTTCTTTTTTATCATCTTTTTTTTCTTGAACAGGATTAAGTGTATTTAATAATCTTATTTTTTCTTTTCCTTTTTCATCTTGGACAAGGGCACCTTTACCTTTAATTTCTAATATTGTGCCATATTTCATTTTACCTTTGAAAATCCAAGAGACTTTCATATCTTTTTCAAAATCATGGCTTACTGTTGTTTTTTTAATTTTCTTTTTTTCATAAACATAATTCTCATGTTTAATAGTTACTTTAGGAGGTTTATCTTCTAAAAACGGATTAATATCTTCTAATAATTCTTTAATTTCCTTGTATTCATTATTAATTTCTTGAACAATTATAACATATTCCTTTCTTAATTCTTTTTTTTGTGAATCATCTAATAGTTCATTTTTAAGTTTTGTTTCTATTTCTCTGCATTTCCGTGTTTTTCTTATCCTTTTATCGTAAAACTCTTGTAAATATTTTTGTTTTTCTTTTATATTTTTTTCAAAGAATAGATTTTCAATCCTTGTAATTTCTTCATTGATAATTTTCTGTTTTTTTAGAGATTCTTCATATTCCTTTGATACATCTAAATAATTCTTAAGTGAATCCCAATTATATTCATTTATTAAATCCTCCTGTAACTGTTTTATTTTTTTTTCATAATAAATATATTTTGGAATTTCAATTATGATTTGAGGTCCACATTCACCATTTTCTTTTCCACATGATAATATTAATTTATCTTTTTCTTCTGTAAAATCTTTTTCTTGTTGACAATCGTTACATTTCATATATTTATCTTTTTTTGTGAGAAATTTCATTTTCTCATCGTAAAAAATTTCGAGATTTTGTAAATATTGATCCATTGTTACTTTATAATTTATAAAAAAAAATTATTTTTCAAATTTATTTGTATCATGATAAAATTGAATAACTTTTTGAGTATACATTCTTTTATTTTTTTCTTTATTTTCCATTCTTTTGTAAAGTATTATAAATCCGGAAAAAATAATAATTATTCCAATTATATTAAAAAAGAAAAAATAGTTTTTGGTTTGTTTTATTTCTATCGTTTTTTTTTTTATAATTGGTATATCTGACTTTTTTTTGAATATTTTTTCATATTCAACTAAATTAGGTTTCATTTATTAACTAACTAACATAACATAAAATAAATATTTTTTAAACAAAATCATCCTGTCTTATTGTAAATTGAATATAAAAAAGTAAACTGATTGTTAATGCAACTAACCAAACAGGTGTTATTGTTTTATCTTTACCAGATCCAAAATCTTTTGGTTTACCATTTTTTTTAAACATCATGCTTGGCTTCTGTTTATAAAGTATAAATATTATTGCTCCAAAAATAAGAATCACAATCTGTAAATTTTTATCAATTACAAACATTATATTAATTATAGTGTATTTTTTTTTTAAGAATATAATTTAACTTTCATCACAAATAATAATCCATTCGTTCAATTCTAATTCATTTAATCTGACATATGTAATTTTATCATTAAATTCTAGTAAAAATAACTCATGATTATCAATGAAATTAGAAAGTCCTCCATATACTGTTTTAATAAAATTGGAAATATTTTTCTTTTTACTATTATTTGTAATATTCATACTTTTAGTCCTATTATTAAGTAAAAAAGTTAATTCTTCAATTTCAATTTTTTTATTACTTCTTTCTTTTAAAAGAGTCTCTATAAGGTTATGGATAATATTTCTTCCTTTTTCTTCAGAAATATTCCACTTATAGTTTTTATGGACCATTTATATAACATTAGAATAAAAATGATTTATTTGATTATTTTATCCAAAAAAATAATTCATTAAATTAAAAATATAATTAATATATTTTATAATATATATATAAGAATAATGTATAATCCACCAATGCCTATGCCTATGCCTATGCCGATGCCGATGCCTATGGCAATGCCAATGTCTTCTGCCGGAGGGGGTCCTGCATTATTAATTTTACTTTTAGTTTTAGTTATGATAGGATTAATAATAGCATATGTTTATGTAGGAAGCGATGAAGATAAAGTAGATGAATGTAATGCTCAGAAAACAGAGGATGATTGTAATTCAGAAGAAGAGTGTCTATGGGATTCATCAAGTTATGAATGTAACTCTATTGATGATGATGATGATGATGATGATGATGATGATGATGATGATAGCGGTGGTTGGTGGTTTTTTGGTAGTGGTGATGATGATGATGATGATGATGATGATGATGATGATGATGATGATGATGATGATGATGATGATGATAGTAGTGGTGGTGGTGATGGTGGTGGTGGTGGTGGTGGTGATGGTGGTGGTGGTGGTGGTGATGGTGGTGATCAAGATCGTCCACAAGTTGTACAGGGGTGTACATCATCTTCTGCTACAAATTATAATCCATTAGCAACATTTGATGATGGTTCATGTGATTATAGTGATGATACTGTAACTGTTGATGAACCTGAAAATAAATATTGTCGTAACGATCAACGGATAGTTTGTGAAGATTATTCTGATTATTATGTTAATGGTAGACCTCCTCCCGAATCAAGTTGTGTAGGTAATAATGACAAAATTAATAATTATTGTAATACCTTAAATGAAGAAAACTGTTTTAAATATGGTAAGTTACGTAATGGTGTAGCTAGCAGTTTTTGTATATGGGATACAGATACTTCACAGTGCGTTGTAGATACAGAAGCTAGTAATTGGAATTGTAATTTTGGATTTATTCCAGGTAATTCTAGACGTTGCGATAATGTTGTTGATCAAGATTTAAATATTACAGAAGAATGTAAAAGATATCCGCCGGTTGAACCAGGTTCTGAAGACCCATGTGCTAGTTACATTGGCTTTAGCGGATCTGAAAGTGATAAACGGGATTACTGTGAAGACAATGATCTTGGAGATTTAGCCCAATGTGAATATACTCCTTCACAAAATTCACAAGGGAAGTGTATTTATACACCTCCTCCTGAAGCACGATGCTATTGTGAAAATTGTCCAGAAAAGTATAAAGCAAGTTTTGATTACGAAAGTGAAAATTATCCATATAATGGTGATGAATCTGGTATAAGTATTTCAAGTCAGTCGTGTGTAGAAATTGATCCTGGGGAATTTAAATGTTTAGCAACAGAAAGGGTTGCTCATGAAAATGATGATGGTAATGGTGGCTTCCCATGTGTTGATGCGGACGGTGTAAATAGATGTTTCTGCGAACCATGTGGCCTTGATGAACAAAGTGAAATAAAATATGGTTGTCCATTGAATCTTGATAACCATAGAGATCCTACAAAACAACCATCATATGATTGTGTTCACGAAGCAAATAAAGTTAATGAATCAACATATACTACATCATGTCATAGAAGAAAATGTCGTAGCGATTATGGTTTTTATGAGGCTTTAGTGCCTGCTAGAACAGGCGGTGGTATCCAAATAATTAATTCTGATGGAACTCCCAGATTTAAATGTGAGGAATGTGGTTGGGACAGTGGTACACAAACTCGTAGAGTTGCTCCCGGTAGTCCTTTCACACCAGACGCGGCTTTAGGGTCAGATATAAATACATGTGAATTATCTGATGAAGCAGAGAGTGTACTAGATGGTTTTTGTCCTTCTGGTGAAAGGAATAGTAATTGGAATGCTGATGATTGGCACGCTTGGATTACTAGAGAATATGCTTCTGAAGATAATAGAACTTCGTGGTTACCAAATCATGAAGAACTGAAAAAACACAGTAGTAATTTTTGCACAGGTTGTAGAAATAATTATCAAGTTCTCCGGGCTGTAGATTATGGAGAAGTTGATGAAAATGGTAATGCAACAGGGGAAATTATTGAAATGATAGAACAAATGACAAATAAAGATGTTTATTATGGGCAAGATAACATACCCGAACAATTTAAATATTCATATATGAATAATAGCGGACAGTGGGTTTATTTATGTGATTGTGATTCGGAGGGAGAAACATCATCTATTATGTCAGCAAGAACTTCAAACGGTTTTACTAATTGTAATTGTGCTAAAAGTCAATACGTTAATGTGAGTAATACAGTTGATGTTGATGATATACAATGTAGAATAATAGATAGTCCATGTTGGAAAAAAGGAAATTATTGGTACAATCCAAATAAGGGGGGTTCAGATCAAGCCTTAGGATATGATTCCTTTTGTGATAATAAAGTTGGAAATAATTGTTTGGATTCAGGTGGTAATATAATAGAATCACAAATGATTCCTGGTGCTTTTTGGAATATTATGGATCCATATTGCACATTTTTGAAAAATGTAGGAACTTCACTAGATCAAAAACATATTACGGAAAGATGTTGTCTTGGTTGTAATCATAAAGTTTATTCAGATGGAGGAATAGCTGATGATAGTAAAATATATACTAGTGGTGCTTTATCTCCTTCTTATGCATCAAATTGGCCAAATACTACACAGCAAAGTTCATCTGGTGCAGGATTAGTTGTTAACATATCTGAAGATCCAATATTCCAGGCTAGTACAAGTCTTGATGAACCAGATGTTCATGGTATGGATAAGATAAATATAAGAAAACATGATTTATCTATTGGTTATAATTCAAGACCGGTTTATTTTTATCCAGAACATGATTATCTTTCAACAGAGGATCCAAGTTTAGGATCAAATACTTATGATGTGGGAACCCAGACTAAACTTAATTTTGAAGTTTCTAAAAATATGATTAAAGAAGGAACCAGTTATGTTGATTATGATCCAGATAACCATGTAGACCCTGCTGTAATTGATCCTCCATGTGCGGATACAGGTGTTACGGCAGACACCCTTGGGTATTGTGAAAAACCAATTTCCTATAATTATATGGCTAAAAATATATTTACATGTAATAGAATGAATCCAATACCATTTGATGAAGAAATAATTTCAGAAGAAGGATATAATTCAGATGGAACTCGCAATGATGCTGGTAATGGTATACCTAATGTAGATAATATTGTTAACAATGATGAATTAAAACATAAAATTGTTCCTGGTTATGGTGCTGTTGGAGATGAAAAATTTTATGGAATATCTGTTAGCAATGAAACAGATTATGATCAATATTTGAATTATGATTTAGAATATCCAGGAAGAGGATGGATACATAAAAATGCTATCGGTGTTGAGTTATCACCCAGAGTAGATACAGGATATGAATCTATTGAAAGTACAAGTTCTCCACAATTTCATCATACAGCATGTCGTGGTACATCTGGGGCGGCTGCTGAGGATGGTTCTCCATATGATTGGAGCAGTTTGTGGGATGGTGGACCAGAAGGAACACATGATTACGATGATATAATTAGTGCTCCACATGGTAAAAAATCAGATCAATATACATTTTATATTGATGAAGATTTTGAATATGGTGATGAAAGGTCTGAACAAGCCTATGATAAACTTCATAGAAATTGTAATAATGTAAAAGTAAAAAAATATGGTAAAGAATTTACATGTAAAAGTAGCGGACAGATGTTGCCAAATATAGCCACTACAAAGTTTCATTATGAACCAGATTATGATGATGAAGACGGTATGGAAAGCGAATGCAGCGGTGCGTTTGGTGGTAATTGTAACTATGCGGTTCAATGTGAAGCACCAGATGGTAGAACAGGTATTAAACAATCATGGACATACAGGAATACTGATGAAACAGGTGCGTCGTTGCATAGGAGAGATATACCAACAGATAATTATAATTCTATGATTAATAATTTTAATACAAATAAACAAAAAGCAAGTAATAAAAATATTTTTAGAAAAGAACGAAGCTAAATAATAAGATAATATCATTTACATATACATATGTTCGGGTGGCTGTCCTTCATTTTTACCACTAGGTAATAGTTCTTTTACTATATCTTCTGTTATATTGAGTGGAAGTTTAAAATCATTAATGCTAAATGTTAGCGGTATTTTTTCATTTTCATTTTTATCTTCATTTTTTTTATCAGATAAATAGTAAATATTTATCTTTGAAATAATTGTTTCCAAACATCGTTTTAAGTTTCTAACACCTTCTTCTTTTCCTGTATATTTTTCAATAATATGAAGTATAGCATCATCTGAAAATAGTATTTCATCTTTTGTAAATAAGAATGTATCGAGTAATTCAGGCAATACATAATTTCTGCATATTTCAATTTTATCTTTAGGTTTAAAACCTTTTGTATTTATAACATACATCCTATCTTTAAGAATCCTATCTACTTTTGTTTCATCATTAAATGAAAATATAAATAACGCTTTTGATAAATCAAGATGAATACCTGGGAAATAATTATCTTGAAATAAAGAATTTTGTGATGGATCAGTCAAATGTGTTAATAGATGAACAATTTCATCTCCTTTATGTGTATCACTTATTTTATCCAATTCATCAAAGTATATAATTGGATTCATACATTTTGATTCTATCAATATATCAACAACTCTACCCCAATGTGAACCTTCGTAAGTGTAAGAATGACCATCAAAGAATGAAGAATCAGAAGCACCTCCTAGAGCAATGAAAGCGAATGGACGATTAATTGCTTTCGCAATCCCTTCTTTTACAAGTGTTGTTTTACCATTACCCATCGGTCCTTGAATAGCAAGAACATTACCCTGTGATTTAGGGTTTTTAATCCATTTTCCAATCACTTGAAGAATATGCATTTTAGCTTCTTCATGTCCAAAAATAGCTTTATCCAATTGCTTCTGAGTATCAAGTATATAATTTCTTTTTTCAATCAATGAATTTTCGTTGTTAATTGGCAACTCAATGTAATTACCAAATGGAATATTAATCAATCCATTTATCCACTTGTCCATTTTGCAATATTCTCCAGTTGATACATCCATTTCTTCTAATTTTTCAATATTTCCTATAGCAATAGATTTTGTTTTAATATCCATGTTACTGTTTAATATCTTAAACTTTAATGGAACATCTGTATTTCTTATTTCTTTAATTTCTTTTAATGAATGTAAATGTTTTTGCTTAACATCTTTTTCAAGGTTCTGAAAATATATAAAATCTGTATCTTCATCTTCATCTTCATATATTTCTTCTTCCATATCAATATATTGTTCGTCAAATTCATCCATTTCTATTTCTGATTCTTCATCAGATTCTTCTTCTGATTCTTCTGATAATGGTTCACTTGTTGAAGAATCAGTAATTTCTTCAGATTCTTCTTCAGAACTACTTTCTGATACAATTTCTATATCTATATCCAATTCTAAATCACTATTTTCTTCTTCTGAAGATTCTTCTGATACTTCATTATCATCTTCAATAACCTCAATTGTAATATTATCATTTATAACTTTTTTCTTTTTCTTTTTGCCTCGTTTTTCGTTTTTAGGATTTAATAAATTCATCAACATATATGAAAGAAAGATATCACCCATTGGATTTTTCTTTTTTCTTGCTTTTTTCTTTGGACTGAAATGTAATGGTTTTGTTTTCTTATTACCTCTTAATCTTGCAAGTTCATTTTGAAACATTTCTTCATCAAATTCTTCATCACATTCATAATCAATCAATCCGGTCACATTTCCATTTTCATCAATATCATCTTCAGGAAAATTTGGTGGTTCTGGCATACCATTCATCTGTTTCTTTTTTGAACGAGTAATCATTGAATGTTTGGAATCACTCATTTT
>MDTD01143047.1_pt1 | contig 13138 bp, 21 predicted proteins | sample 811221 | NCBI WGS metagenome assembly MDTD01 (sample SAMN05326646, study PRJNA326480) | marine metagenome | isolation source: seawater | place: Pacific Ocean: South West | collected 2011 | reverse complement strand
TTAACTTTGAATATCTTTTATTAATTAAATTTTTTTCTTTTAAAGTTTTAAGATCTAAGTTATCTTTTAAATTGTTTTTATCAAACATTAATTGTATTCTAGATAAATTCAAGATCACAGTATTTTCTTTTTTAAAAGATTTAAAACCTCTTTTTGGTAATCTTCTGTATAGAGGCATCTGTCCGCCTTCGAAGCTCTTAATTGCAACACCGGATCTTGATTTTTGACCTTTGTGACCTCTTGATGAAGTTTTTCCTTTTCCAGATCCAATTCCTCTACCAACTCTAATTTTTTTTTTGTTATTTTTGACTAACTTGTTTAATAGCATTATTTACTCTCTCTTTTTTGAATAATATCAGATATTTTTTTCCCCCTAATAGCTGAAAGTATTTTTGGAGAATTTTGTGACCTAAGGCCGTTCACGCAAGCCTTAAGTACATTGTGAGGATTTGCTGAACCTAAAGATTTTGCTACTACGTCTTGTATGCCCAAAACCTCACAAACAGATCTTATTGCTCCACCAGCGATGATACCTGTTCCTGCTGGCGCAGCTCTCAAAAAAACTTTTCCTGATCCATTTTTTCCACTTACATCATGATGAAGAGTTCTACCATCTTTTAGAGGTATCTTTATCAAACTTCTTTTTGCTACCTCTGTGGCTTTTTTAATTGCATCTGGTACTTGTTTTGATTTACCTTGGCCGATACCTATTGAACCTTTTTGATTTCCAACAACAACTAATGCAGCGAATCCAAACCTTCTACCACCTTTTACTACCTTAGTGATACGATTGATTGCAACTAACTTTTCTTTTATATCGCTTTCTATTTTTTTATTTTCAACCATTTTAAAATTTCAATCCATTTTTTCGAAGAGTTTCTGCAAATAGTTTTACTCTTCCGTGATATTTATGCTCTCCTCTATCAAAAAAAACTTCATTGATATTCTTTTCTTTAGCTCTTTTAGCTAAAATTTCTCCGATAAAACTGGATTTTTCAATCTTCTTCATTTTTTTAGCTTTAACTTCTTTTTCAATTGATGAGGCTGAAACTAATGTTTTATTATTTTTGTCGTCAATAATTTGAGCTGCCAAATTTTTTAAAGATTTCGATACAGTTATCCTATATCTATTAGATGAAACCTTTTTGAGTCTTTTTCTATTTCTTAATTTACGTTTGTTAATACTAGTATTTTTTTTCATTATTTCTTTTTACCTTCTTTTCTGAGAACAAATTGACCTCTTTCTTTTATACCTTTAGCCTTATACGGCTCAACGGGTTTTAAACTTTTAATATCAGCTGCTATTTTTGAGACTAAGTCTTTATCAACTCCATTAATTTTTAGAATCGTTTGCTTTTCCACTGAAATTTTAATTTCTTTTGGAATTTTAAAATTTACATCATGACTAAATCCAATTTGTAAATTGAGAGTTTCTCCTTTAATATTTGCCCTAAAACCAACTCCACTTAACTCCAGAATTTTTTCATGACCTTTAGAAACACCTGTAACTGCATTATTTATCAGACTTCTATATGTACCCCACAATATAGATGTTTTTTTATCAACTTTTTTTTGAAGAGGGAGTATTTGAAATTCACTTTCATTAACTTTTGATGAAAATATTTTGTCGTTTATCGTCAATTTTTTTGTACCTTTGGGTCCTGAAATAGTTAAGTTTGCGCCTTCAATCTTAATTGAAGATTCTTTTGGTATTAGTATGTTTTTTTTTCCAATTTTTGACATTAAAACACCCTACAAATTATTTCCCCACCAACATTATTTTTTCTCGCCTCTGTATCACTCATCACTCCTTTTGGTGTAGACAAAATAGCTAAACCAAGACCATTCATTACTTTTGGTATACTTGTTGCTCTTGAATAAACTCTTCTACCTGGTTTTGAAATTCTTTTAATTTCTTTTATTACTGGATCACCCTCATAATATTTAAGACTAATCTTTAAGCTAGTTTTATTATTTTCAGTTTTTTCAATAAAATAGTCTTTAATGTATCCCTCATTTTTAAGTATCTGTAAGATATTTTTTCTAAAATTTGAGGAAGGTATCTGTATAGAATTTAATGATCTCATTTGACCATTTCTAATTCTTGAAAACATATCTCCTATTGGATCTGTAAATGTCATAGTCCTCCTACCAACTTGATTTTGTTATACCAGGTATTTTGCCAGAAGATGCCATATCTCTTAAGGCTATTCTTGATATTTTTAATTTTCTGTAAACTCCATGAGGCCTTCCAGAAACCTCACATCTATTTCTTATTCTAATTTTCGCTGAATTTTTTGGTAATTTATTCAATTTAAGTTGAGCAGCAAACCTTTCTGATAATTCTAATTTTTTATTATTAATAATTTTCTTTAGTGCTGCACGTTTCTTAGCATATTTTTTTACTAATTTAATTCTTCTTAGGTTTTTTTGTATTGCGCTAGTTTTTGCCATTTTTACCTCAGTTTTTTTTATTATCTATAGGAAAATTAAACTCCTTCAGTAATTCAATTGTTCCCTCTTTATTTTTACTCGATGTAACTATTGTAATATCTAATCCCCTAATTTTATCTACCTTATCAAAATTTACCTCAGGAAAAATTATATGTTCTTTAATACCAAATGAATAATTATTTGAGTCATCTATACCTTTCGATGACAAACCTCTAAAATCTTTAATTCTAGGTAATGCGATATTTACTAATCGATCAATAAACTCATACATTTTTATGGACCTCAAAGTTACTTTAACGCCAGCATTTGAGCCTTTTCTTGTTTTGAAATTTGAAATTGATTTTTTAAATTTAGTAATAATTGGTTTTTGTCCTGCAATTAAAGACATGTCATCTACACAAGCCTTTAATTTTTTTCCATCTCCTGCATCTTCTCCAAGACCCATATTTAATATAATCTTTTCAATTTTTGGGACTTCATGTATATTTTTTAAAGACAATTTATTCATAAGATTTTTAACTATTTCTTTTTCATATGTGGTTTTAAGTCTAGGTCTCATTTTTCACCTGCTATTTTTTTTTGTTTTTTATTAGTATCTACGTTTTTAACATTTGACGCGTGAATAAAACTCTCTTTAGAAATAATTCCACCTTTGTTTTCTTTTGTAGGTTTTTGGTGTTTTTTTATAATATTAATTGACTTAATCTTGACCTTATTAAGTTTTCTATCAATCTCTAATATTTCACCAGTTTTACCTTTGTCTTTTCCTGATATTACTTTCACTTGTGTCCCCTTTTTTAAAAACATATTTAAAGTACCTCCGGTGCTAAAGAAATAATTTTAGTGTGTCCTTTAGATCTTAGTTCTCTAGTTACTGGACCAAAAATTCTAGTTCCTATAGGCTCACCTTTGTCATCTGTTAAAACAACTGCATTAGTATCAAATTGAACCTTTGATCCGTCATCTCTGTAGATTTCTTTTCTAGTTCTTACTACTACAGCTTTATGTACTGCACCCTTTTTTACTTTTCCTTTTGGTATAGCATCTTTGACGCTTATAACTATTATATCTCCAACAGATGCATACCTTCTTTTTGAACCACCTAAAACCTTAATACATTCGACTCTTCTTGCTCCAGTATTATCTGCCACTGCCAGTTCAGTTTGAATTTGTATCATTATTCTATTACCTGCCAAGTTTTCTTCTTTGATATTGGTTTACTCTCGATAATTGAAACCTTTTCGCCTTCTTTAAATTTGTTTTTTTCATCGTGCGCATGATATTTTTTTGATCTCTTTATAACCTTTTCATAAAAAGGGTGTTTAAACTTTCTTGTAACTTCAACAACTACAGTTTTATTGTTTTTAGCACTTGTTACGATACCTTTTAGTATTTTTTTTGTCATTTTGAGTTTTTAATAGTTGTATATAATCGAGCAATACTTTTTTTTATTTGATTGTATTGAGCAGGATTATTTATTTGATTATTGATCTTTTTAAATCTTATATTAAATAAGTCCTTCTTTAATAGTAAGATTTTTTTTTCTGCCTGATCCTTTGTTAGTTTTTTTTCCTCTTTTTTCTTTGCCATGATTATCTCTTAATAAACTTTGTTTTAATTGGAAGTTTTGCTGATGCTTTGTACAAAGCTATTCTTGCTATTTCTTCACTCACACCATCAATTTCGAAAATTATCCTTCCCGGTTTTACTCTACATGCATAATACTCTGGAGATCCTTTGCCCTTACCCATTCTTACCTCTGTAGGTTTTTTTGAGACTGGGATGTTAGGAAAAACTCTTGTCCAAACCTTTCCAGTTCTTTTCATATATCTGGTTAATGCCACTCTCGCTGCTTCTATTTGTTTTCCTATAACTCTCTCAGGTTCAATTGCTTTTAATCCAAATTGTCCATAATTAAGCTTAATTGCTCTTGAGGCTTTTCCATGAATTCTACCTTTAAATGCTTTTCTGAATTTAGTTCTTACTGGTTGTAGCATTTTTTACCCTTTCCTTTTTCTCATTTTCCACATCTTTTGCCATCAGCTCACCTTTGTAAATCCATACTTTTACACCGATTATTCCATAAGTAGTTAGCGCCTCTGCAAAACCATAATCTATATCTGCTCTTAATGTATGCGAAGGTATACTTCCTTCTCTCAACCATTCAGTTCTGGCTATTTCATTTCCAGCAAGTCTCCCACTTAACATTACTTTTATACCTTTAGCATTTAATCTCATGGCAGATTGCATTGATCTTTTCATAGCTCGTCTGTAGGCTACTCTTTTTACAAGTTGTTGAGCAATATTTTCAGCGACTAAATTTGCATTTAATTCCGGTTTTTTTATCTCTTTAATATTAACGTTAACATCACTATCCGTAATTTTCATAATATTTTTTTTAATTTTTTCAATATCTGCACCTTTTTTTCCGATTACAAAACCTGGTCGTGATGTGTGAATTGATACAGTACATTTCTTAGAAGATCTCTCAATTATAATTTCTGAAACTCCAGAATTAATTATATTTTTTTTAATATAATTTCTTATTTTAAAATCCTCAATTAGGAATTTTCCAAAATCCTTTTTTTTAGCAAACCACGTAGAGTCCCAACCTCTATTAATACCTAATCTTAAACCAATTGGATTAATTTTTTGTCCCATTATTTTTTTACCTTTTTATTTTTTTTTTCCTCAAGTATAATTGTTATTCTACTAAAGGGCTTTTTTATTGGACTTGCCCTACCTTTTGCCCTTGGTCTATATCTTTTCATTACTAATGATTTACCAACATATGCCTCTTTTATGAATAAATTATCAATATCGTATTGATAGTTATTTTCAGCATTAGAAATTGCTGATTTCACTGTTTTGCTTACATCTTTAGAAATTTTTTTCCGTGTAAATTCTAAATCTCTTAAGGCTATATCTGCTTTTTTTCCCTTTATAAAATTACAAACTAAAGCCAGTTTTCTTGGACTTGACCTTACATTTTTATTTACTGCTCTGATAATCGAATTGTTTTTATCCATTATTTCTTATCTCCAGCGGTAGCAGGTTTAGCCTCGGGTGCAGCAGCCGCAGCTTTTTTATCAGCTGGTGTGTGTCCTTTAAAAATTCTTGTCGGCGCGAATTCTCCAAGTTTGTGCCCAACCATTTCTTCAGATATTGTTATTGGAATAAAAGTCTTCCCATTATGGATCATAAAACTATGCCCTACAAAATCAGGTATTATTGTTGAGTTTCTTGACCAAGTCTTTATGGGTTTTTTATTTGGTGATGATTTTAATTTATCAATTTTTTTCAATAAACTTGGGTGCACAAACGGTCCTTTCCAAACAGATCTTGTCATTTATTTTTTCCTTTTCTTTCTTCTTGATATAATAAATTTATCGCTTCTTTTGGGTCTTCGAGTCTTCAATCCTTTTGCAGATTGTCCCCAAGGCGAAACCGGGCTTCGGCCACCTGAAGTTTTACCTTCTCCTCCACCGTGAGGATGGTCAACAGGGTTCATAGCAACTCCCCTCGTTTGAGGTCTTTTTCCTCTCCACCTATTTCTGCCAGCTTTACCAATTTTAATATTTTTTTGATCTGGATTTGAAACAACTCCAATTGTAGCAATACAAGTACTACTTACTTTTCTCATTTCACCCGATGAAAGTTTTAAAATAGCATAATCACCATCATATCCTGATAAAGTAACAGATGATCCAGCTGATCTTGCAAGTTTTGCTCCATTTCCAGGAATTAATTCTACATTGTGAATAGATGTTCCTGGAGGAATATCTTTTAATTCTAAAGAATTTCCAGTTTTAATATCCACGTTTTTTCCTGACTCTACAATATCTCCTTTTTTAAGGCCTTGAGGACATATGATGTATGATTTTTGTTTATCTTTATACGTTATTAAAGCTATATAAGAAGTTCTGTTAGGATCGTATTCAATTCTATCCACTGTGGCCGGAATGTTTTTCTTTTTTCTATAAAAATCTATAACTCGATACTTATGTTTAGATCCTCCACCAATGTGTCTTGAGGTTATTCTACCGTTGTTATTTCTTCCACCGGTAAAATTTTGTCCTTTAGTTAAAGGTTTAAATGGTGCGCCCTTCCATAAACTCGATTTATCTAAAACTACTGTTCCCCTGGTAGACTTTGTATATGGTTTAAAAGTTTTTAATGCCATAGATTAAATTCCTGTAGTTAAGTCGATGCTCTGACCCTTCTTTAATGTAACAACTGCTTTTTTATATCCTTTTTTATATGATTTTTTTCCTTGTCTAAGTTTAATTTTTGTTTTTTGATTGATAATATTAACTTTAACGACGTTAACTTTAAATAACTTTTCAATATTCTTTTTAATTATTATTTTATTTGCCTTCTCATGAACTTTAAATACAGTCTTGTTTTGTTCTGAAAGAATTGTAGCTTTTTCAGTTATTATAGGGTTTCTAATAGAGTCAATATAATTAATTTTTTTCATTCAATAACCTATCTTGTATTCTTTTAGCTGAGGATGAAGTAATTATAACATTTGTATATTTAAAGAGATCATAAATATTGGTTCCTTCGTCTTTTATTAGTTTAATATTTTTAATATTTCTTGCTGACTTATTGATGTTTTTCATTGAGTCATTATCGGAAATAATCAAAGTATTTTCTAATTTATTCTTCACTAAAAATTTATTAAATTCTTTTGTTTTTTTTATTTCTTTTTTCACATCAGCTAATATATGTAATTTTTTATCACTATTTTTTTTTGATAGTGTTTGAGCTAGGGCTAACTTCCTTACCTTTTTATTTATCTTTTTTATTTTATAAACAAACCCTTTTGGCCCATGAGCAACTCCACCACCAACAAAAAGTGGAGCTTTTCTACTTGCATGACGCGCTCCTCCGCTACCTTTTTGAGCTACAATTTTTTTCGTTGAACCTTTAATTTGATTTCTTTGTTTAGTTTTTGCTGTTCTAGGTTTCGCGTGATTTAACTGCCAATCTATGACAAATTTAATTAACTTATGATTTACTTTTAGTTTTACGATTTTATCTGAGATCTCTATTGATGCTCCTTTAGTGCCATCTATATTTAATACAGGAAATTTCATTTATTTCTTTCCTTTCTTTGCTGCTGCGGCTTTAATTTTTGCTTCATGCTTCTCTTTTAATGTTTTTCTACTAATATTTTTAACTGACTCCCTTAATAAAACTGTAGAATTTTTTGAGCCAGGTATCGAGCCTCTTAAAAATAATAAATTGTTTTCTGTGTCGGATCTTATAATTTCAAGATTTAAGATTGTTCTTTGTTTATCACCCATATGACCGGCCATTTTTTTACCTTTAAAAACTTTTCCTGGATCTTGTCTTTGCCCGGTCGAACCGTGAGATCTGTGAGATACAGAAACTCCGTGAGATGCTCTAAGACCTCCAAAATTCCATCTTTTCATAACACCAGCGAAACCTTTTCCAATAGTTTTTGATCTTACATCAACAAATTTTTTATCTTTAAAAATCTCTAAGCCAAGCTCATTTCCCTCTTTGAACTGCTCATTATCTGTTACTCTAAATTCTTTTAAGATTTTTTTTGGTTCAGTGTTCTTTTTTGCAAAATAACCTTTCATCTGTTTAGTTAATTTTGAATTTTTTAATTTGAAAAAACCAACTTTTACAGCGTTATAACCTCTTTTTTCTTTAGTAAAAACGTCCAAAACCCTTCCTTTTTCAACTTTTATTACAGTTACTGGCACTGATTGACCAGACTCCATAAATTCTCTGGTCATACCAATTTTTGTTCCTATTAATCCTATGCTCATAATTTTTATATCTTTATTTCTATATCCACGCCAGATGCTAAATCTAATTTCATTAAAGCTTCTACTGTTTGCGGAGTTGGTTCAATAATATCTATTAATCTTTTGTGTGTTCGTGACTCGAATTGTTCCCTACTTTTTTTATCAATATGTGGAGATCTAAGAACTGTATATCTTTCAATTCTTGTCGGTAAAGGTATTGGCCCTTTTACTTGAGCTCCAGTTCTTTTTGCTGTGTTTACGATTTCTTCCGTAGATAAATCTAATATCTTGTTGTCGTATGCTTTGAGATGTATTCTTATATTTTGATTTTCCATAAATTAAGCTAATTTCTTTGTTACTTCGTCTTGAACATTTTGCGGCACCTTATCATAATGACTAAATTGCATTGTATATTGAGCTCGTCCTTGAGTAGACGACCTTAAATTATTAATATAACCAAACATATTTGCTAGTGGCACTACCGCGTTTATAGCTGTTGCATTTCCTCTTGGTTCTGTTGATCCAACCTGGCCTCTTCGACTATTTAAATCTCCAATTACGTCACCCATAAATTCTTCTGGAGTTACTACTTCAACTTTCATCATTGGCTCGAGTAATTTTAGAGTAGCTTTTTGACACGCATCTCGAAAACATGTTCTACTTGCAATTTCAAAGGCTAATACGCTCGAATCTACTTCGTGGTGTAGTCCGTCTAAAATTTTAACTTTATAATCAATTATAGGAAAACCAGCTAATATTCCGCTATCTGATACACTTTCTACACCTTTTTCAACCCCAGGAATAAATTCTTTAGGTATCGAACCACCTTTAATAAGATTTTCGACTTCTCTTCCTTTGCCGGCCTCTAAAGGTTCAACACTTAATTTTACTTTAGCAAATTGGCCTGCGCCTCCACTTTGCTTTTTATGAATATATTCCATCTCTGCTGAACCAAGAATAGTTTCGCGATAGGCTACTTGAGGTGCTCCAATATTTGCCTCAACTTTAAATTCTCTTTTCATTCTATCAACGATTATATCTAGATGTAATTCACCCATTCCTTTAATGATTGTTTGCCCTGACTCTTCATCTGATGAAACTCTAAATGAAGGATCCTCTTTAGCCAATCTTGCTAGGGCCTCTCCCATTTTTTCTTGGTCACCTTTTGTTTTTGGTTCAACTGCAATTTCAATTACTGGATCTGGAAATTCCATTGGCTCTAATAAAATGGGATTTTTTGACTCACATAAAGTGTGCCCTGTAATTGTATGTTTTAATCCAGCTAAAGCAACTATATCTCCAGCTGTTGCAGATTTGATATCCTCTCTGCTATTAGCATGCATTAATAGCATTCTGCCTATTCTTTCATCTTTGTCTTTCGAAGAATTCAATATAGAAGTGCCTGCATTTAATGTTCCAGAATATATTCTTATAAAGGTCAAAGATCCTACAAATGGGTCGTTAGCAACTTTAAAAGCTAAGGCTGAAAAACTCTCTTTTTCATCAAATTTCATAAGAACTTTTTCATCTGATCCTACTTTTGTGCCCTCTATCGATTTTAAGTCATCAGGACTTGGAAGGTAATCAATCACCGCATCCAATAATGGTTGGACACCTTTATTTTTAAAAGCTGATCCAGTTAATATAGGTACAAAATTAAAAGATAAAGTTCCTTTTCTTATACATTTTATTAGATCATTTTCAGAGGGCTCTTTACCATCAAGATAGGACTCCATTAATTTCTCATCTTCCTCAACAGCTGTTTCAACTAACTCTTTTCTATACTTCTCGGCTTTTTCTTTAAGATCAGCGGGAATTTCTACGTATTCAAATTTTGCACCTAAGTCCTCATTTTGCCAAACAACACCCTTCATTTTCACTAAATCAATTACACCTTTTAAGTCTGCTTCGGAGCCTATCGGCAACTGTAAAGGTAAAGGTTTACATCCCAATCTATCCTTAATCATATCTACACAACGATAAAAATCAGCACCTGTTCTATCAAGTTTATTTACAAAACATATTCTTGGAACTTTGTATTTGTCTGCTTGTCTCCATACTGTTTCTGACTGAGGTTCAACTCCAGCAACACCATCAAAAACTGCTACTGCGCCATCCAATACTTTGAGAGATCTCTCTACTTCAATAGTAAAATCCACATGTCCAGGAGTATCAATAATATTAATTCTATGATCCCTCCAAAAACAAGTAGTTGCGGCTGAAGTGATAGTGATGCCTCTCTCTTGCTCTTGTTCCATCCAATCCATAGTAGCTGCCCCATCGTGAACTTCTCCTATTTTGTGACTTTTTCCCGTGTAATACAAAATTCTTTCTGTTGTAGTTGTTTTGCCTGCATCGATGTGAGCCATGATACCGATGTTTCTATATTTATCTAAAGAGTATTTGGACATAATTTTTTACCATCTAAAATGAGCAAATGCTTTGTTTGCCTCTGCCATTTTATGGGTATCCTCTCTTTTTTTTATTGCTGAACCTTTATTTTGCGATGCATCCATCAATTCTGCGTAAAGTTTTTCAGCCATAGTTTTATTTTTTCTTTTTCTTGTTGCATCCATTATCCATCTTAAGGCTAAAGCTTGAGCTCTTTTAGTTTTTACTTCAACAGGAACCTGATAAGTAGCTCCTCCAACACGTCTAGACCTACACTCCAAATTAGGTTTTACATTACTAATAGCTGTATTAAAAATTTTTAAAGGGTCGTCGTTATTTTTAGATTTAATTTTATCTAATGCATCATATAATATTTTTTCTGCTGTAGATCTTTTTCCGTCATACATGATAGAGTTAATAAATTTTGAAACAACTTCCGAGTGGAACTTTGGATCAGGATAAACTTTTCTGACAGGTGCTTTTCTTTTTCGAGACATAAATAAATTACTTTGGTTTTTTTGCTCCGTACAGGGATCTACGTTGTTTACGATTTGCAACGCCCTGGGTATCTAGGTTACCTCTTAAGATGTGATACCTAACTCCAGGTAAGTCTTTAACTCTACCCCCGCGAAGCAAAACAACTGAGTGCTCTTGTAAATTATGACCTTCACCAGGTATATATGCGGTTACTTCAAATCCATTGGAAAGTCTCACTCTAGCTACTTTTCTGAGTGCTGAATTAGGTTTTTTTGGTGTTGTGGTATAAACTTTTACACACACACCTCTTTTAAGTGGTTGTCTTTCTAGAGCGGGAACCTTATTTCTAGCTATTGGCTTTACTCTACTTTTTTTTATTAACTGGTTAATTGTCGGCATAATAGTATTTTGAAAAAAAAGTAAGGTTTTAAGAAATTTATTGTTAGTGTTTAAGGTTATAATAGACCTTACTTCTAACTTTCAAAATTGCCGTAAACTAGCATTGAATAGATAAAAGTCAATGTTTAATGGAGGAATAATTAATTCTTAAGGTGTTTGTTCAGGGGCTACTGTAGCGGATTCTAGCTCTTGTTTTTTAAGTTCTTCTAATCTAGCTTTATCCTGTTCTCTCGCTTGTTTATCCCACTCGATTTTAGTAAGACCTGTACCTGCTGGTACTAATCTTCCTACAATAACATTTTCTTTTAATCCCTCTAGTGTGTCAGTTTTACCTTTTATCGAAGCATCAGTTAATACTCTTGTAGTCTCTTGGAAAGATGCTGCTGATATAAAAGAATTAGTTTGCAGGGATGCTTTAGTTATACCTAATAAAACTCTCTCAAAACCTGCAGGTTTTTTTTTCTCTTCTCTTAATTTTTCATTAATCGAATTAATTTCTAACAAGTCGACCACCTCTCCAGTCAATAATTCAGAGTCACCTGGATCTTTAACTTCCACTCTTTTGAGCATTTGCCTTACTATCGTTTCTATATGTTTATCGTTTATAACTACGCCTTGAAGTCGATATACTTCTTGAACTTCAGTAACAAAATATTCGGTTAATTTTTCAACTCCCATTATCCTTAAAATATCATGTGGAGCGGGGCTTCCATCCAATAAATACTCACCTTTTTTAATTTTTTCCCCTTGATTAAAATTCACATGTTTTCCTTTCGGAATTAAATAATTTGAAGTTTCACCTGATGATGCAACAATTGAAATTTTTTGTTTACCCCTAACTTCTTTTCCAAACTCAATCACGCCATCATTTTCTGCTATTATTGCGCTATCTTTGGGACGTCTTGCCTCAAATAATTCAGCAACTCGTGGTAAGCCTCCAGTTATATCTTTAGTTTTTGAGGTTTCTTTTGGTAGCCTAGCTAACACATCACCAGCTGATATTTTTTGTCCATCTTTTACAGATAAAATTGTATCTGGAACCAAATAATATCTGGCTTCATTACCGTCAGCTTTTTTTATAATTTCCCCTTTTTCATTTCTTAGAGTAATTCGAGGTTTCAATTCAGAATTTTTTGAAGTTGATTTCCAGTCTGTTACAGATTTTGAAGAAAGACCAGTAGCATCATCAAGTGTCTCTGTTAATGAACTACCTTCCATTAAATCCATATAATTTACTATACCACTTGTTTCTGCTATTACAGGTAAAGTATAAGGATCCCATTCAGCAATTTTTTTTCCCTTATCTATTAATTCACCATCTTTAAAAAATAGTTTTGACCCATAATTAACTTTATAAATTGCTAATTGAATTCCGTTTTCATCTTCAATGCTTAATTGAGTATTTCTACCCATTACAATTATATTGCTTTTCGAGTCCTCAATTAAATTTTTATTAATAATTTTTAATTTACCTTTTGTTTGTGAAATAATTTGAGACTCCTCTTTAATTTGAGCTGTTCCACCAACGTGGAAAGTTCTCATTGTAAGCTGGGTTCCTGGTTCACCAATAGACTGAGCAGCGATCATACCTACAGCTTCACCAACGCTTACCATTTTGCCTCTGGCTAAAT
>MDTD01042833.1_pt1 | contig 13140 bp, 12 predicted proteins | sample 811221 | NCBI WGS metagenome assembly MDTD01 (sample SAMN05326646, study PRJNA326480) | marine metagenome | isolation source: seawater | place: Pacific Ocean: South West | collected 2011 | reverse complement strand
CCTCCTGGTCCGTAGCCAAGCGCTCTATCCAGTTGAGCTACAGGCGCTTAATTACCAATTATCAAAGAAAATGTTGTATTTAAAGAACTAACATCTATATATTAAATAAATGTCGGAAAAATCAGTAGTAATAACATCTGCGGTTAGAACAGCGGTAGGTTCTCTTAATAAAAGTTTAAAGAATGTACCGGGACATGAGCTAGGAGCCACTGTAATTAGTGAAAATATTAATCGCTCAAGTTTAAAAAAGGATGAAGTCGATGAGATTGTAATGGGGCAAGTTTTAACTGGTGGAACTGGACAGAATCCTGCAAGGCAAGCAGCAATACACTCTGGTATACCAAAAGAGAAACCTGCTTATGTTGTAAATCAAGTTTGTGGATCTGGAATAAGATCAGTCGCTTCTGCTTTTCAAAGTATTAGATCTGGGGACTCTAAAATCATTATTGCTGGAGGACAAGAAAGTATGTCTCTTGCCCCTCATGCTATACATTTAAGAGATGGTAAAAAACTTGGCGATACTGAAATGACAGACACAATGATTAAGGATGGTTTATGGGATGCATTCCATGGATACCACATGGGAATTACAGCTGAAAATGTTGCAACAAAATTTCAGGTAACAAGAGAAGAACAAGACAAATTTGCCTTAAGATCACAAGAAAAAGCTTTAAAAGCTCAAAAAGCAAATAGATTTGAAGAGGAAATAGTTAATTTTAAGATCAAATCTAAGAAGGCAGAAATTGATTTCAAAGAAGATGAACATCCAAGAGTCGGCATAAATTTAGAAGCATTAAAAAGATTGAAGCCTGTTTTTAAAAAAGAAGGTACTGTAACTGCAGGAAATGCATCGGGAATTAATGATGGTGCAGCTGCTGTAACTCTTATGTCATCAATAGATGCAGAAAAAAGAGGTTTAAAAAAACTTGTAACAGTAAAGTCTTGGGCTAGTTGCGGGGTTGATCCAGCGTTAATGGGTACCGGCCCAATACCTTCTGCAAAAAAAGCGTTAGATTTAGCTGGCTGGACAATTAAAAATTTAGATCTTTTAGAAGTGAATGAGGCTTTTGCAGCTCAAAGTTTAGCTGTAATTAAAACATTGGGTATACCTGAAGAAAAAGTTAATGTTAATGGTGGAGCAATAGCCTTGGGCCACCCCATTGGTGCCTCTGGAACTCGAATACTGGTAACATTGATACACGAAATGATTAAGCGAGATGTTAATAAAGGATTAGCAACGTTGTGTATTGGTGGAGGAATGGGTATAGCAATGTGTATTGAGAGATAATGGAAATATCAAAACCATATAAAGGAAAAGGAAGAAGAAAAATTAAAAAAATGCCTTTTACAGTTAAAGGTTATATACTTTATTACGCTTTTTTTTGGGCTGTTATAATTAGTATTTATTTAGCTTATAATTAATTTTTTTTGATAATGATTATCATTAAATGTTTTTTTCTAAATTTTTAGTGATAATGATTTTCAATGCTAAACATACTTGTTGAAATCTATAATAGATTTATTACCCTTAAAATATGAAAACTTACAAATGTAACAAATGTGGGCTAACAATTCCGATAACTTGCTCCGAGTGTGACAGAGTTATTAATATTAAAATTGTTGGAGAAGGCTGCTTAGTAAAAGAGAACAAATGTTTAGATTGTACAAGTGTTCCTATTATTAAAGATGTTTGTCTTGAGAAATTTGCTTAAATTTTAATTTTTTGTAATTTCTCATCCATAGACTAAAAACCTTTATTGCCTCGACCATACCCTTTGTTTTATTAGGGTGTTTTTTCGCTCTTCCCATCATTGTAGCTACTACATTGACTTGATATCTTTTACTTCTATTTTTAATTTTCTTTATTGTGTAAATGGCCTTATTTTTATCTTTAAATCCTAATCCATGTGTAGTTGTTTTAGGATTATAATCAGAAAATAGTGATAAGTTAATGAGTTTTAACTTTGATCTAGCCATAGGCATTTTATCAATAATTTTAAATAATTTCTTTGTATTTAGTTCTTTAAAACTGGTTTTTAAATTTCCATCAAATCCAATTAAGTCTATGGAAAATTGTTTTTTTGTAATTTTGGTAATCAGTTTTACTACTCTTTTATGAAATTTTTTAATATTCCTTTGATAGAGCCTTTTAGTTTTTTGGTACTCTGGATATTTATAATTTGGCGTTTTTACTAATAATATCCTACATTTCCATTTATATTTTTTTACCATTTGTCCTCTTTATAATTATAATTAATATATTATAGATTAAAAGTTATGAAACTACCTATTATTAATCATCCCGATTATGTGGCAAAAATTAATGACGACAATAAATTCCCTATTAAAAAGTTTGGGGCATTAGCTAAACATCTTTTAGAATTAGGTGTTGTTAAAGATTTTTATATACCTCGAGAATGTTCTATTGAAACAATGAGAACCTCTCATTCATTGGAGTACATATATCATATCAAAAATAAAACATTAGACATTAAAGCTCAAAAGAGAATAGGATTTCCAATTAATGACAGTGTTGTGAGAAGATCATTTGTTGCTACTGGTGGAACAGTTTTAGCAAGTAAACTTGCTTTAGATGCTAAGCTTGCATGTAATACAGCGGGTGGAAGTCATCACGCCACATATAATTTTGGGGCTGGGTATTGTGTTTTTAACGATGTAGCAGTAGCTGCCAACTATTTAAAAAATAAAGGATACGCGAAAAGAATTTTAATTTTAGACTTAGACGTTCATCAAGGTAATGGTAATTCGGAAATATTTCAAAATGATAAAGATGTTGTAACATTTAGTATGCATTGTGCATCAAATTATCCTGCAAAAAAATCTAAAAGTGATATTGATATTGAGCTTAAAGATAATATGGAAGATAATGAATATCTTAATGTTTTAAATAAAAATCTAAAAATATTAAATCAAAATAATTATGATTTTATATTTTACATTGCCGGCGTTGATATTCATCATGAAGATAGATTGGGTAAACTCAAAATTACTGATGATGGTATTAACAAAAGAGATCAAGTAGTAATTGAAAATTTTTACTCGAAAAATATTCCTTTATGCGGTGTTTTAGGTGGCGGTTATAATAAAAGTTTTGATAAACTAATTGAACTTCATTCAATGTTACACAAAAATTGTGCTAATTATTTCTAAGATAATTGTGATAAATTTTCAAAAAATTTTAATGACTCTGGATTTGCTATAGCCTCCTTGTTGTTTATAGTTTCGCCGTTAATTATTTGTTTAACAGCTAACTCTACAATCTTTCCATTTTTTGTTCTTGGTATTTCTGGCGCTTTAATAATAATTGAGGGAACATGTTTTGGAGAGCAATTTTTTCTAATTTTTGATTTTATCAATTTGATTTTTTCTTCATCTAGTTTCTCGTTATTTTTTGTAGTAACAAAAAGAATTATTCTAACATCATCGTTGAAATCTTGACCCACAACAAGACCTTCAGTTATAAAATCTATATCTTCAACTTGTTGGTAAATTTCTGAAGTTCCTATTCTTACTCCTCCAGGATTTAAAGTTGCATCAGATCTGCCCCGCATAATAAATCCATTTTTTGAAGTTCTCTCAACATAATCACCATGATGCCAAACATTCTCAAAGCGTGTAAAATAAGCTTTATGATATTTTTCACCACTATCATCTCCCCAAAATTTAATTGGCATAGAGGGAAAGGGTTGTTTAACGACTAATTCGCCTTTGTCTCCATCAGACGCACTTTTTCCCTCGTCATTAAAAACATCGATATCAATACCAAGACTTTGTCCTTGTATTTCTCCTTTATGAACATTTGAAAAAAGATTTCCTAGAACTAAACAACCAACTAAATCCGTTCCACCTGCTATAGATGCTAAATGAACATCTTTTTTAATATTGTTATAGACATATACAAAACTTTCTTCAGCTAAAGGTGAACCTGTTGAAGTAATAATTTTAATTGAGTTTAAATCTAAATGTTTGCTGTTGTACTTTTCGTTTTTTAAATGATCAATATATTTTGCACTTACCCCGAAAAGATTTATCTTTTTATTTTGGCAATATTGGAGAAGCACATCAATTTTTGGATAAACTGGTGACCCATCATAAAGAAATATTGATGATCCTATGGCTAAACCTCCTACAAGCCAGTTCCACATCATCCATCCTGTAGTTGTATAATAAAATAACTTCTCATTTTCTCTAATATCGCAATGGAGCATAAATTCTTTATTGTGTTCGATTAATACATTCCCAGCTCCATGAGTAATACATTTGGGCTTTCCTGTTGTACCGCTTGAAAAAAGTATATAAATGGGATGATTGAATTCAAATCTCTCAAAAGTTTCATCTAAATCATTTTTTAAAGTTTCTTCGAAATTTATAAAATTTTTAAATTTTTTTTTTTCTCGATTATCATAATTGTATACGATAACTTCCTTTATCGACGGTATTTCTTTAATTATTTTTTCAACCTTTTCTAAAATATTTATTTTTTTTCCGTTATAAAAATAATAATCACTCGATATAAGTACTTTCGGTTCAATTTGTTTAAATCTATCTACTACGCCTTGAATACCAAAATCTGGAGAACATGACGACCATATAATACCATTTTTAGAACAAGCCAAAAAACAAATGATGTTCTCTATCTTATTTGGCACATAAGCTACAACTCTATCTCCCTTTTTTAAATTAATCTTTTTTAAGTATGCTGAAAAACTACAAACCTTTTTATAAAGTTCTTCCCATGTAATTTTTTCCTCAAAGCCTTTTTCTGAAAGAAAGTTTATAGCAATATCTTTAGATTTTTTTTTCAGGATATTTTCACAATAATTTATTTTTGAGTCCGGAAAAAATTTGAATCTATTGAAAATTTTATCTTTTTTAATTATCTCATCTCCTTTATTACCGATAATTTTTGAAAAATCCCAAAATTTAGACCAGAAAATATCTGGATGCTCTACGCTCCATTCCCAAATCTTTTTGAAATCATTATTAAAATTGAGGCCTAAATATTTAATAAATTGATTTAAAACTGAATTTTTAACTAAACTTGAGGATGGTTTCCAAAGATAATTCATAAAGCTAAAGCTTTATCAACTTATCTCAATAGATATTTTTTTAATAGGATTTTTTGAACGATTGGGTCATTATCTTTTATTAAATCCTTTTTTTTGAACAATTTATTTAACAACCATTTCATAACTTCATTATTTATTTTTAAATGACGAAAAATAGGGATAAATGTGTCAAAAAATGAGCTAATTGTTAAAATTGCTTCATTTTTAACATTTATTATTTAATAAATTTTTAATAAATTCCAACCCATATTATAATAAGAAAATATGGCTCAAAATATTTCTGTCCCAGATATAGGTGATTTTAAAGATGTCGAGGTTATAGAAATTTTAGTTAAACCTGGGGATCAAATAAAAAAAAATGATCCTATTGTTACTATAGAAAGCGATAAATCAAGTGTCGAAATACCGTCCCCATCTGAAGGTCAAATAAAAGATTTAAAGGTTAAAATTGGAGATAAAGTATCGGAAGGAAGTTTATTAGCAACTATAGAAAATGGTCAGGCAGAACCGGAGTCTGAAAAAGAGATAAAAAAACAGGAACCAAAAAAGGAATTAAATCAGGATCGAGAAAAATCTAATGGTAACTTGAATACTGTTACTCAAGTCAAAAAAGTCTTTGCGGAACCGGCTTCTAAAGATGATATTGATCCAGTTGAGACTAACGAATGGATAGAGTCATTAAATTCAGTTATAGAGTCAGATGGAGCTCCAAGAGCAAGCTACTTGTTAAATAAAGTAATTGACCAAGCGTATAAGTCCGGGTTAATTTTACCCGATACCAGAACAACACCTTATATTAATACTATTCCCCCAGAAGCAGAGGCGAAGTCTCCAGGTGATCAAAATATAGAAAAAAAATTAAGAGCAATTATAAGATGGAACGCTGCAGCTATGGTTGTAAAAGCAAATAAAAAAAGTTCAGAGTTAGGTGGTCATATTGGCACATTTGCATCAGCTGCAACATTATATGACGTGGGCATGAATCATTTTTGGAGAGCAAAAAATAATAAATTCGGAGGAGACTTAATTTATTTTCAAGGACACTCGGCTCCAGGAATGTATGCAAGAGCTTTTCTGGAGGGAAGACTAACGACAAAACAACTTGATGGTTTTAGACAAGAGGTATCAAAAGAGGGGTTATCATCTTACCCTCATCCTTGGTTAATGCCGAACTTTTGGCAATTTCCAACTGTATCAATGGGACTTGGTCCAATTATGGCAATTTATCAAGCGCGTTTCTTAAAATATTTAATAAATAGAGGATTAATTAAAGATGAAGGAAGAAAAATTTGGGTTTTTTTAGGAGACGGCGAAATGGATGAACCTGAATCACTTGGTGCTATCGGATTAGCCGCTAGAGAAAAGCTGGACAATCTTATTTTTGTTATTAATTGTAATCTTCAAAGATTAGATGGACCGGTACGAGGTAACGGTAAAATAATTCAAGAGCTAGAAGGTAGTTTCAGAGGAACAGGTTGGAATGTAATTAAAGTAATATGGGGATCGTATTGGGACAAACTTTTAATCAAAGATAAATCTGGTTTATTAGTTAAAAGAATGAATGAATGTGTAGATGGTGAATACCAGGCTTTCAAAGCTAAAGATGGAGCTTATGTAAGAGAAAAATTTTTTGGCAAATACCCTGAACTGAAAGAAATGGTTTCGACTATGACTGACAAAGATATTTGGAGACTCAATAGAGGGGGCCACGATCCACACAAAGTCTACGCCGCTTATCATTCAGCAATGCAAAATAGAGGTTCTCCAACTGTAATTTTAACGAAAACTATTAAAGGATACGGAATGGGCAAATCAGGTGAAAGTATAAATACAACACACCAACAAAAAAAATTGGATGAGGAAGATTTGCTTTATTATAGAGATAGATTTGGAGTTCCTCTCACAGATAAACAAGTAAAGAATATTGAGTATTATAAGCCTAATGAAGACTCCGAGGAGATTAAGTACCTTAAAGATAGACGAATGAAACTTGGCGGGTTTATTCCAGAGAGATCTTCTTACGCAAAAGCCATTAAGGCACCCCCAAAAGATATTTTTGAAAATTTTATGAAATCTACTGGAGATAAAGAAATGTCTACTACAATGGCTTTGGTTCGTATGATGACATCGCTGTTAAGAGACAAAAATATTGCCCCAAGATTAGTTCCAATTATTCCAGATGAAGCTAGAACTTTCGGGATGGAAGGTTTCTTCCAGAAAATCGGTATTTATGCTCATGAGGGCCAAAAGTATGAACCAGTGGACTCCGAACAGTTAAGTTCTTATAGAGAGGATAAAAGTGGCCAAGTTTTAGAAGAAGGTATTACTGAGTCTGGAGCTATGTCATCTTGGATCGCCGCAGGAACATCATATACAAATCATGACTTGGAAATGATTCCAATTTACATATTTTATTCAATGTTTGGTTTTCAGAGAGTAGGTGATTTAGCTTGGGCTGCAGGAGACTCCCAGGCAAGAGGTTTTTTAATAGGAGCGACTGCTGGGCGAACCACATTAGCTGGGGAGGGGTTACAGCACCAAGATGGTCACAGTCATTTATTAGCATCTAATATTCCTAATTGTGTAAGCTATGATCCAACCTTTGCCTATGAAATGGCTACAATTTTTAGAGAAGGCATTAGAAGAATGCACGAGAAAAAGGAAAATATTTTTTATTATATAACAGCAATGAATGAAAACTACCCTCATCCTGAGAAACCGAAAGGATGTGATGATGGTATTCTTAAAGGCATGTATCTCTTCAAAGAATTCGGTAAAAAAGGACAAGCGAGAGTCCAGCTTTTAGGATCAGGAACAATATTACGTGAAGTAATTTCAGCAGCAAAAATTTTATCAGAAGAATATGATATTGATTCCGATGTTTGGAGCATAACTAGCTTTAATGAATTAAGAAGAAATGGCATGGAAACTGAAAGATGGAACTTACTAAATCCTGATGAAAAGAGAAAAAAACCTTATGTACAACAATGCTTAGAAAAAAGAAGTGGCCCAATTGTTGCTGCTTCTGATTATACTAGATCTTATGCAGATCAAATAAGACCTTACACGGAAAAATCATTTTACTCACTAGGAACTGACGGGTATGGTAGAAGTGACACTAGAAAAAAATTAAGAAAATTTTTTGAAGTCGATAAAGAACATATTATTGCTTATACTTTAAGCGCTTTAGCAAAAGAACAGTTAGTTGAAACCAAAAAAGCAGAAAAGGCTATCAAAAAATACAAAATCGAAAAAAATAGGGATTTTCCTTCAAATTTATAATTTATGACTATAACAAAAATTTTGGTTCCAGATATTGGTGATTTCAAAGAGGTAGAGATTATTGAAGTTCTTGTTAAAGAAGGTCAACAAATTAAAAAAAATGACTCTTTAATAACTTTGGAAAGTGACAAGTCTAGCGTTGAGGTACCATCTACACATCAAGGAACGATAGAGAAAATTAATGTGAAAGTTGGCGATAAAGTAAGTCAAGGTGATTTGATTCTTAATTTAAAAACTGAGACTACAATTAAGGGAAAAGAAAAAGATACCAGTAAAGTTCAAAAAGATGTCGCAAAGAACGAAGACCAAGAAATTATTAAAGAGAAAAAAATTATACCAGCCGCTCCAGTTGCACAAGCAGGTTCTAAATCAGCAAGTCCAAAGGTAAGAAAATTTGCGAGGGAATTGGGAACTAACGTGATAGAGATACCCGGATCTCAAAGAAAAGGTAGGGTTTCAGAAGAGGATGTAAAAAATTATATAAGATCTCAAGCAAATTTAAGATCTAACAAACCAGAAAAAAAGATTTACAAAGAAGAGTATCCACACGAAGAATTTGGAGAAACTGAAATTAAGGACATTCCAAGAGTTAAAAGGTTATCTGGACCTCAACTAGTAAGATCGTGGAGTGAAATACCTCATGTTACACAACACGATGAATTAGATATTACTGAAATGGAGAACTTTAGAAAATCGCTTCGAGATATTTATACAGGAACAAAAATAGCAGTAACACCATTAGCTTTTATAACAAGAGCTTTGATAAATGCTCTACAAATTTATCCAAATTTTAATTGTTCTATCGATTCATTAAATAATAAAATTACTTACAAGAGGTACTTTCATATCGGATACGCTGTGGATACACCTCATGGTTTGATGGTGCCAAAGCTAAGGAATGTCGATAAAATGGGCATAAAAGAAATTTCTGATGAACTAAGAAGAGTTAGTAAGTTATGTAGAGATTTAAAAATTGATAAAAAAGATTTTTTTGGCGGATCTATGACTATTTCAAGCCTCGGCGGCATAGGTGGCAGCTATTTTACTCCAATAATAAATCCTCCTGAAGTTGCTATTTTAGGAGTAGGCAGATCTTTTGATAAGATTACAAAGATTGATGGAAAATTCATTACAAGAAAAATGTTACCAATTTCTTTATCTTACGATCATAGAATTATAGATGGCGCAGAAGCTGCAAGATTTTGTGTTAGTTTGGGACAAAGTTTGGGAAAAGACTTCGCTTTCAAGCTTGCTGTTTAGTCAATTTTAAATTACTAAAAATCATGAATAAAAAAATTTTTTCACTGATTTGTGCAGTAAGTTGTTCACTAATTTGGGGTTCTGCTTTTATTGCGCAAGATCTTGGTATGGATTATAATGGACCTTTCACATTCACTTTTGGAAGACTTTTTTTAGGTTTTTTAACATTATTGCCTTTTTTTTTGATTTTTGAATTTAAGAAAAATAAATCAATTTTATTTAACTACAAAAATTCAATTAACCTTTTTGTCATTGGCTTTCTACTTTCAGCAGGTAATGCTTTACAACAATTTGCTCTACTCTATACCGATGTAGCTAACACTGCAATATTTACAATTTTTTACGTCATTCTTGTACCTTTCGTATCATATAAATTTTTCTCAAAAATTATCCATCGATCCGTGTGGCTCTCTGTGATAATTTGTTTAATAGGTGGCGTCTTATTAACTGAATTTAATAATATACAAGTGAGACTTGGAGATAGTATTGCAATTTTTAATGCATTATTTTGGGCTTTTCATATAGTTCTGATCTCTAGATTTCTAAGAGAATTTAATTACCCAATTACTATTGCTTGTATTCAGTGTTTATATGCCTCAATTTTTGCGATTATTCCTGCTTTGATTACAGAAAACATAAATTTTGCTGATATGTTATTAGATGGAAAAGAAATGATTTATGCAGGCGTTTTATCAAGTGGTATCGCATTTTTATTACAAATTTATGGCCAACAAAATTTATCTCCAGCACCAGTAGCAATAATATTTTCTTTAGAGGGAGTATTTGCAGCTGTATTCGGATGGATAATTTTAAATCAATATCTCAATGATATTAAGATTCTTGGTATAGTATTAATCTTAGTCGCAGTAATTTTTTCACAATTAGCACCAATCTATGATAAAAAAAAATATGGATGAATCTAAAAAAGGTTTTATGAAATATCTTGGTGGAATATCATTCAAGGAAATTGATGAAAGAAATTTTGAATTTTCAAGTAAAATCCAAGATGTTCATTTAAATACTGGTGGTATTGCACACGGGGGCTACTTAGCAACAATAGCAGATGCAGGCATGGGGACAGCAGCACATATAATTGCTGCAGGTAAAAGATGTGTAACAATAAATCTAGATACAAAATTTATTTCAGCAGGAAAACTGGGGAATTTATTAATCGGAAAAGTAAAGATTTTAAAAAAAACAAAGACTTTAATCTTTATAACATGTGAAATAAATGGCCCCGATGAAATTATTGCACATGCAAACGGAACCTGGAAAATTTTAAATTAATCAGGAACAAATATTAAACATAAACCGTTATTACAATACCTTTTTCCACTTTTTCCAGGGCCGTCATTAAATACATGCCCATGATGAGCGCCACATTTAGCACAATGATATTCTATTCTTTTCATACCATACGAATAATCAATTTTAGTTTTAAAAGCTCCCGGTATAGCATCTGTAAAGGAAGGCCAACCTGTTCCACTATCAAACTTAGCAACAGAATTAAATAATTTAGCGTTACAGTTTGCGCAATGATAAGCGCCTTTTCTTTTTTCATAATTTAAAATACTAGATCCAGCTCGCTCCGTACCATTATTAAACATAATTTTTTTTTGTTCATCAGTAAGATTTGGGTTAATAATTTTTTTTTCTACCGCCAGTAAGTCGAATGGAATTATTAGAGTAAGAAACCCATAAAAATAAAGTTTTATAAAAGATCTTTTATTCATTAATTGCTCATTTTTTTTGTCTAATTTTAGTAATTCCACAATCTTTACATTTTATAGTTTCGGTTGAACCAGCTGCTCCAAATCCATAGGTAGTATCAATTATGTCGTATCTGTGCAAACCAATATAGCAGAACAATTTATAAATCTGCTTTATCATAAAAAATTACTCTAACTTTCTCCTATAGTTATTATATCCGAAAATTGCAATGAGTAAAAAAGAAAAAGGATAAATTATTGCTTTGTTAGGTCTATTTAAATTTTCAATTTTAAATTCACTTATTACATCATTTGTCTCTATACCAGATTTTTTGGCTAAACCGTTCCACTTTAAAGTGTCTACAGTTAACCTGCCGTCATTATTTTTGAGATTAATTCCGTAATCTTCTAAACTGAATTTTTTATCAAAACTGCCTTTTTGAATCACAAATAATTTATACCTGTCTCCATACTCTGTTCTTCTTGTTACCTTAATGTGTACCTCTTTATCTGGATTAAATTTAAGTGTATTTATTCTATCAACTTGAAGTACTTGCTTGTCAAATTTAGGATAAAACTTATCTAAAATATATCCTGGTCTAAACAACGACATAGAAATTAAAAGGAAGACAACAATCTCATACCATTTTAATCGATTGATAAACCAGCCTTGTGTCGCAGCTGTAAATATCAAAATAGCTACTAGAGATGTTAAGACGACAGTTAAACCGTGCCAGAAATTTTGTATACCAATTAACAACAATTCAGGATTAAATATAAAAACGATAGGTAAAATACCTGTCCTTAAGCTATACCAAAAAGCCTGAACACCAGTTTTAATTGGATCTGCTTTTGATATAGCAGCTGCAGCATATGAAGCAAGACCGACTGGAGGAGTAACATCTGCCATTAATCCATAATAGAAAACATATAAATGTATAGCTATTAGCGGAAAAACATATCCTGAAGCGCTTCCCACCTCCACAACTACTTGAGCCATTAAAGCTGCTACAACTAAATAATTGGCTGTCGTTGGCAAGCCCATTCCTAATATTATGCAAAGAACAGCTGTTAATAGAAGAAGAGTTATTACATTTCCTCCAGAAATTGCCTCTACAATAACGATCAAGTTATTACTTAAACCAGTTGATGCTACTGCACCTACAATTATTCCAGCAGTTGCTATAGCTATCGCAACGCTTATCATGTTAAGAGCGCCTTTTTCTAACCCGGTGATTACTTTATTATAACCTTCTCGTAATCCATTTAATAAACCCTCGTTTAACTTAATAGAAGTTAGAATCTCTTTTACAATTATAATTAAAAACAGAGATAAAATTGAATAAAATACTGCGGATGCTGCTGTCCAGCGCTCAACCAATAACAAATAAACTAAAATAAATATTGGTATTAAAAAATGGATTCCGCTTAAAAATGTTTTTCCTAATGGTGGAATTTGATCATCTGGCAATCCTTTTATGTCTAATTTTACTGACTCCAAATGTGAGATATAAAATAATGCAATATAAGAGATAATAGCTGGTAAAAATGCGTGAGTGATAACTGTAAAATACGAAATTCCGAGTAGTTCTGCCATCACGAAAGCAGCTGCACCCATAATTGGTGGCATGATCTGTCCATTAACTGAAGCAGCAACCTCAATGGCTCCTGCTTTTGTGGGAGTGAGACCAGTTCTCTTCATTATAGGAATTGTAAAAGTTCCAGTTGTAACAGTATTTGCTACTGAAGAGCCAGAAATTAATCCAGTCAAACCAGAGGCTAATATTGCTGCTTTCGCT
>MDTD01175115.1_pt1 | contig 13142 bp, 8 predicted proteins | sample 811221 | NCBI WGS metagenome assembly MDTD01 (sample SAMN05326646, study PRJNA326480) | marine metagenome | isolation source: seawater | place: Pacific Ocean: South West | collected 2011 | reverse complement strand
TTGGACGACATGTGCAGGTCACGTTTGACGGAATCATCCATTGTGCAGAGACAGGGAGGCGTATCAAAAAAACGTACGGTGATGGTCTTTCCTACGACGCCTTCATGAAATCTCCGCTGGCGTGTCCAAGCATCATTCGTCCGGAATTGAGTCGCATCCATGAAGGCATCGCATTGCGAGACGAGGAGTGGGAGCGGGCAAACCACCTTCAGCCACATGTGGTGTACATCAGTCAAACGTCACATTTGAAAGTGGGGGTGACCCGTTCTACCAACTTACCATCCCGCTGGGTTGACCAGGGTGCTGTCGGTGGAATTGTCCTAGCCAATGCACCTTACCGGCAGCTCGCTGGCGAAATTGAAGTGGCTTTGAAGTCGATGATGTCGGACCGCACGCATTGGCGTGCTATGCTGCTAGAGGTGAATTTGGACGGGGAAGCTCTATTAGACGCCAAAGAAGAATGCTTAGAAACCTTGGGTTTGACGTACGAATCTTTTTTTGAAGACTCGGATGAGATCACTGCTTTGAGATACCCTGTTCTTACTTATCTCCCCAAGGTAACCAGTTCCAAGTTGGATAAAAGACCGTGCATTTCAGGAAGGCTTGTGGGAATCAAGGGACAGTACATGATGTTTGAGGACGGGCAAGTTTGGAACGTTCGCGCACACGCAGGATATCGAGTTTCTGTCGAAGTTGGGTGATTGAGCAGAAGCCTTCACCTCATTTCAAAAATCAATTCAACGAGGGATCGCTCGGTGAGTTGGCGATGTGATCAAAGCCCTCACCCATCTCTGCAATCAAGCGCTTCCAATACACCTCATTCTCTTCATCGGTCCGCATGATGTTGGCGGCATCAGTGTCTGCGACAAACCATGAACGACTTTTGATTTCTTCTTGAAGTTGAGTGGGAGACCAACCACTGTAGCCGATGAAAAATCTTATTTCCTCCGTCTTTAAGTTTCCCGCCTGAAGCAAGTCGCGAATTTGATCGAAATCGCCTCCCATGAAAATTCCCTTCATGACGGGTATGCTGTCGATGATGTCACTTCGAGTGTGGAGGTAATACAAATTGCCATTTTTCACAGGTCCACCAACGCTGACACGTGCTTTGAGCTTGGGTAAATCATCCATGACCTCATCCACGTCGATGTCGATGTAGTTGTTCAAAACAAAACCAAAACTGCCCTCGTCGTTGTGTTCACAAAGCAAAACCACTTTTCTGCCGAAATACGGATCTTCTAAAAATGGCTCGCTTAAGAGCACATTGCCCGGAGATGGTGTGGCATGGTTGCTTGGTGTAAATCGTATCATGAACGGAATTTGGCCAAAGAGATAGGGCTTATAAAACAACAATGTCGTCACAAAGTTCCGTCATTTGCATGGATGATGAATCAAGCACAGACCTTAATCGTGAATTTGGCTTTTGCTCTCGCTTTGGCTTGCGTGGCTTGCCAAACTGAAACGACATCGCCACCGTTACGGCCCATGGGGTCGTGGTCTTTGGACAGTTTGCTTTACTCCAACCAAACCCCGACGTGGGAAGAGGCTGTGAACATGGCAAGCGAATTGGCACGTTCAGATGCGAGAGCAACATTGCATGAAATTGGGTTTGGTGATGTGGGAAGGCCCATTCATGCCCTGGTGTTGACTGCGAAGCCCGCACCTAGGGAAATCGCGAATGATCTGAATGCCATTGACATGAGATTGAATTCACAACCGGACAGTGTGGTCCGCGTCATGGTCAACAATGCCATCCATCCTGGAGAACCGTGCGGGGTAAATGCAAGTTTGGCTTTGGCTGCAGATTGGTTGTCGGAGCCCGACAGCAAGTCGCATCCGCTCCGAAGTGCAAGCTGGGTTATTGTTCCGCAATACAATGTCGGTGGAGCCGCCCGCCGCAATTGTTGCACTCGAGCGAATCAGAATGGTCCTGAGTTTTACGGGTTTCGCGGAAATGCATCCAACCTCGACTTAAACAGAGATTTCATCAAAATGGACAGCCGCAATGCCGAGGCGTTTGTTTCATTGTTTCATGCCGTGAATCCCGATGTTTTTGTGGATACACACACCTCCAATGGTGCCGATTATCCGTACACCATGACTCTGATTGCCACCCAAGCGGACAAAGCTGGCCCCATTCTTGGTCCTTTTTTGCGAAACGTGATGGAACCGGCCTTATATGCCGGGATGAAAGATGCATTTGGTCCGATGGTCCCTTACGTTTATTCGTTAGGCGAAACGCCTGAAGACGGCATCTTGTCTTTTTTGGAAACACCGCGATATAGTACGGGATACACGACGCTTTTTGGCACTTTGGGCTTCACGACTGAGGCCCATATGCTCAAGCCATTTTCAGACCGTGTTCAAGCCACTCATGCCTTTCTTCGGGTGCTGTCATCGTGGATTGACGTTCACGGGGACAAGGTGAAAGAGATTCGTCGACTGGAATACAATCGGATAATGGATGCCCAAAAACTTCCGATTCGTTGGAGATTGTCTCAGGAGCGAGACAGTTTGTCCTTTACTGGATACGTTGCTCGTCGGGAATGGAGTTCGGTCACTCAGGGGACCAGATTGAAGTACGATCCATCGTCGACTTGGACGAAAAACATCCCTCATGCCAACCATTATTTCGCGCTTGATTCAGCAGATGTTCCCAACGCCTGGGTGTTGCCCCAAGCTTGGAGAAAGGTTGTGGAACGTTTGAAAGCAAATGGGGTGAAAATGAATGCGGTTCCTCGAGACACCACCATGCTTTTGAGGGTGACATGGATTGAAGCGTTTTCAAATGCTTCCAGACCTTATGAAGGACATCACCCAGTAACGATAGATTCACTTCGATCAGAATTGGTGCCCGTGGATGTTTATGCTGGAGACTGGGTCATCCCCTCTGACCAAAAAGCCAAACGATATTTAACCGAAGTGCTGTCGCCAAAGGGGCATGACGCGTTCTTGGTCTGGAATTTCTTCGACGCAGTTCTTCAACGAAAAGAATATTACTCGAGCTATATTTTTGAGGATACTGCGGAGGAAATGCTTCGAAACGACCCCAACTTGAGAGCTCGTTATGATGCTGCGCAAGCGCAAAATCCAGATTGGGAAGCACATCCTGAGAGGGCCCTTCGTTGGCTCTATGAACAGAGCCCCCATGATGAAGGAACAGCCAACCGCTATCCTGTGTACGAAATGTTGCCAGTCGGAAACCCATGAATTCTGAATCTGCAATGGCAAGATGGTTTCCCTCGGAATGGGGGTCGAGGCGCGCGTGGTTAGAAAGTGCACATCTCGCAGCAAGGGTTCTTCGTCGAGATGTAGCCCAAGCCAAACCTCAGCAAATTCGTCAAGCCATAGAATTGGCGTCCAGACTGAATCCAGGGCCGTGGGGAGGCGAATTCCTGGAGCGCTTCGAGCCAAATTGGCAGGGGGCAGAGGTGACATGGAAAGAACACAAAGAGGGAACAGTGATTTGGGTTCATGGCGGTGCTTTTGCATTTGGCAGTCCAAGGGTTTATCGGGCAGCAGCTGTTCATCTCGCAAGAGTTACGCGATGCCGGATTGTTTTGCCGCGCTACCGTTTGGCACCAGACCATGTTTTTCCTTTGGCTCACAACGATGTGTTTTTGGCCATCAAGTCGGTCATCGAAGAGCGCGGTCCTGTGGTGTTAATTGGAGACAGTGCAGGTGGAAATTTAGCCATGGGTGCCCTGATGAAATGGATGGGAGAAAGACTGCCCACAGGCCAAATTCTTGGACTGGGTCTGCTGAGTCCATGGTGCGACTTGCGAGTCGATGCGGCATCCATTCGCAACAACATGATCGCACATAGTCCGTTTAGCCATGAGGATTCTATGGAGTACAGCAAGCAATATTTGGCGGGTCATACACCGAATGATCCGCTTGTCAGTCCCTTGCTTCACAAGAGTTTTTCGTCTTGGCCAAATGTGTACTTGGAATGGTCACTGGATGAATTTTTGGCTCCAGACGTTCAAGCACTGCACAGGCGTCTTGTCGAGGACAACGTGCCTGTCAAAATGCGCACAGAGCCCGAGGCCGTGCATGGATGGCAGCTGCTTCCGGACTTTCTCCCAGAGGCAAGACGCTCCAGTGAAAATCTAGGTTCCTGGATTCGGTCGAGACAAGAACTTCAGCTCACGTGATTCAAAGCCTGTAAAATCAGTCTCAAACCCGTTGCCATTTCATCTTCTGAGCAAGTGAGGGGAGGGGCGAGACGAAATGCATGTGGCACACTGAGGAAGTAAAACAAAAGGACACCAGTACCGCTAGCACATTTCAAACCACACTCTATGGTTTTTTGTACCGCTTCAGCACTTTCCATTTCCACCGCAAAGAATGCGCCGATGCGGCGGACGTTTCGAACTGCGACGTGACTTTCGAGGGCGTCTTGCCACATTCGATTCAGACGTTCAACCTGTATGAAATTTATTTTATCCAGCGATTTGAGAGCTCCCACCGCGCCGGCACACGCCATGGGATGTCCTCCAAATGTGGTGATGTGACCAAGTGAGGGATTGTGCGCAAAAAGGCTTAGGCGAGCCTTTGAGGTTGCCATGGCCCCTATGGCCATGCCACCTCCGAGTGCCTTTCCCATACAGAGGATGTCAGGTACGATGTCGAAGTGCTCGAATGCCCATGGTTTTCCAGTGCGCCCCATGCCACATTGAATCTCATCAAGAATAAGAAGAGCGCCCGTCTCTAGACATTTGGCTCGAAGGTCCTGAAGCCAATTTTTCGAAGGGATACGAACACCAGCATCTCCTTGAACCGTCTCGACAATCACGCATGCGACAGTAGAATCAATGCGCTTCAAATCTCCCAGGTCATTCCATTTTAAAAACTCTACTTCAGGCAGAAGAGGTCGATAAGCGGCTTTGCGCGATTCATTAGAAGATACCGAGAGTGACCCAATGGTGTTGCCGTGATACGAACCAGAGACCGCCATTAAGCGGGTTCTGCCATTTACGCGACGAGAAAGTTTGATTGCTCCATCGATTGCCTCTGCACCCGAATTCAAAAAATAAATACCATCCAATTCTTTTGGAAGGGTGGCACAAAGCAGGGCACTCGCTTCAGTTTGAGTTTTTTGCAAAAACTCACCGTAAACCATGGTGTGGAGGTGTTTCTCAAGTTGGCTTCTCAACTGATTAAGTACAACGTCATTTCCATGTCCAAAATTGGTCACTCCGATTCCACTGACAGCATCAAACAACTTGGTCTCGTCAGTTAAATGAATCCATGGGCCTTGTGCATGGCTCACTTCCAACCCCAATGGGTGAGGGGTGGTGGCGGCCAAGCCTCGATTCAGGAAAACGTGATCCACAGGGGGCATGCCTTAAAGTTCGGATGAAGATGTGAGGTCAACGACAATTTCATCTAAGAACATCCACCGGTCATTGCCTCTTCCCAAATGCCATTCGGGAATGGTGCCGCGTCCTTTTGCCTCAACTTTGAGGTAACGCGCTTTCAAAGGTTCGTCGCAGATGAATCGCTCAATTTGGATTTGTTCATCGTTTTCAGCCAAGGTCGATTGGACAACAGTTTGAAGCTCAAAGTTTAGTCCATCATCAGAACCATAAAAGAGCACTTCTCGAGGAGACCATATCCAAGGCTTGATGTCTTGCAAAGCCCTTATTTCCACTTGCTTCACCGACTCGATCTGTCCCAAGTCCACAGTCGCCACACAGTTTTGTCCCCAGTAACCCTGCCACTCGCCGTGTCTATAATCTTCACCGCCCTGCAGTCCATCAATCAAGGCGTGATTGCCCCCTGCAGAATACTGATTGCTTGGTGGTGTATCTAAACTTAATTTCCATTGGTGATCCACCTTCAATACACGATGTGAGACCACTGCGGATGTGTCATTGCCCAAGACGGATCGCGCGAGAACATTTGTGGTTTTTTGAATTTCCAAAGGTTCCGCGTAGGTCTGCCAAGTCGCTCCTCCATTCGAACTCCACTCCAGCGCGACTTCAGCTTGGAGGTGGTCGAGTTCAATGTATGCGCGATCTTCTTGAAAGGTCCTTGGTGCAGTTATGCTTGGAACGGCGACAAAACCTTTTGCTTGCCACGTTGAGGTAGGGCGATCAGTCAAAGCGCGCCCGAAGACGTTGTTGGGCTTGGTGGCCATGAGTAATTCCAGTGTACCACCTTGAGCCAAGTCACGAACTGGCATGAAGGATCGCGATAAAATGGGAGAGGAGGTTCCATCTGCATTGTGCCAACGCAGCCCCGTGATAAACTTGGCCCTCGCGTGCAATCCGCGAGCCCGTATATCTGTCACTTGATTGGTGCCTTGGGGGGTCACCACAGCACGCTTGAACATCGGCGTACCCAATACAACCTGGCCTGAACCTGGTTCGACGGGGTACATGCCTAGGGCGGACCATACAAACCAGGCACTCATTTGTCCACAGTCTTCATTGCCACAAAGCCCATCTGGCGCATTGCTGTACATGTCACGACAGAGTCTGCTCACTCGGGTTGCGGTTGATTCTGGTTTTCCTGCATACGATGCCAAATAGGCGACGTGATGACTGGGCTCATTGCCGTGGGCATATTGTCCGATGAGGCCAGTGATGTCAGGCTGAACACGCCCTGTGGTTTGGATAGGGGCTGAAAACAATTCATCCAAACGCGACAGATAACCTTCATCTCCCCCCAGTATGTTTCGCTGGCCAGCTATGTCGTGAACCGGCGCGAAAAGGTATTGCCAGCCGTTGGCTTCAGTGAAGTTGAAGTTGACTTCGCGTGGGTCGAAGCCTTCCACCCAAGCACCTTGTCGTTTGGCCTGAATGAAGCCTGATTTGGGGTGAACCAAATTTCTCCAAGATGCTGCCCGTTTCGCAAAGCGCGCAGCCAATTCAGGCTCTCCGTGAGCGTCTGCATATCTCGAAATGCACGCATCATCGAAAGCATACTCAAGCGTTTTGGACACGCTTTCGTGTTCGTGTTCGGAGGGGATGTAGCCCATGTCCATGTAGGCATCTAACCCCAAATGCAAAGAGTCTGCAGCCTGCAACATGGCCTGCAAGGCGAGCTCTGAATCCCAGCCATACAAACCCCATTGTTCTGCGTCTACAATGACGGGAATGCTGTGATAGCCAATCATGCATCCTGTGTAATTCGCAGCCAATTCCCAAACTGGAAGTTGGCCTCCATCTTGATACATGCGAAGCATGGTTCGAATCATGTCCCTTGTGCGGTTGGGTTCAATCCAAGCGAGTAGAGGATGTAAGGCACGGTAGGTGTCCCAGAGGCTGAATACCGTGTAGTGCTCACCGTCATCTTCCCTCAGTTGGTGAACCTGCATGTCGGTGCCGCGATAGCGCCCATCTACGTCACTTGCGACATTCGGGACGGTTGTAGCGTGGTACAAGGCTGTGTAAAATGTGGTCCGTTCGTCCGACGTTCCACCTTCAATTTGTATTCGGCCGAGTTGTTCATCCCAACTGGATTCGCACGCTGCCCGGTGAAAATCAAAATCAAATTCGCTTGCCTCAGCCTCCAAGTTTCCAATGGCTCCTTCGATGTCACAGAAGCTCAAGCCGACGTGGACGTTGAGTTCAGTCAAGACACCAAAGTCAGCAACAAACACAGGTACCATGGACATTTCTTGGACCAGACTTCCGTCCTCCATTGTGTCTACGCGTGTGATTTCACCGAGCTGATCGCCCCATTCAAAATCCCGATCAAAAGCCATGGCGAAGTATACGTGTTGCTCTTCTGCCCAATTATCGCTGACTCGGTGTCCGACCAACATGCGCTTGCCACGCGGCTCAATGCTGTAATGAACGAGTTCATCGCGGTGTTCCAAATCGACAATCCACGTCAATGTGTCTGGCTTGTCCAATGTGTATCGATGTATCCCTACCCTTGGGGTGGTGGTGAGCTCAGCAAGAATGCCGTGGTCTTCGAGATGCACGGAGTAATACCCTGCATGTCCGAGTTCTGAGGATTTGACGAATGCACTTTTGTACTTGTCACGCCATGTTGTGCCTTCTTGAAATTGCGTACAAGGCATCACCAAAATGTCACCATAGTCACTGACGCCTGTGCCTTGAAGGTGCGTATGGCTGAAGCCGTAAATCACGCTGTCCGTATCGTGATAACCTCCACAACCATCCCAACCCTCGAGGCGCGTATCTGGACTCAATTGAACCATGCCAAATGGCGAGGTGGACCCAGGGTAGGTGTGGCCGTGGCCCCCCGTCCCAATCCAAGGATTTACTTCACGATGGGTGGCGCTCGGAGCGTTTCCACATCCAAAGATGAGTGCACTCGCAATGAAGAGTGCTAGGCGGTAAAAATATCTCATCATTTAAGGGTGATTTTGAGACGTCGCGCACAAGTTGCAATCCAAGCGATTGTGGATGCCAAAATGCAGCACTTGCGGGCGCTCGGGCAATGACAAAGAATCAAATCGGATTCTATCGCTTGAATTCAAAGCACTTCGCATGTCCTCCAATCGGTTTCTTCGACAATCTCCTATTGCGTTCTGAATTGGGAGGATCTCCTCAAGAATTTTCTCTTCAGGAAGAGAAGAAGTTTCAATGCTGTCTCGGATTTGGGTCCAATGGGTCAAGCAAGCATCCCAGTGAATTGCGGCTAGCAATATCGCTTGAGAGTCGTCCTCGTCAAGCCCAAGTTGATTGGAAACTTCTTGTGCGGCGCGCATGGATTCTGTCAGGGGAAGTCCTTGAAATTGGCTCCACGAAGTCAAGAACAGACAAAGAAAGGTGCTCAATAAAACAGTGCTCAAAATCACGGTTTTTTGCTTTGTGAATCGATCCATAGTCGGAGACTTTCATTCAATTCGCTGTTGCGTTTCCACATGGCGGGAATCAACACGTCTGGTTTGATTGGATTGGTTTCTTTCCAATTTGTGCAAGGTTCAGCCATATAAACAGCTGTCGACAAGCTGACTTGAATGCCAGATTTAGGCAAAGTGCGAATGTATGGGTTTCCCATGGTCCCGTTTTTTGGTCCCAGGCAGGATTCCCCAATCAAAGGTCCGCGCTTAGAATCTTGCAGCGCTCCAGCCAGGGAAACGCTCGCAGATGCCGATTCGCCATCAATTAATACTGCCAATGGTCCCTTGAAGCTTTGTTGAGGCACTCTTTTTTTGGGAAAAAACAAGGTGTCAATTGCCCCGAGAGGTAAGGTGGCCAAAGTAAAAATGTACTTGGCATCGGCAGAATGGTGCAGATGTTTATCCACCCATCGTTTCCGTAGGCGCTTGTAATGTCGACCGTTGGCGCGCGAAGTGGGATGACTTTGTTTGGCCACCAAGGCAAATGGAAGATGTCTTGCTGACGTGGCCACGTAATTCCAGAGCATTTCCATTCGCGGTGATTGGCCTCCAGGATTTCCTCTCAAATCTAAAATGAGGGGACAATTCATGTCCTTGACGCGCTGAAAACCTCGCGCCAAGCGCTTTTGGTAGCGAGCCCAGGGTCCTTGGGAAAAGCTGCTAATTTTGAGTGTTGCGGCTCCTGACCAATGGGTCTGAATACGTCTTTTTTTTTGAGCTTCGGCGAGCCTATGATTCTGTTTAACGTGCCGTCGTTCATCTAGGCGAGTCAGTTTGCTGCCATCGGGAAAAGTCCAATCGACAACAGGCCTTGTTGCAGAGATCCGAGCCCAGCCCTTTCGAGCTTGACGCCACTTTTGAGCATGAAACGACCTTGTTATTGGCTTACCCTGCTTTTCATCGATCCACGTCATGGTCACGGTGCTGGTGTCAAACTTGGCTAAAATCCAGGGAGTGATGTTGTGTGCGGCCGTGCGCGAGGTCGCCTTGTAACTCGGCCCTTCCATGGTTGACAAATTCAAGGCGGCTTGAACCACATCTTCCGCCGATAAGCCATTGATGTTCAATACGCGAACTTCCTCCGGCAATCCCGGCAATCCCGAGTCTAAAACCCATAGGCCACGACCCTCTATGGCCCATCGAATTGGAAGGGTTCCGTGTTTTTTTTCCACATCCCAGATCCAATGAAATCCCGATACTCCGCTGTGACTGTCTTGCATGGTTTGAAGGAGCAAATTGGTCAATTGGACGCGATCGATGTGAGAGGCGTTAGGCCATTGCTCTCTCGTGAGTTCGAGACGTTTCATCCACGCCTCTTCGCCACAGCGAATGAATGGGGCAGGATGCATGGCTCGTACCCAAGAATCGAGTGTGTCAAGGTCTTCTTGCGCAGCCGTATTGCCGTTGCTGATGAGGCTGGAAAAAGCAAAAAATGTCAGTATCCGAAGACAGCGATTCAGCACGGATCAAAGAGAGTCAGGACCTTGGTCCAGTTTTTTAACCATGGTCAAAATGGTGGCCACTGCCACGATTTCGCCCTCTTGGTCATCTACTTCGACGCGGTATCGCACGATTCCTTTGGCCACGTCTTCAGGCTCCCGTCGTTCTTGTGCAGTTTTTTCAACCACAGTCAGCTTGACCCCGATTGTGGTTCCGGGATAAACCGGTTTGGTGAATCGACAATCATCGATGCCATAATTGAGTAAAACCGGACCTTTTCTCGGCTCTACGAACAAGCCTGCAGCCTTGCTTAAAATGTAATAGCCGTGAGCAACGCGACCTTCAAATATGGTGCCCTCTAGACTCGTTTCATCGACGTGGGCGTAGAAATGGTCCCCTGAGACGTTTGCAAAGTTGACGATGTCTGCTTCAGTCACTGTGTGTCTAGCGGTTGTCACGGTATCGCCGATTTGCAACTCTTCAAAGTGCTTTCGGAAAACGTGGGGTTCACTTTCGGAACGGGCAGCTCCGGGCTGATGTTGTTCAGTGATGGCACTCAAGGTGGAAGGATGACCTTGAATCGCTGTCCGTTGCATGTAATGCTTTACGCCACGCAATCCCCCCATCTCTTCGCCACCGCCAGCTCGGCCAGGTCCTCCATGCACGAGCAATGGCATTGGAGAACCGTGACCTGTACTTTCCTGTGCACATTCTCGATCTAAAACTAAGATTCGACCATGCATTGGTGCTGCCTGGCGTACAAAAGTGGCTGCGGCCTTACGATCGAATGTGGTCAGACTGCAACACAGTGATCCCTTACCCTTGGCAGCCAAGGCCACGGCTTCTTCCAAATCTGTGTAGGGCATCAGTGTACTTACGGGCCCAAAGGCTTCCACATCGTGAACCGCCTGGGCTTCATGGGGATGGTTGTGACGGAGAAGCATTGGGGGAAGAAATGCACCCTCATCTGTCCGAGCTCCAATCAGTTCAGCGGTTTTAGATTCACCAAAAACGCATTCAGCTTCTTTTTCAATCTGTGCCACTTGCTCGAGGACGTCTTGACACTGGGCTTTTCCGACGAGTGCGCCCATGCGAACTCCATCCACTTGGGGGTTGCCAATTGTGGTCCTTGCCAATTGATTGACCAGAGCGTCTTGCACATCATCAATGCAGCTGTCAGGCACGAAAATACGCCTTACTGCAGTGCATTTTTGACCGCATTTGACCGTCATTTCTTTGCGGACTTCTTTGACGAACAAATCAAACTCGGGCGTGCCTGGTCCTGCGTCTGGGCCGAGGATTGCAGAATTCAATGAGTCTGCTTCCATGTTGAAAGGCACAGCGTGGTTGGCAATGCGAGGGTTGGCCTTCAACTTTCTGCCAGTGGTCGCTGATCCAGTAAAGGTGACGACGTCTCGTTCGTCGACATAATCCAAAATGTTGCGAGCAGATCCACAAACCAACTGGAGAGCCCCAGGGGGGAGGATGCCACTTTCGTGAATGGCCGCAACCACGCGCTCAGTCAGAAAGGACGTCACAGTTGCAGGTTTGACAATTGCTGGCACTCCGGCTAGCCAGTTCACCGCGACTTTTTCAAGCATTCCCCAAACGGGAAAATTGTAGGCGTTGATGTGGACTGCGACGCCTTGTTTGGGCACCAAAATGTGATGCCCACCAAATGTTCCTTCCTTGCTTAATGGAATAAAATCTCCGTCGGTGGCAAAAGGGGTGTCGGGCAACTGTCGGCGCAAACTGGCATTGGCGAACAAATTGCCGATGCCCCCTTCAATGTCGATCCATGAATCTGCACGAGTTGCTCCTGTGGCCCAACTGACCTGATAAAATTCTTCTTTCAAACTGTGGAGATGAAGTGCCAAACGTTTGAGCATTCGGCCTCTTTGTTGAAAAGACATTGATCGCAGGGCCGGTCCTCCCACGTCACGCGCGAAATCATATGCTGACTCCAAGTCAAGACCTGAGGAATCGGCATGGGCAATGATTTGCCCATCAATGGCGTGATGGAGAGGAGTGCCTTTGCTGTCGCCGTACACCCAGGAGTTTGAAATGAGATTGCCTAGCTTTTTCATGTCACGAATCGTTGACTCGCGAAGTTAGCAGGCGAAGGGCGGATTGATTTGTCAGCAACATAAAATTGGATTCGTGACGTTGTTATCGAGATAAATCGAGGTCAAGCTGCTCTTGTCTTGATTTTCGATGAATAAGTCCTTAATATCGATGAAAATGCATTTTTCCTATCCAGTCGCTTGGGAAATTGAGATGTGTTTCTCTATCTTTAGACCCGATGTTTTGATTTTATCAAGCTCAACCTCTGATCCGAAAGCAAACAAACCTATTCTTATGAAGAACCTATTCGCAATGACTGCCGCCCTGATGATGGGCTTTGGTGCGACCGCCAGCAATGTTGAGCTGGTCGTAGAAGCTGTTGACAACAACGGCACCGTTCCTGGCAACACGTACCGTGTGTACGCTGTTCTGCCTTCTGCTCAACACTCGCTTCACGCTGTGTTTGCAGCTGAAGACCACGTGCTGAACATCGCTACCACCGGTTCATTCTTTCAGCACCAGTACGGCAGCTATTCTTCTCTCGACATCAACGAAGGCATCGTGGCCATGGAGCCAGGTTTGGCTTATGACAGTTGGGTAACTGTGGGAGCGAAGAACAGCAATGACAACAACTTGTGGACCATTGGCATCGATTACAACAATTTCCTTTCAGGACAGGAGTTGACGGTGACAGATGGAGCGTGGTTTGTTGTCCCAACGGACATTCAAGCTGCGGCAGACGCGGGCAATAAAGTGTTGTTGATGCAATTGACTACGGACGGCACTGCTTCAGGTGTTTTGAATCTTCAAG
>MDTD01172052.1_pt1 | contig 13143 bp, 9 predicted proteins | sample 811221 | NCBI WGS metagenome assembly MDTD01 (sample SAMN05326646, study PRJNA326480) | marine metagenome | isolation source: seawater | place: Pacific Ocean: South West | collected 2011 | reverse complement strand
GTAAGATGGTTTTTCTTACGTTATTTCAGAATAATTGAAAATTATAAAATAATAATATCGTTTGAAATCATATCAAATTTAATACTTTTATTAGGAGTGATTTTTTTTGTAAAAAATTTCTTATTGGATGGTCTATTGCATTTACTATTATTATCAAATGTAGTAATATTTATTCTCTGTATCTCTTCCTTCATAAAAAACTTTTCATTCTATTTTGATATTAAACTCATAAAGAAACTTATCATTGTTGGATTTCCAATAATGCTATTTACACTTGGAGAAAAATTATTTACATCTGTTGATAGAATAATGATAGCTAGCTATTTTACAATATCAGATTTAGGACACTACCAGCTTGGAAAAACTTTTGCTTATGGGGTCTTAATGTCTTTAGACGCTGCTTTATTTATTTTTTATCCAAAAATTCTCAAGTTTTTTAATTTCAAAAAAAATAGTTTAAGTAAACAAAAAAATGAAAATAAGTTGATGAGTATTTCAGTTTATTTTGACATCTTTACTATGCCAATTATTATCTTAGGAATAATTATTTTACCAATAATAATACATTTTATTTTACCACAGTATTCTGAGAGTGTTTTTATTATGAGAATTCTCTTATTGGCATATGGTTTTCAAAATTTTGCTTTTACTCCAAGTTCTTATTTAGTGTCAAATGGACAGCAAAATAAGCTGGTAATAATTGTCATTATTTCTTTGGCACTTATGATTATTAGCAATTTGGTTGCTATAAATTTAAATATGGGAGTGCCGGGTATTTTATGTGCAACATCTATAGTATTTTTTATTAATTCTTTATTGATGTATTATGCATGTTTTCTAAGTATACGAATAAAAATAATTAAAAATCTTTTTCTAGTATTCTTTAGAAGGGTAATTTTATTTATTATCTCATTAATCATTATCTTTCTAAATCAAAACATACTAATGATTCTTCCATTTTATTTTCTTATTTATGGCCCTATTTCATTTAGATATACTGATAAAATTATAAAAATTTTAAAGACTGATGGAAGTATATAAACAATCAAAAATTGTGGCTACTCAATACTTGAATGCTATACTTATAGTGTTTGCTATTTTATTCTCAGGATTTGTTACATCTAGATCTTTAATACCTGGTATAAGTTTTCCAATGATGTCTATATTATGGCTGGTATTTTGTTTGCCGCTATTTTACCAAAAAAAGATATTATCAATAAACTCCACTGCGTTTTCAGTTATACTTTTTTTACTTATTGTACTTCTTTCTGGAGCTTTAAACTTTGGCAAACAATATTCAAATTCGGATGTAGTTAGTCTTACTGGATCTATTGTAATGTATTTTATTCTCATTTCTTTAATGAATTCGCATGACATTGTCAAAAAAATTATCATTATTAATATAGTTGTTACAATCCCAATAGTTTTGGTAATGTCAATTAGAAGCTGGTTTTTTCTTGATAGTTTATGGCTCTCCCCTTATTGGAACAATAATTATGCTTTAGGAAAAAATACTGTTGGTTTTTTTACAATATTTTGCTTCAATTACCTTTTTTCTTACTTTATATACAAAAAAACTTTATTGAAGCTAATCGGTTTAATCATTCTTTCATTGGTAACTTTTTATACAGTCTCCAGGGGTGCTCTTATTTCTTGGTTGATAGTAATTATTTTAACACCTCTTTTTTCTAAAAATAAAAAAACCCCACTTTTATTCATTGGAGGCTTAGTGTCGCTATTTTTATTATTAGTAACTATTTTTAATTTTAATCCGCTTACTAGCTTTATTGACGTCAAGCAAAGAGGAGCTAGTTCTCAAATGGGAATTGATTTTAATAATTCAAGCTCATATAATTTTATCGATTTCAACCGTTCAGATACACCAGGCAGTAGATATGGTTTATCCCAAAGAGCAAGCCATTGGTTGACAACATGGTACAATTTTAAACAAAAACCGATTTTTGGATCAGGTTCTGGAAGTTTTCATAGAGACAATGGTACCCTTGCCCATAATGATTATTTGACAATATTATATGAATATGGTTTAATTGGATTATCATTATTTTTACTGGTTGGTTTATTGCATTTTTATTATTTGTTTAAAGCAAGATTTGTAGTGCCAGTAAAATATATATGGATTATAGAAGCCTGTATAATTCAAATAATTTTGTTGTCATTTACCTTTTTAACTGTTGATTCATATATGATTCCATTTACCTGGTACATTTTAGCAATATCTTTTTCAATAACCAATTTATCTAAATCTTTATCTTAGAGGTATAAAACACTTTGAAAGAAAAAATAAACATTATTTCCACACTAGGCCCCACATCGATAAACGAAAAGATTGTCCGTAAACTAGATGATGCCGGGGTTACGCACTTTAGAATTAATTGCTCTCATGTAAATGTAAAAGATTATGAAAAAATTGTTAAAAAAGTTCAATCATGGACTGATGTACCAATTTGTCCGGACACTGAAGGCGCACAGCTTAGAACCGGAGAAATAAAAAATAATAAAAAGGAGATGTTTTTTAATAAACACTCAATTATCGATTTTGTACCTAACTACAATAAGTCGCTGAGCAAGCTTTCAATACCCTTGAATGTATTTAACCCTTCAGAAATTTTAAGAGAAGGGGATATCTTAAAATTAGATTTTGACTCAGCAGTGGTACAAATCATTAAATGTGATGGCGACATTATAAAAGGAAGAGTTTTATCTCCAGGAATTGTTAAAAGTAATAAAGGTATTAGCAGTGACAGATTATTAGATATACCTGCTATAACCCAAAAAGATGAAGAAATAATTAAAATTGCGAATGAACTGAAACAGAAATACGTATTCTTATCATTTTGTTCATCACCTAAAAATGTAACCTTTTTAAGAAAAAAATATAAATTTGATGTAAATATTATTTCAAAAATAGAGAGCGCTGCAGCTCTAAATAATATCAAATTAATTTGTAAAGAGTCTGAAGGAATTCTAATTGATAGGGGTGATTTATCTCGTGATGTCCCTTTAGAAAAAATTGCAATAGCTCAAAAATATATTATGGAAAAAGGCCATGAAGCTTCAACGCCGGTTTACGTTGCAACCAACTTAATGGAAAGCATGCTTGAGAATTCAAAGCCAACCAGAGCAGAGGTCCATGATATAGTTTCAACATTGAACATGGGCGCTAAGGGCTTAGTTCTTGCAGCAGAAACTGCCATTGGAAAATATCCTGTAGAGTCTGTTAGAATAATGGCAAAAATTATTAAAGAAAATTCCTCAGTTTTTCTTAGCAAAGACAAAAATATTTCAGATGTTAACTATCTCACCATGCCTTCTAGTGGAAGAATTATTGAACCTCACGGTGGAGAATTAGTAAATCAATATTTTGATATCAATAAGGAAGAAATTAAAAAGATTCCAAAGCTATTAATTGATGATGAAAAAAGTTCAGATATTTCAAATATATGCAATGGCACGTTTTCTCCTGTAAGAAACTTTATGAATATTGAAGAAATTGATTCTGTTTTATTAAAGAATAAATTATTAAACGATGTTGCATGGACAATGCCAATAATTTTTCAGATTACAAATGAAACCTTTGAAGAGCTTAAAAACCTTGATAATAATAAAATTGGTTTATTAACAAAAAATCAAAATACCCTATTTGCAACTATCGAAATTGATAAAATCGAAACTGATGTTAACCTAAATAAGATTGCTAATATGTGGTTTGGAACTGATGATACCAAACACCCAGGTGTATCAAAATTTTATGAAAAAGGCAACATCATCATTTCAGGCAAGCCTAGACTGAATATTGGAAATAAACATTTTGGTTCTCAATATAAGCTTACCCCAAAACAAACGAGAGAACTCTTCAATCACAACGGCTGGCATGATATTATTGGTTTTCATACAAGGAACATTCCACACAAAGGTCATGAATATATACAGCGCGAAGCATTAGAAAGATACAATGCTGATGCAATATTAATCTCTCCCGTTACGGGCAAGAAAAAATCAGGAGACTTTAATGGTGATTTTATTATTGAATGTTACAATGAGCTAATAACTTCAGGTTCATATGATCCTTTTGAGGTTGTTTTATCAGCTTTTCACACATATTCAAGATATGCAGGGCCCAAAGAAGCGATTTTTACTGCAATTTGCAGAAAAAACTATGGGTGTAATAGTTTCATAGTTGGAAGAGACCATACAGGCTTTGGAAATTATTTTAGTAATACAGCTTCACATGAGATTTTTGATACAATTGACCTTGAGATGAATATAATAAAATTTGATACTGTTAATTATTGTAAAAATAGAAAAATTTATACCAGCAATTTTAAAAACCATAAAGATCATGAAGTTATACTTAGCGGCACGAGAATAAGGAATGCCATTCAAAAGAATGAATATATACCCAACTATGTATTAAGTTCACAGTTATATGATTATATTATTAAGAAACTAAATGCTCAACCTGATTCTTTGTTCGAACCTTAAAATGAAGTTAGTTTAAATTAATTCTATGCAAAAAATGCATCAAAGAGATTTTTTTTCATATTCGGAAAAACTAAGCTTAGTTCAATTTTACTCTAACCCAATCAGAGAGTTTCTTAAGCTTGGCAAATTGTTTTTAAAAACAATTTATACAAAAATATTAAGATTTTATTTCCCGAAAAAACACCTCGAAAAATTAAAAAAAGAAAATAAACTTGCTAGGCCAAGAAGTTCAGAATTTTTCATCAGTAATAAAGATTATTTTGAGATTTCAATAGGAAATCAAACTCGGACAGTTTGTTTTTTTGATAATTATTTCTCATTTGAGCAGCAAATCAGTGTTGATGACGAATTCCTTTTTGGTTTAACTCCAACAATAAATGAAAGTGAAATTAATAAAATAAATAAATGGTGCTTTGAGCTTACTATAAGTAGCACCACAAATAGCAACTTAATAAAAAAATATTCTGCAGAATTTCCTTACAATGGGCGTTCAGAGTGTTTTGCATATTTTCCTGATAGCGGATGGATAGATTTTAATGTTAGCTTAGATATTTTTTACAATGACAGGTGCAAATTTGAATTAAAAGCTAAGTGTAAAGATTTTAAAAATAATACCCTACCTCGCCTAGAATTTTCATTAAGCAATCCCCAAATAATTAAAAAAAATAATTCCACTCAAAAAAATATTTTGTTAATTAGTGGAGAATCGCTAACTGATCTTGGATATTTAAAAGAAAATTATCCAGAGTGTGAATTCCCAAATTTTGAAAAACTATTTGACGACTCAGTTAATTTTCCAAAAACTTACTCCCCCGCGGATAATACTCTATCATTTGGAGCATCAATTTTGTCTGGCCTTATGCCAAGTCAGCACGGTATTGGGGACTATAGTAAAATGCCATGGAATTATGACAATCAAATCGTTAATAATCAGATAATTAATCTACCTAAAGTATTAAAGAGTGAAGGTTTTTTTAATATTTTTGGTGGCACGGAATCAAGATTTAGTTCAAAACTTGGTTGGGCTAGGGATTTTGATCATTACTTTCATGTCTTTGAAAAATGGTCAGAGACCATACCAAAAGTTGATTGGATTCAACGCGCTTTTCAAAACTATAATGGTTTTAATAAATTTATTATGGTTCACCTTGATTACCTTCATGAGCCTCTAGTTGCCTTCCATGACCTAGAAAAACCAAGAATGTTTGACCTTTCATTGATTGACAAGACAAAAAATGATAATACCAGGCAGTTATATTTTGAACAACTAAAACTTTTAGATGATCAATTAGGTGTCTTTATTTCCAGCTTAAAAGAAAAAAATGAATATGAGAATACAGCAATAATATTAACCGGAGATCACGGTGCCGGTATCAATTGGGTAAAACACAACACTTATAGTTTATACGAAGAAAGAATTAGAGTACCCTTAACTGTAAAATACCCTTCATGGTCTAAAAATAATTTATTTCCATCTAAAATATCAAATTCTTGCTTTGAAATTTATAAGATCATTTCTGCAATGCTCGGCAAAGCTTTGCCAGATTATTTTGAAAACTTACCACAATATGACAAAAAATATAATGACTATGCTTTTACAGAAACAATTATGAACCCTAACAAAGAATTTAAAAGCCATAAAATTGCAGTAATCAATGATAAATATAAGTATGTAGCTTGGAATAAAATTGATTGGAATTTTTCAAAAATCGAAGAAAGCTTTTTTGATGAAAAGCTATTTGGTTGGGATGAAAATAAAAACACATTCAATGAAAATGAAAACATGCTTAAGGATAAAATGTCATTAGCAAAAAAATATCAAGAGCTCACAAAAGAAATAATCAATCAAAACTTAACTTTCCACAAACAATACAAGCCAGAATCATTTTGATTTTTGCAAAAATAAATTCATAAACCTTTTTTAATGAACATCGAAGATATTTCAAAAAGTTATTTGGATTTTGAAATTACTAACAAGCTCTTTCAAAGAAAAATCAAAGACCAGAATTATTGGGATTTTGTCAGATACCCAGTTTTTATGGAAGTATTTAATGTATACAAAGGAAAAAAGAAACCCTATATTTTTAATAAAAAGCAAAAAAATTCAACTTTTAAAATACCATTCGTTTCAATGCTTTCAATTTTTCACCTTTTCAAAGGCATTTTAAAAATTTTCCTCTCAAAAAGTAAATATGATATTATTTTTTACAGCACAGGTGGACGAAAAAAAATAGAAAATAATTATGTAAACCCTTACTGTTTTTATCATCTTAAGTCACTTTCAAGTTCCTATAAAATTTTAGTTATTGAAACAACAAAGTTTAATGATAGATCCTTTGAAAAAATAGATTGCGATTATGTTTATATACCTTTGAAATCTGCTAGATTATTATCGCTTTTAAAACCGAAAGGTAAAGCAAGCATTGAAATTGAAAAATTAAAGATCAAATTTATAGACCAACTAAACATGAATATCAATATTAAACCAATAATAAAAAATAATTATTATACACAAATAACTCTGAACAAAATAATTAACAAAATATTAAATTATACAAAACCTAAAATTATGGGTTTTGTGAATGACGGTAATTCAAAGTTTTTTATAAAAGCTGCTAAAGATATGAACATACCCATATTTGAATTACAACATGGCGATGTTTCGAAGTTTGATATGGTTTCATCGTACCCAGATAAAATTGATGGTGATACTTGGATTCAAGATCAAATTTATATTTTTGGAGATTACTGGAAAGATAGATATAATATAAACTCAAAAAAGATTAGCATAGGAAACCCAATTTTTGACAAATTTAAAAATAGATACGCCTTTGATAAAAAATTAGATCAAAAAATTATTCTTTGTATTTCGGTAAACTCTATAGATTTTGCAAAATTTGTTCTTAAAGCTTCACAAAAATATCAATCAGGAACTTTCTTATTTAAGCTTCGAGACTCAGAATTTAAAAATTGGGAAAAAAACTACCCTTTTTTAAAAAATACTGACAATTTTAAAGTCATAAATAATAACGATATACATCTTTATGACCTAATAGCAAAAAGTTCATATATTGTTACAACAATCTCAACTGTGATTTATGAATCTCTATCACTTAATACAAATGTTATTGTAATCAAAAATAATGATTTCCCTCATGTTGAGGAATTAGAAAAAAGGGGATTGATTAAAACTGCAGAAACAACCGATGAGTTTGTTGATTTAATAAGTTTAAGTCCAGATGATCTAAAAATTGATGAAAATTTATTTTACAAAGCAAATTCATTAAAAAATTTAGATTTTCAAATAAATAAATTAATGAATTGATAATTGAAAGCAAAAAATGCACATAGTAGATAGAATCCGAAATAAATTAGAAAAAAATTATATTAAAAATAAACGAAGAGGATTTCCTTTTCAAAAAAACTTAACATATTTAGAAACTGGAAATCAGTGGTACGATCCAATTATTGGTAGTCCAGAAATTTTTATTAATGATTGTACGAGTGTAGATACAATAATTGCAGTTAATAATATTATTAAAAAATTATCTTCTGATGACTATTTAGATTTTCTATCTAAGTTTTATTCAAAAGGAATTAATGACTTTAAAAATGACTGGTCTTATGCTGATATACTTACTGTTTTATATAGCATATCTAGCAAAATAGATGTTGAAGAATATTTAGAAATTGGAGTCAGAAGAGGGCGCAGTCTATCTATTGTAGCTTCAAATAATCCTAGCGTAAATATTGTAGGCTTTGATCTTTGGATAGAAAATTATGCTGGAATGGATAATCCTGGACCTGATTTTGTTAAAAAAGAATTAAATAAAATTAACTACAATGGTAAAATAGAACTAATTGGAGGTAATTCAAGGTCTACTGTTCCGAACTATTTTAGAGAAAATCCTGACAAATATTTTGATCTTGTTACCATTGATGGAGATCATTCAACTCGTGGAGCAAAGCTAGATATAAAAAATGTTCTCAAAAGAGTTAAAATTGGAGGAATAATTGTTTTTGATGATATTGATAATCCAAACCATAGATCATTAAAAAAACTGTGGTACAGCACATTTACCAACTCATCTCGCTTTTCAACATATGAATTTGAAGGTATTGGCTTAGGGGTTGGTTTCGCTATTAAGCTCTATTGAGTTTTGAATAATTTATCAAATATTTCATATCGTAGAATAAAAACTAAGTTTTATTCGTATTTTATATCAAAAAGGTTAAAAAAGTGTGGAAAAAATTTCGCAATTGGATATCCTTCAACAATTTCTGCTTTCAAATCGATTGAGATTGGAGATTCTGTTACAATTAGGGAGCATTCTTGGCTTAATTGTTATCCTGAAAAAGAAAACCAAAGTACATTGAAGATAGGTAGCGGTAGCTACATTGGAAGGTTCATCCATTTAAATGCAAAAAAATCTGTCATAATTGAAGATAATGTTCTCATTAGCGATAGAGTATATATTACAGACCATAATCATGAATTTATAAAAAAAAAACCAATAAAGCATCAGCTACTAACAAAACCAATGCAAGTTAGGTTAAAATCGGGTTGTTGGATTGGAATTGGAGCAGTTATTAACCCTGGCGTAACCATTGGGCAGAATGCTGTTGTAGGTTCAAATGCGGTGGTAATAAAAGACGTTCCTGACAATGCTGTTGTAGCAGGAATACCTTCAAACATAGTTATAAAAAAATAAAAAAATGAATGCAATAAAAACTGCTTTAACAATTAGGTTGGTTGAAAATAAATTTTTAGAACTTTTTGCTGATGGAAAGCTAAATGGAACTGTTCATACATGTGTTGGCCAAGAATTTTCCGCTGTAGCCTTTTGCGCGAAATTAAAAAATACGGATTATGTATTTAGTAATCACAGATGCCATGGTCATTACATTGCTTTTACAAAAGAGTATAAAAAACTTATTGCTGAATTAATGGGAAAAGAAACTGGGGTTTGTGGTGGTGTTGGTGGAAGCCAGCATTTGTGTACAGGTAATTTTTTTTCAAATGGACCTCAAGGAGCTTTGACACCCGTAGCAACAGGCGTTGCTCTTGGTAATAAGAAAAAACAAAACAACAATGTAGCTATTTGCTTTATTGGAGATGGGACACTTGGTGAGGGGATAGTTTATGAAAGTTTGAATCTTGCTTCACTTTATAAGGCCCCCATCCTTTTTGTATGTGAAAATAATAAATATGCTCAATCAACACCAATTACTGATAATTTATCTGGCTCAATCACTAAAAGAGCTAAAAGCTTTGGATTAGAGGTATATAGCGGAAATACTTGGGATTATGAAAATCTAATTAATGAGGCAGATAGGGCAATAGAAAATTCAAGAAAAGGCGTTCCTGGTTTTTTTGTTGTTGATACATATAGACTTAATGCTCATTCAAAAGGAGATGATGATAGGAATATCAATGAAATTAAAAAATACCATGAAATAGACCCTCTTAATAAATTAATTGAAAGGAGCTCTGAACTAAAAAAAACTGAGATTACTTTAAAAAAAGAGATTGATGTTTTGTGTAAAGATTTAAATGAACATAAAGAGAAAGATATTTCAGATTATTTTGAAGTGAGAAAAAATGAGCCCCTTTTATGGGAAAAATATAACCCTATTCCATCTAACAAACAGATTGATCAAATTTATGATTGCTTTAAAACTTTAATTAAAAAAGATTCTAATACATTGCTTATTGGTGAGGATATTGCATCACCATACGGTGGAGCATTTAAGGCAACAAGAGATTTATCTGATATTTTTCCAGAAAATGTCATTTCAACACCTATTAGTGAAGCTGGGATCGTTGGTATGGGAATAGGGTTATCTTTAAGTGGTTATAAGCCCCTGGTAGAGATAATGTTTGGTGATTTTTTAAGTTATTCATTTGACCAAATTTTATCTAATGCATCCAAGTTTTACGATATGTATGACAAACAAGTATCAATACCTTTAGTTATAAGAACTCCTATGGGTGGTGGTAGGGGGTATGGACCAACTCACTCTCAAAGTATTGAAAAATTATTTAATGGAATAAATAATATTGAAATTGTAGCCTTAAATTCATTTATACCTGTGTCGCAGATATATAAAACTTTAAATAAATCAAAACACACAACATTAGTAATTGAAAATAAGCTTGATTACAGTAGGTTGGAATACCAGCTACCAAAAACAATAAAATATGAATTTTACAAATCTAATTCTCGATTCCCTATTTCTTTTTTTAAGCCAATTAATCATAAACCAAATATGACAATAATAACGTATGGAGGGTCTTCTCATGTTGCATTAGAATCTATTGATAGTATTTTTCTAGAATATGAATTGATACCTCAAATAATTATACCAACACAAATATACCCAATTAATATAGAAGGAATTTTAGAAAAAGCTAAAAATACAAAATATATTGTAACTATAGAAGAAAGCAATATTGAGGGTGGGTTTGGTTCAGAAATAATTTCAGGAATTGCTGAAAAACGAATACAAAACGATAATGTTTTTTTAAGAATTGGATCCAAGAACATTCCACTTGCATCAACAAAAAAGCTAGAAACAGACTGCTTAGTTAATGCCAAGTCAATCATAAGAGCTCTAGAGAAAATGTTATGAAAATACTAGAATCTATAATTATTCCACAAGATACTGCAAATGATGATCAAGTTATAATTAGAAATATAAATGTGACTAATAACGAATTGATAGAATCAGACCATTGTTGTATTGATTATGAAACATCTAAAGCAACATTCGAGATAACCAACAAAAAAGCTGGATATGTAAAACTATTTTGCAAAGAAGATGACGTCAAAAAAATTGGAGAACTAATAATCGAAATATACGATTCACCAATAAATGATGAAGATATTAAAATCAGTGAGACAGATGAAAAAAATAAAAACGAAACTATTTTTTCCAAAAGCGCAATTAAAAAAATTGACGAGTTGGGGCTATCGAAAGATTTATTTGAACAACATGAATTAGTTACTGAAGAAATCGTTGTTAACTGGCAAAACAAAAACTTATCGGATAATAACGAAGTAAGTAATTTTGATTCATTTAAAATTGATCCAAGTAAAAAAACGGAAATTTACAATCTAACTAATTCTGAAAGAGTTGGGCTTATTTCAACAGTTTCAAAAACAATTGATTGCAATGATTTAAATTTAGAATCTATTTATAATAATAAAGAATTTAAAGGTTCGCTTTCACCAATACTTATTAAAATTATATCTCAAATACTTAGCACTGAAAAATATAGACACCTGAATAGCTATTGTGATGGAGAGTCAGTTCACATTTATAAAAACATAGATTTTGGAGTTGCTTTAAATTTAGGAAGCGGTTTAAAAGTTGGTGTTATTAGAAATTCAAATAAAAATAAACTAGAAAAAATTGAAAATGAGTTTATTTCTCTAATAGATAAGTACATAGATGGAAAGTTATTGATTGAAGACATTAAAGACCCAACAATAATTTTAACAGATTTAACAGAAAGCAAAATAGAGCATTTTTCTCCATTAATCTCAAAAAATAATTCACTTATGATTGGTCTTTCTGGTGAAAAAAAAGGTATTCAAGTCCTTACAATTTCATTCGATCATAGAGTAACAGATGGATTAGAGGTTTCAAATTTTATGAATGAAATTATAAAAAATTTAAATGAAACCCTTTTTAAAGTAGACGAAAAATCATGTTTTAAATGTTTAAAAAGCATTGAAGAAGATAATGAACTGGATGGGCCAGGATTAATAAGTATTTTTAATAATGGCAAGGTTAAATTAATTTGCAAAAATTGTTTAACTGGATGGTAAAATGAATAATATTAATGCGCTAAAAGAAATTATCTCAATTTTTTTAAAAGTTAATCCTGATAAAATTGATGACAAAACTATTATCGATACAACTGCTATTGAAGGAAGTGTTTTATTTCATAGAATGATTTCAAGGGTCAATAGACTCTATTCTATTGAAATTGAAGATTATTCAGAGATACATACATTTGAGGATCTTAAAAATATTATTGAAAAAGAAATATAGTTTTTATGTTTTCAATTGGTATTGACATTCAATATCTTAGTGAATTTCCAAAATTAAATAATAAAAATGACGAACAATTTTTTAAAGATAATTTTACTTTAGATGAATTAGAATACGCAAAAAGTATGAAAAATACTAGATTAACATTAATGGGAATTTTTTCTGTTAAAGAATCTATTATTAAATGTGAGAATTCTGTGAAAAAACCATTTAATAAAATCCAAATTAATCATGATAAAAAAGGTAAGCCTTTTTATCATGATTTTCAAATTTCAATATCACATTCTATTGATATATGTGTCACTGTTGCTTTGAAGAATAATATTCAAGGTGTTAATCATTAAAAAAATTCTTATTACTGGCGGAAATGGATATATTGGCAGTTATCTTGTTAAGCTTTATATGTCCAAAGGTTACGAAGTGCACAATTTAGATATAAGCAAGTCTAATTCTTCAAATTCTTTAAAATACCATTGTTGTAATGTTGAAAATTTGAATGAATTAAAAAAAATCAAAAACGAGTATGATCTTATTATTCATTGCGCAGGAAGTCCAAGCGTTCCAATGTCAGTTGAAAAT
>MDTD01125085.1_pt1 | contig 13143 bp, 14 predicted proteins | sample 811221 | NCBI WGS metagenome assembly MDTD01 (sample SAMN05326646, study PRJNA326480) | marine metagenome | isolation source: seawater | place: Pacific Ocean: South West | collected 2011 | reverse complement strand
CCACTACGTTGATAGGCTGGGTGTGGAAGCGCGGCAACGCGTGCAGCTGACCAGTACTAATAGCTCAATTGGCTTGATTTATGCACTGAAAAAAATTTTGAAAATTCTATTATAAAATATAGCTATATTAATGTTTTTATAATTTTTAAATCTATATTATCGTCGATTTGAAAACTGCATTTTTTTGACATTTCATATTTTCCTATGTTTCCAAAAAGTCTTCTCTTATATTTTAAAAACTTTTTAGCATTGAAAATCCAAAAAGATCCATTCTCTAAATAATTTTGTTTTAAATCTTGTCTCCTTTTCCTATTTTTTCTAAAATTATAGTTAGAAAATAATTTTCCATTTTTATATTTCCAGATATTATTTTCATAAACTCTATTTGATGAAAACAAACTATCAAAATTATTTTTTTTAAAAATCTTAAGAGCTCGATCAAAATCATTTTGAGCTCTTATTGGAGATGTAGGCTGGATTCCGACAACAGTTTTAATATTATGAGTCTTTCCAATATAATTTATTGCATGTTCCCAAGCCTTTTCAGATGAAGATTTATCGCCTGAAAATTTTTTTGGCCTCTTAATAGTTTTAGCCCCAAATTTTTTTGAAATATTTAAAATTTTATTTGAATCACTACTTACCCATGTATGATCTATTTTTTTTGACTTTATCGAATTTATAATAGACCAGTATACGAGAGGTTTATTTTTGATCTTCAAGAGATTTTTATGTTTGATTCCCTTCGAACCACCTCTAGCCAAAATTATTGCATGTGTTGACTCTTTTAAAATTCTCAAAATATTACCTATACTATTTTAATTTTATATTTTTCATAAACAATTATTCAAGTTTATCATTAGATAGTTTTTTGAATTTTATGAATTAATTTTTTTGCTAAAGATTCAGCACTAATCGTGAAGTTATTATAAATAGTAATATCAGGTTTTTTTGGATATTCTGGTTTAATATTTAATCCTACTATGTCTCCGATATTCTTTTGGTGATAAATTTTTTTCTTTCTAATTTTAATAATTTTTTTTAAATCTGACTTGACATAAATTTCAACATAATTAACTATGTTTTTCTTATTCCAATTTCTAATAGAGTCCATCATTCCTACTACCGCAAAGATTAAATTTATATTCTGATTTGTGATGAATTGAGCTAATTTACAATACTTCTTTACTAGATTTAGCCTTTTTTTTGCAGAATATTCTTTAAAATTAAATATTCTTCTTACATCATCGCCACTAATTAATAATGTAGGTCCGTATAAACTCTCAATATCATTTTTAATTTTTTTTGCTATTGTAGTTTTACCCGAGCCAGACAACCCCGTAACCCAAAATAATATTCCTTTTTTTGGATTTTTTTTCATAAATTTTTTCATAACAATATGTAGTGCTTATAAATCAAAAATACATAATACTTATCAAATATTTTCTTTACAGTTCAATTATTGAACACTATAATGTTCAATAATTGAACATATTTATGAAAAATAATCAAGATCATTTCGAAATACTTAGAAAAATTAGTAAAAAACCAGATGTGTCACAAAGAAAACTGGCACAAGAATTGGGATTTAGTTTGGGAAAACTTAACTATTGCTTAAGAGCCTTAAAAGACAAAGGTTTTGTAAAAATTCAAAATTTTGAAAAAAACCCAAATAAAATTAATTATATTTATTATCTCACTCCAAAAGGAATTTCGCATAAAACAAAATTGACCATTAATTTTATGAAAAAAAAGATGGCTGAATACGACCAATTAAAAAGAGAATTAAGCGAAAAAAAATAATTATGTGGACTGTCGCCAAAATAAAGTTAAAGGAAATTGATATTTTTAAAAAGGATTTGATCGAGAAAGCCGGAAAAGAAACTAAATTTTATTATCCTAAAATAATATTTAAAAAATTTTCTTATAAAAAAACAATAGAACAAGAAAGACCAATAATAAAAGATTATCTATTTTGTTTTAACCCTAATTTTTCCAATAAAAAGATAATAAATAATTTTAAATATTTAAAGGGCCTTAGTTATTTCTTAAATGATTGTAAATTAGATCAAAAAAATATTAACGATTTTATTAATCATTGTAAAAAATTTGAAAATGAAAGAGGGTACTTACTACCTTCATTTTTTAATAGTATTTTGAAAAATAAAGGCAAATTTATTTCAGGACCTTTCAAAAATTTAGTTTTTGATATTATTGAAAAACATAAAAATATTCTAAAAATTCAAACGGGAAATTTTACAACGACTATTATAAAAAATAATTATTTATATATACCTGTTTGAAAAAAAAGAATAATTTAGAATGAAGACCTTAAAAACTGATTTCAAGGCTTGTGCGGAGCTATGCTTTTTTAATTTAATAATTAAGTTTAAGCAAAAATTATCTCTATTAAACTAAGATTCTTATGGATAAAAAAATAAAATCCTCTTCAGATAAAAAAAATATTTTAAAAACTTTTTATAAAAGACTATATTTTAGAATTCCAATACTAGCAGAATTTTTAAAATATTTTTATATAAAAATATTTAGTTTTTTAAAAATATTAATTTTTTCATTTAAAATAATAATTTTAAAATTTAAAAACCCTCATCTTTTAAGCTTACCAAGCAAACATATTTACGCTCTAAATATTTTATTGAAAATCTCATTGGAACTTAAAAAGAAAAAAATACCGTTTTTTTTACTTGGTGGAACATTATTAGGCTCGATTAGACAAGAAGCATTTGCTGGAAGACCTTCTGATGTTGATATTGGAATGAAATACGAAGACCAAAAAAAATTTTTTAAAATTATATCAAAAATAAATAATATCGTATCCCCAGTCGAAACTAGAAAAATTCCAGGTAACAAAATTTACAAAATACAATTAATATCAAAATATATTTTTATAGATATTAATTTCTTTATAAATAAAAGACCAAAAAAGTATAAAAACAATATATGGCTTAATCCCTACGAATTAGATAAGAAAAAAAAACAAATCAAATTTTTGAAATATAATATAGATAATTTACAGACAACTAAATTATATGGATACGAATTCAATTCACCTTTAAATCCGCAGATATATCTGAAGAAAAAATTTGGAAAAAATTGGAGAGTCCCAGATAAAAAACAATTCTTATGGAAAAAAATAAATTTTTAAAACACGCAGGTAGTTATTAATGAAATGTATTGTTACGGGAGGTGCAGGATTTATTGGTAGTAATTTGTGCCAAAAACTTATTGAGTTAGGACATAAAGTTACGGTAATAGACAATTTAAGCACTGGTATTCAATCAAACTTAAAAAAAATAAAAGAAAAAATAAATTTTAAAAAATTAGATATTTCGAAAATTCACGATTTAGATCAAGTTTCTTTTCAAGACGTAGATTGGGTTTTTCATTTAGCTGGTATTGCTGATATTGTTCCAAGTATTCAAAATCCTGATAAATATTTTTCGTCAAATGTTTTAGGGACTTTAAATATTTTAGAAAAAAGTAAGATAGCTAAAGTAAAAAAATTCATTTATGCAGCTTCAGCAAGCTGTTATGGAATTCCTGATAATCTTCCAACTAAAGAAACTGAAAAAATAAAGCCCGAATACCCATACGCACTGACTAAAAATATCGCGGAGCAGCTAGTTATGCATTGGGCAAAAATTTATAAGATGCCCAATATTTCTTTAAGATTTTTTAATGCTTATGGACCTAATTCAAGAACGACTGGTGCTTACGGAGCGATGTTTGGAGTTTTCCTAGCTCAGAAACTGAATAATAAACCTCTCACAATTGTGGGAGATGGAAAGCAAACAAGAGATTTTATACATGTATCTGATCTTGTTGAAGCTGTAATAAAAATCGCTGATAGTAAAAAAAATAATGAAATCTATAATTTAGCTAGCGGTCAAGAAACGTCTGTGAACTATATTGCGAAAATTATTGGAGGTGAAACGATCAAAATACCTAAAAGACCGGGTGAGCCTGATAGATCTCTAGCAGATATCTCTAAAATAAAAAAAGAAATTGATTGGGAGCCAAAGATTAAAATTGATGATGGAGTGAAAATGATGCTTAAAATAATAGATAATTGGAAAGAAGCTCCAGTTTGGACTCCAGAAAAGATTACAGAGGCTACAAAACCTTGGTTTAGATATTTAAAAAATAAAGAAGGATTAAATGAATAAAAAAATAAAGTCAGAGGAAGAACTAAAGAAGATTTTTAAAAATTTAAGACAAAAATTAAAGAAAATAGTTCTTTGCCACGGTACATTTGATTTACTACATTTAGGTCATATAAATCATTTATCTGATGCTAAAAAATTAGGAGATCTCCTAGTAGTTTCAATTACACTTGATGAGTTTGTAAATAAAGGCCCTGGACGACCTTTTTTTAATACAATGCAAAGAGCTGAGGCTTTATCCGCTTTAGATTGTGTAGATTACATTCTTATTAATTCAGAGTATACTTCAATTAAGATTATAAAATCTTTAAAACCACACATTTACTGTAAAGGACCTGACTATAAGGATAACAGTCAAGATGCAACTGGAGAAATTAAAAATGAGATAAAAGCTATCAAAAGCATTGGAGGAAAAATTGAATATACTTCAAGCGCAATTTTTAGCTCTAGTAACTTGATAAATAACTTTAGTGAAAATATTTCTAATCAACAAAAAATTTCTCTTAAACGAATTAATAAACAATATTCTTTTTCAGAAATAAGAAACTTAATTGATACTTTCAAAAATTTAAAAGTTCTAGTTGTTGGCGAAACCATAATAGATGAGTATAATTTTTGCGAAGCTTTAGGAAAATCAGGAAAAGAGCCTGTATTAGTTTTACGTGATATAAAAACCGAGCAATATCTCGGGGGTGCTGTAGCAGTTTCTCGACACCTCTCTCAGTTTTGCAAAAAGATTAAACTTTTGACTGTTCTTGGAGAAAAAAAGGAATTTTACGGGAAAATTAAAAAAGACATCCCAAAAAATATCGATTTAGATTTTATTACAAAAAAGGACTCTCCTACGATCCTTAAGAAAAGATATCTTGACAATATTAGTTTGAATAAGGTTCTAGGTGTTTACAAGTTAAATGATGATCCACTTTTAAAATTTGAGGAAAACAAATTAAACAAAAAACTTAAAAGTTATATAAAAAAATTTGATCTAGTGATGGTTTGTGATTATGGACATGGATTTATTTCTAACAAGACAGCAAATATTATTTGCCAAAATTCAAAGTATTTAGCTATTAACGCTCAAGTCAACGCTGCAAATATTGGTTATCATAGTATGAGAAAATATAAAAATTTAAAATGTTTAATTATAAACGAAAAAGAACTAAGACAAGAATTAAGAAATAAGAATGAAAAAATTGAGAATTTAATGAAGTCTTTTGCTTTAGATCAAAAAATCAGTAATTTAATTGTAACTAGAGGAAACTTGGGTTCGATACTTTTAGATAAACAATCTAAAAAATTTTATTATTCAGATGCCTTTGCAAAACAAGCAGTAGACAAAGTTGGAGCCGGCGATGCAATGCTATCTTTGATAGCTTTAAGTCTCAAAGCAGGTTTTTCCAAAGAATTTTCTTTACTATTGAGCTCAATGGCTGGAGCGCAATCCGTAGAGGAAATAGGTAATAAAAAAAGTATTCAAAAAGTAAAAATTTTAAAAGCGATAGAACATATTCTTAAATAATTATGAAAAAAATTTTAATTACGGGTGGAGCTGGTTATGTTGGTTCATTATTAACTCCTTATCTCTTAAACAAAGGCTACCAAATTACTGTTTTAGATCTAATGATTTACGGAAAAAGTGTAATTAAAGAGCATAAAAATTTGAAAATAGTTGTTGGCGACATTAGAGATCAAAATTTATTAAAAAAAATTTTTCCTAATCATGATGCAATAATACACCTAGCATGCATATCTAATGACCCAAGTTTTGAATTGAATCCTAGTTTAGGAAAATCGATAAACTTTGATGCGTTCGAACCTCTTATTAAAATTGCACAAAAATCTAAAATTAAAAGGTTCATTAACGCCTCTAGTTCATCTGTTTATGGAATAAAAAGTGAAAAAAATGTTAATGAAGAAATGAGCTTAAAGCCTCTAACTGACTATTCAAAATTTAAAGTAGATTGTGAAAAAGTTTTAAAAAAATATAATTGCCCATCTTTTTGCACCGTGACTTTAAGGCCAGCTACAGTTTGTGGCTATTCTCCTCGTCAAAGATTAGACGTTATTGTAAATATTTTAACAAACTTAGCATTTCATAAAAGGGAAATAAGTATATTTGGAGGGAAACAGCTTCGTCCAAATATACATATAAAAGATATGATCAGAGCTTATGAATTGATGTTATTAGCAAAAGAAGAAAAAATATCTGGTAAAATTTTTAACATTGGTTTTGAAAATAAATCTGTTAGAGAATTAGCGGAAATAGTCAAAAATAAAGTTGGTGATGATGTTAAGCTCAAAATGACCGAGACAAGTGATAATAGATCCTATCATATTTCATCAGAAAAGATTAAAAGAGAATTAAATTTTTCATGCAAGTATAATATTGCAAATGCAGTAGAAGATCTTTTGGCTAAATTTAAAGAAAATAATTTTAACAATCCTTTAACAAATGAAAAATATTTTAATATTAAAACGATGAAAAAAATAAATCTTAAATAATTTATGAAAAAATTTGATTATATAAAAATTTTTGAGGCTATGCATATGGTGCGGTTTTCCCAAGAATATCTCATGGAAATTTATCATCCTGAAGATAAAATGAAATGCCCAATACATTTTTGCAAAGGACAAGAAGCTTTGGCAGCTTGTTTAAGCCTATTTTTAAAAAAAAATGATTACGTACTTTCACATCATAGATCTCATGGATATTATATAGCAAAAAAATGCCCAATAGATAAAATGGTGGCAGAATTTTATGGAAAAAATACTGGATCTAACGAGGGTCTAGCTGGATCTCAAGAGCTTTCCTATTCAAAAAATAATTTTTTTAGCGGCACTATTCTCTCTGGGATGTTTTCAATAGCTTTAGGCACAGCCTATATCCAAAAATTATACCATAAAAAAAATATGACTTTTACTATTATAGGTGATGGTGGAATGGAAGAGGGAATAGTTTATGAAACTCTTAATTTAGCTTCTTTAAAATCGCTACCTATAATATTTATATGTGAAAATAATAGGTATTCAGTTCATACTAATATTAATGTTAGAACTAAAACATCTAATTTTCAGAATAAAGTTAAATCATTTGATATTAAGTATATAAAAATTTCAGACTACAAAATAGAAAAAATTTTTAAAAAAGTTGAAGAAGCGATAAATTATTCAAAAAATAAAAAAAAACCAGTCTTTATAGAGTACGATACAATGAGAACATGTGGACATGTTGGTCCAGAAGATGATGATAAGGAACATAATTATAGAAAAAATGAGTTAATGAAATGGAAAAACAAAGATAGTTTCCTCGATTTACGCAAAACTCTAATTAAGAAACAAAGACTAAAAAAAATATCTAATATTGAAAATATAAATAAAAAAAAAATAATAACTGCTGTAAGAAAAGCTAGAGCAGAAAAATTTTTAAGTTTTGATAAAAGCTTAAAATATAATTTTGTAAAAGCTTTTTCAAAAAAAGTAAAAACTTTTTCCAAACCATCAACAAAATTTAAGAGCAATCAACAACAGACTAAATTAAACCCATATTGATATGAAGAGAGTTATAAATTTTTCTACTGCTATTAAAGAGGCTATGTTTGACTCAATGAAGCTGGATAACAAAGTGATAGTCTATGGATTAGGCGTTGGAACTAGTGGCAATATTTATGGTACTACAAAAGGCTTAAAAGAAAAGTTTGGATCAGAAAGAGTATTTGATGCTCCGGCCGCTGAGTCTGCTTTGACTGCAATGGGAACTGGTATGGCATTATCTGGTGCAAGGCCGCTTTTAATTCATCAGAGGTTTGATTTTATGATTTACTCTTTAGACCAAATAGTCAATTGGATTTCATTATGGAGCTACAAGTCAGCTGGAAAAAGTCAAATTCCAATAACAATAAGAACAGTTGTTGGAAAAGGATGGGGCCAAGGTCCACAGCATGCAAAATCTCTACATTCTTGGTTTTCTAATTTGCCGGGTGTCTCAGTAGTTTACCCCTCGTCTCCTTATGAGGCTAAAGGATTATTGCTTAGCTCAATATTTTCTAATTTTCCTACCATTTTTTTTGAAAGCAGAAGTTTACACGCTAGCACTGAGGAAGTGCCGAGTAAGCCTTATTTTTTAGATCCAACAAAATCTTTTATAAGAAAAAACGGTAAAGATTTAACAATAATAGGCTTTGGACCTTCTATCGTAGATGCACTAAAAGTTACAGATGAAATAGAAAAAAATACAAGAATTTCTTGCGAAATTATAGATTTAAGAACAATAAATCCGATTGATGAGGAAACAATAATTAAATCTTTAAAAAAAACAAAAAATTTGTGTGTGATCGAACATGGATGGCCAAACTCAAGCGTATCATCAGATATAATTTCTAGAGTCACGAAAAAAATTAAACTTAATAAAAATCCTCTACAAATATGTTGGCCGCAGAGTCATGTTCCTACAGCTAGTAACTTGGAGGATAAATTTTATTTTAAAGTTTCTGACATTGTGAATAAAATTAAAAAAAATTTTCAGTAGAATGATAACTATCGAATACAAAGAACTTCAAGAAAAGTACGAAAAGATTCTTACTTCGACCTCCAGAGGATTTGATACTAATCATGAGTTTTTAGAGTCTTGGGTTCCAAGCTCAGAGATTACACAAAGTGTTATTGATTTAATTAATTCAGCTTTGGATTATGAAATTAATAATTTGGAGATAATCTTTGATGTAAAAAATTTTAATGAAATAAATCTTGATAAAATTAATAAGAAATTCCCCGAAATAATAAAGGTTACTCCTGAAGCTAATAAGATCGTAATTTCAAAATAAATGAAAAAAAATATTTTTGAAAATGAAAAATTTATTTTTTCATTTTTTTATAACGAAAAAACAGGAAAATTTAGAGATGTAAATTTTAAAGATAAAGACCTAAATTTGCTTGAAAAAAAAATTTTAAAAGAAGCAGTAAACCTTTTTTATGAGTGTAGTATTCAGGAATTATACGAGCATTTAATAATTAGAATTGAAAATAGATTAAGAGATTACTCCTCTCACCCATTTACCGAAGGAGTCTTAATGCCTGAAAATTTGAAAGAGTATAAGTTTTTTCAAACTTTTTTTAGAAAAATTCTTAAAAATTTAATTTCAAAAGACATCAGATCTAGAATAAATTTTCAGTGTCTTAAACCATCCGAAAAATGGACTTATTTGAACGATCAAAAAAAACATCAAACAATAATGGAATGTTTAAAAAAATTTAAATTCCCAAATGAGATAACAGAAAAAAATATAAGGATTTTAAGAATTGAAAATAAAAGCGATATATTTATAGACATCCAAAATATGTTTGATATAGATATGAAGAATAAACTATGTTTATATTTAGAAATTTTTTTAAAGAGATCTTTAGAAGAGTCTCTTAACATATATTTGGAAACAGTAGTTGATAAAAATAAAATGCGAAGATTAAAACTTTAAACTATGTACAATTTTGACTCAATGCAAAAACATTTAAATGAAGAGTTATCACAGACTCTAATTTTAGATGGCACCAAAATACAATGGTATACTGATCGGGTTAAAGAATGGGAACTTGGTAAAAAAATAGCTCCAGTTACTATTGATATAGCTTTAACTAGAAGTTGTAATTATGCGTGTCATTTTTGTTACGCAATGACACAAGAAAATGATCGATCGGTTATAACTAAACAACATATATTCGATTTTTTAGATGATGCCGCTGAAATAGGTGTTAAAGGTATAAGTTTAGTTTCTGACGGTGAAAGCACGGTTTCTCCTGTTTTTGTTGATGCGATTGAAAGAGGAGGAAGAAATGGTTTATCAATGGCAACAGCGACAAATGGTTTTTTGCTTAATCAAGATAAACTAGAGAGAATTCTACCCAATTTAACCTACTTAAGATTTAATATTTCTGCTGGTGAGCCTAAAAGATATGCTGAGATAATGGGATGTAAGGAGCAATGGTTTGAAAGAGTTTGTAAAAATATTGAGCTAGCTGTTAAGATTAAGAAGGAAAAAAAATTAGACGTTACTATTGGTATGCAAATGGTTTTCATGCCCCAGTATCATGACCAAATTATACCATTAGCAAAATTAGGAAAAGAATTAAGACCAGATTACTTAGTTATTAAACAATGCAGTGATGACGAATATGGATCACTGGGTGTAGAGTACGAAAAGTACAAAGATCACTTTAAATTATTGAAACAAGCAGAAAGTATGTCAGATGAAGAATATAAAGTGAGAGTTAAATGGTCAAAGATTAAATCAGAGGGCGTAAGAACTTATCAAAGATGCTATGGACCGCCTTTTTTACTACAAATGTCTGGATCTGGTTTGATTGCTCCTTGCGGACAATTATTTAATGAAAAATTTAAAAAGTTTCATATTGGCAACATAACTCAAGAAAGATTTAAGAAAATCTGGGAAAGCCCCAGATATTGGGAGGTAATGAGCTATTTATCTTCATCATATTTTAATGCTCAGAAAATGTGTGGTAATCTTTGCCTTCAACACAAAGTAAATGAGTATTTAGATGGTTATAAAAAAGGTTTGACAGATTTAAACAAACCAGAAAGTCACGTTAAAAAACCTCAACATTTAAGTTTTATTTAAACTTAATACATAGTTTATTTTAGAAAAAAATTTCTGAATGAAATTTCTTTTAAAACAATTAAAAGATATTAAAAAAGGAGGATCTAAAACCCTCTTTTTTAAAATATTCCTACTTTTAAAATATATTATTAAGTTACCTTTTTATACTTATGGTTTATTATTTTGTATTTTATTTAAAATAATTAAACCATTTATAAAATTTAAAGTTCAACAATTACCAGCTGAAAATTTTGGAGATTTTGTTCACCTAACAAGCCTATACTATATAAAAAAAAAAATCCTTAGAGAAAAAGAATATGAAGGAATAGACTTGTTATTTATAAAATCAAATTTTTATAATAAACAGGTAAAAAAAATGATCTCAAGAAAATTATTTATTCTTCCGGAGTTTTTAATAAAACCTATTTTTGAAGTAATTAAATTATTTTCTTTTTTTCAAGATATGCAGATTCCTATTTTTACTAATAGACTAGAATATGATGAAGATAATTTATTTGAAAAATATAAGTCTTTAAACTTTACAAATAGTGAGAATTCAAAAGGAGAAATGTTACTTAAGAAATTTGGTTTAAGAAAAGGACAAAAATTTATTTGTTTAGCAGTTAGAGATAAAAAATTTTCTAAATTAAAATCAGAAATTCTTTTTACTGATAATGAAAAAGCAAATAATTTTAGAAATTATGAAATAGAAAATTTTTTATCAGCGGCTGAATTTTGTACAAAAAAAGGATTGTTTGTTTTTAGAATGGGAAAAGAAGCGCAACAAAAAATCAAAACAGACAATCCAATGATAATAGATTATGCAAATTCAGAATTAAAAAGTGATTTTATGGATATTTTTTTAGGTTCAAATTGCGAGTTTTGCATTTCCACAAGTTATGGTTTTGATCACATCCCATACGTATTTAATAAGCCAATGGCGATGATTACAGTTCCTGTAGGTGATTTTAGAGCTCACTCTAAAAGGATTTTTCTTCTTACTAAAAGGCATGTTGATGTTCAAACAGGTTCAGATCTTACCTTAAAGGAAATTTTTATGAGGGGATTAGCTTTTTCAGACTCAACTGATGAATATTCTGAACAAAATGTAAAACTCATTGAACCTAAATCTGACGATATAAAAGAATTTATTACTGAGTTTTATAATAAAATTTATAAAAAACAAGATTTTTCAAAAGATGATGTGCAATTACAAGAAAAATTTAAAAATAACTATTTAAAAATTTTTAGATCTTCAAATTATTTTAATAAAAAAAAATATTATAAAAACTTACATAAAAATTTTTCATCATACTTTTCAACGACATTTTTAAAAAATAATAATAATTGGCTTTCATGAAAGATTTACTTTTAAAAATAAATATCTTGCTCAATTTTGAAAATAAATTAAAACTATTTATTATTACAATAATTGGTTTATTTGTTTCTATTCTTGAAATGATAGGAATAGGTATTGTTCCGATTTACTTAGGTTTTATCTTAGAACCTGAAAGCATATTCAACTTTTCTTATTTACAAGATTTAAGTTTTTTATTAAGACCAATATCTTCTACCAATTTAATTATTTTAGTTTCCCTAACTTTAATAATTTTTTTTGTTTTTAAGAATATTATAATTTTTTACTTAAATTTACTCCAGGCGAATTTTTTTAAAAATTTAAATATTTTTAATTCAAAAAAACTTTTTGAATTTTATATTAAATCTCCAATACTAAATATTAAAAACATTAATTCAGCAATAGCCCAGAGAAATATTACTGGTGAAACTATTAGAGCGTCAAAATTTATTGAGGCATTAATTTCAATTCTACGTGAATCATTTATAATTATCTCTTTATTAACTCTGCTTCTGTTTGTTGATTTTAAAAGTACCTTAATAGTATTAATACTTTTAGGTGGATTTTCTTTAATTTTTCAAAATTTAATAAAATCTAAAATAATTAATAAATCGAGAAAAGCTCAACAAGAAAGTGGTCAAATAAATAAGATTATTTTTCATGCGTTAGGAGCAATTAAGACAACTAAAATTTTAAATAAAGAGCATCATTTTATAAATAATTTTAATTCCTCAATTGCACATGTTGAAAACTTGAATTTTTGGGTTTCTTTATGGGGCAAGCTACCAAAATTAGTTTTAGAAATTTTTGCAATAGTATCAATTGTTTCAATTGTTATTTTTCTTGTTTATTATAACAATGTCAATAATTTAAACGAGTCCTTAGGATTTCTTATTTTACTTGGAGCAGCTTTTGTTAAATTGTTTCCGTCAATCAGTGCGATTAACTCATTCTCAACAACTTTAAGAAGTTCTAAAATTTCATTTAATTTAATTAT
>MDTD01020715.1_pt1 | contig 13143 bp, 10 predicted proteins | sample 811221 | NCBI WGS metagenome assembly MDTD01 (sample SAMN05326646, study PRJNA326480) | marine metagenome | isolation source: seawater | place: Pacific Ocean: South West | collected 2011 | reverse complement strand
TTAAAGGCGTTGTTTTTGCAGTAGATGACGCTGATCACGCAATGTCGCAGGGCACCGCATTGGGGCTGCAATCACACTATGACCTTGACTACGATCAGTCCCAAATAGATTCAAAATGTCAAGGTCGTTTCACAAAATACAAAGAATATTTCATCAAAGCAGCTGACCCTCTAAATACAACCCTGCTACTTGGTGAATTTAACGAAAAGCGCTAAAACAGCTCCTCAGCTTGACGATTCTTCGGTCAGTACTAGGCTAAACGCATACGCAGCTATGCGAAATTAAAAAATACCCTGTTGACCTGTCCAGGTGAACAGATTTCATTTGCGGGAGGGAAAATGAATAAAAAAGTATTAAAGCTTATGGCTATATTCCTGAGCTTTGTCATGATCATGGCCAGTTGTGGTGGAAGCGACGATGATTCAAGCAGTAGCGATTCAAGCAGTGCGGCAAGCAGCAGCGAAACAAGTAGCAGCAGTGAGGCAAGTAGCAGCGAAACAAGTAGCAGCAGCGAAACGAGTAGTTCTGCTGAAGAAGAAGCTCCAGCTGAAGAAGAAGCATCGGAGCCGGAACCAGAACCTGTTGAAGAACGAACATCGTCCGATGTAGGCATCACAGAAGACAGCATCAAAATTGGCGTAATAGTCTCAGATCTACAAGGACTCATAGACATCGGTTATCCGCTTCCCGCTGCTCTAACAACAGATCACCTATCAGAACGTTTTACAAAATACTTTGATGAGTGGAATGCTGCAGGTGGCATCAACGGCCGAACGATTGAAGGTGTACAAATCACATGGGATCCACTAAGCCCAGCAACGATGGAAAATTCCTGTACCGAAGCTGTACTTGATGAGCAAGTATTCATGGCCATCAACGCTTCAGGTTTCAGCCAAGCATTCATTCCATGCTTCACTGAAGATAACGACACAACATTCTTTTACGGTGAGGTTGCATCCCAAGCAATGATCGATGCGGCACCGGATCGACTCTTCTCACTCAACCCACCATCCGAGGTGGCTGGTGAAGCAGGAGCACAACTTATCGTGGATCAAGGGCTGATTCCAGCAGGTGCCAAAGTTGGGATCTTGGACTCAACTAATCCCCCAATAGCGGCAGCTGGTGAATCCGCAGCCTCAATTCTTGAAGGGGCAGGTTACACAACTACCACGATTACAGTCAACACATTAAGCGGTGATAATGCAGCAGCTAACGCAGAAGGTGCAGCGGCAGTTGCACAATTCACAGCTGAAGGCGTAGACCATGTGTTTGTAATCCTTCCATTCATCTATGCCGCAGGTTTCTGGGGAGAAGTCGGAGCTTTACAACCATCATGGGACAGAACAATCCTTGACTCAGCTTCCTCAAACTGCACCCCATTCGGAGCAAGCCGAACCAATGCTGCGGCTGAAGGAGCAATCTGCGTGACATCCTACGACTCATATGCAAGCCCTAACGGTGGGGTAGGAGATGATGATGCGTTCGAAGCGCAATGTCGCCAAGAATGGATTGATCACTTCCCAATTTTCAACGGCAAGAGCGACAAAGGAGCTCCTTCCGGTGAAGTAGGGCTAGAAACAGCAGACGGAGATTTACTGAACTCAGACTACGCACCTGGTGAGTGCACAATGCAGTACCTAATTAAAGCCGCTCTTGAGAATGCTGGAGTAAATCCAACGAGAGATTCATTCGCAGACGCAATGCGTGAACTTTCTGGACCTCAAGCGTTCCGATCCAACGGTGAAGGAGCATTCGGCCCGGGAAAGAACTACTTCTCAACCCAAATGCAAGCAGTTGAGTTCACACTAGCTTCACGAAGTACTCCAAAAGGAGCTGACGGAACATACAACGGATGTCCTGCTCCAGTGAACTGTTGGATACCAACCAACGGTGAATGGTTTAAATTCGACAGCTAAGACATTTAAAGATTCAGTTTTTAGGGGGCAGCATACGCTGCCCCCTATTTTTTATATTTCTATACTTGGGACTAAATCCACTGGAGGAAAGATGGAAGTTTCACAAGCAGTTAAGCAAAGAAAATCTATACGAGGGTTTCTACCAAATCCGGTTGAGGATAAAGTTCTTTCCACCTTGTTAGAAAAGTCATCTCGAGCACCCTCTGGTGGCAATGTTCAACCATGGAGAATATATGTCATCAACGGATCAAGGATGGATGATTTTAAGACACACTTGGCCAACTTTTCTCTAAGTGAATCCGAATACCCCATCTATCCACCCAAACTTCAAGAGCCCTATCGAACGAATCGATTTGAACTCGGCGAAGAGATGTACAAACTCCTAGGAATACCCCGAGAGGATAAAGCTGCACGATTAGCAAATATGGCAAAGAATTATGATTTCTTTGGAGCACCGGCAGCTTTCTTTTGTTTCATAGATAGAAGTATGGGAGCAGCACAGTGGTCAGATCTAGGCATGTTCCTACAAACGTTTATGCTTTTGGCAGAAGAAGCTGGTCTTGGAACCTGCCCACAAGAAGCATGGGCGATGCATCATCAAGCAGTATCAGAATTTGTTTCAGCGCCAGAAAATGAGATGATCTTCTGCGGAATATCTATAGGGTATCCAGACTGGGCCCAACCAGTGAACTCTCTCGAATCCAGACGCATGCCACTTGAGCAATGGTGCACGTGGGCTTAATCTCGAACGACCACAGAAGACCAAGAGCAAAAGATTCAAAATCGAGAGCACGGAATTTCGTCTTTTGAGATAATAGATACATGAGGTACTACCTCGTGAAGTACAAGTGTTGAAAGCATAATTAGAAAGCAAAGCCATCTCTGGAGAAGGGAGGTGGAATGCTCAATCCAGAAAAAGTTGATGAATTGGTAGCTTCTTACGGCCAAAAGTGGTCAACCAAAGAAGAACTGGAAGCCTTATGCAAAGCAGAGGGCGTGACAGGCTGGTTCATGTTATTTAACACAGTTGCCGAGCGAGTTGGGTTGGTAGATAACCAGTCTTTCATCGCCTAAATGCATCATCATTACCTGAAATGCTGCCACATATCATCGTCGGTTCTCAGGCTGTGAACAGTTACTCCGAGGAACTTGTTCCGCTTCGCTGAATGGCCCGTTCATCAGTGCCAAGATACGACGCAATAACGCCAGGGTCGTTACGAACCTCATCAGGTGAACCCTCTGCAATTACAGAACCAGACTCTAAACAATAAATCCTGTCACTGATAGACATCACCATCGGCATATCATGTTCAATCAATAATATTGAACTTCCTAATTCAGCTCGAATAGCGTGGATCAGGGGACCAAATGCTTCTGTTTCTTTCTGCGCAACTCCAGCGGTTGGTTCATCCAAAAGCATCAATTGAGTATCTAAAGCAATCAATGCACCTAACTCAACTATTCGCCGGGTACCTGTAGAAAGCTCCGAGATAAGCTGATCAGCATATCGGCCAAGGCCTAAATAATGAATTATTTCCTCTGCTTCTACTCTTTTCCGCCTCTCAACAAAAGGTGACGGAGGAATTCCAAGCATTGATGGCAAAAGCAAAGATCGTTCTCTTGCTTCCAACGCAGTCATAACTGTTTCTCTTGCAGTCAAACTCCCAAATAATTTTGCGTTCTGAAATGCACGTCCTACCCCATTTCGTGCTCGAACATGTGACGCTGATTCATGAATAGATTTTCCGTGTAACGAGATCTCTCCATCTGAAGGCACAAAGCCTGACACTGCATTCATAAGGGTTGTTTTACCGGCTCCATTCGTACCGATCAGACCAACAATTTCGCCTTGTTGAACATTAATAGAGACGTTTGATACAGCTAACCTGCCACCGAAACGAACGGATACATTAGCTGTCTCCAACGCAGCGATGGTTGTATCAATATTTGATTCTTGTTTCGACCGTGACCACATCGCTTCGGACTGCCCTTTATAAGACGGGGACCAATTAGTCTTATTCGCCATCCACGTTAGTAATGTGTCACGAGCATTATGTAATAACGATATTAACCCACCGGGGAAATACATAAGAACAACTAACATTCCTAATCCGCTTGAAAAGAGCCGTACCTGAGCGCTGCTCTCAAAGACTGTCGGTATCCCTACCAAAAAGACAGTTCCAAGTACACCACCGGTAATTGATGAGATTCCACCAACAACGGCTATGGACATGACAAGCAGTGATTCACTGGGTTGGAATGCAAGAGATCGTAAAGAACCAGTTGCGGGTACAAGGAGACCACCAGCGAGAGCTCCAATGGCTCCTGAGACAGCGAACGCTGTGAGCTTTGCTCGTGTCGGGGAAATGGTATACGCAGAGGCTGTCATTTCATTATCACGGACAGCTATCAACGTTCGACCGATCCCTGAATTTCTCATACGCCAGAGAAGGTAGATTACAACGGCGACAGCAGCAACGCACAAATAGTAATACGCTTCCTTATCAGTTCTCAGATCATATCTTCCGAAAATTACTGGGGGTTTCACTTTCGCCCCTCCAGCAGCATTTGTGTTCAATCTATCAATGGATAAAATCCATCGTCCCGCTACTAAAGAGAATCCAAGCGTAGCGATCCCTAGATACAGGCCTCGTATTCTCAATGCTGGTATGCCAACAATCAGGGCTACGAGAATTCCCCACAAAACACCAATTCCCAGTGCGAGAAAGTAATTCAATGATGCCGTATAGTAGGACGTCATAAATGCTCCGACTGCCGCAAATGCATATTGTCCAAGTGATAATTGTCCAGCCCAACCGGTTAAAACAACAGCGGATAGGACAACAAGCATCACAATCATCACACCTGCGAAGGCGATGAGGCGACTTGGTTTATCAACAATCCATGGCAGCCCAATAATTGTGAGAGCGAGAATGACGGTTCCAACGCGCGATACCCATTTGAACAGTGGATATTGCACGAGATCTTCGTGTGCCGACCTGAGTCGCGGTGTTAGAACCCATGATTGTTCACTAGTTTTATTGCCGCGATTAATGAACAACATCAAGATCAGAAGGATTAAGAAAATAGCAAGCAAGTTAGAGCCATTGCCGATACCCCAGTCATCAAGGAAACCCCTTCCTTTGTTTGCAAGAACTAGACGATTGATGATCCCTATAATGATCCCGCCAAGAAGCGCCTTCGGAAACGATTGCAATTGTCCGAACATCGCTGCAGCCAGAGAGAATAAAAGAAGCTCAGGGCCAAGACTAGATCCAACACCACCAGCATCTAATTGATAAACCGGACCGATTAGAAGCGTCGATACTCCAGCGAGAACACCTGCGATTAACCATACCTGCGTAGAGACGGACCTAATTGATATACCTGCAAGTTGCGCAGCCCCCGGGTTATCTGCAGCGGATCGAACAGCTAAGCCAAAACGTGTCTTTTGGAGAAGGTATCCGAGGACGATTACCAGGAAGGGAACAACGATAAGGACAGTAACCTGCTCTCCGCGCAGGAGGATATCTAAACCACCTATTTTCCAATAACCCTTAATCGGAGTTGGGTAGTCAACACGTTCATCCACTGTTGGGAGCCATATTTGGATAAGCGCAACTAATTGCGCAACACCTAATGTTGCTACGAATAAAAGAAGCCTAGGTTTCGTGAATAGTCTGCGGACTACTAGAAGTTCGGTGACTGTTGAAACTGCTGCACTTGCTGCAATAGCAAGAATGGCAGCTAACCAATAGGGCAGTCCGTAGTTAACCATTAACATTCCCATAACAAAGCCACCAAAGGTTCCGATGGCTCCCTGCGCAAAGTTAATGACTCCGGTTGCTTTATAAATAAGGACGAGCCCTATAGCGATCAAAGCATAGATAAGTCCATCAATGAAGCCTTGGAACAGTATTTCGTTGCTGTAGAGGATTCCTGCTAGGACTGACATCACGGTTATGCACCTTCTCCTGAAAGGAAGACAGCACGTAGAAGGTCATCTCGTTCCAGGAGTTCTTGTGCCGGTCCTTGGAATTGGACGCGTCCACGTTCCATAAAGATTGCACGGTCGGCGATAGATAACGCAACATTGACTGATTGTTCAACAATCACCATTGTGATTCCGAGGTCTTTTAATTGCTCTACGACTTTAAGAAGATCCTGAACGACAACAGGAGCCAAACCAAGTGAAAGTTCATCTATCAAGAGGAGTTCGGGTTCAAGGAGGACAGCTTTTGATAGCGCCAGCATTTGTTGCTGCCCACCGGATAACGACCCTGCCTTGTCGTTTAATCTGTCACTTAATTGCGGAAAGATTGAAAATACTCTTTCCATTCGTTCAGTTCGCAATTGTTCATCATCTACAAGCCAACTCCACACTTCGAGGTTTTCTCCAACGGTTTGACCTGTGAAAAGAGCTTCACCTCCCGGGACTTGAACCATGCCAAGTGATACTCGATATTCAGGGTCAACAAGAGTGATATCTCGTCCGTTCATTCGGACGACACCTCTATCTGGCATGTGAAGTCCTGAGACTGCTTTCAAAGCTGTTGATTTACCGGCTCCGTTCGTTCCAAGTAACGCTAACGTTTCACCACGTTTTACTTCAATATCTACATCGAAAAGTACTTGAAGGTTTCCATAGCTTACGTTAAGTCCTTGTACCTGAAGCACTGGAACTTGATCTGGGTTTGCCTGCGCTCGTCGCTCCTCTTCTTGTTCATTTAATAACTCCTCCACGACAAGTGAGATATCTCTTTTCATAAAACGGGACCCGTACATGATTAAGAAACCGCCAATAAGCGCAGCAGGTGGAACGACAATGGTTAGGGCTGTTCGTTCACCGTAGGCATCTGAGAATGCGCCTGTAAGTAATCCTCCGAAGAATCCACCCATAAGAAAGATGTAGACACCGACTAAAGAAAATGCCTGTGCTCTCATGCGGTAGGGAACTACCGCTGAAATTGTTGGACCCATTTGTGTAAATGCTGCTCCCTGGCATGCATTTCCAAGCGTGTAGAACACCATGAGTATCACAATGTTTGTGAAGCGAACACCGATCGTTACGAACACGCCATATAACGCTACGAGTAGGCCCATAAGCCAAAGAGCTTTCTTTGGATCTTGCCTAAATAATTTGTCGCCTAGTTTTCCTGCAAACGGGATTGCGAGAAGTGCGGCTGCCCAGCTGATTGATATAAGCCATCCGCGTTTGAACGCTCCATAGTCATAATATTCTTCAAGCAGTAATGACACCGTTGTTGGAACGGCAACCAGTGCGAAACCAAGAACGCCGATTCCGACAACAAGGTAATAGAACGAGCGAACATTCTTTAAACGTTGGAACGCTGAAGAGAGCCTAACTGGGGGTTCTTCTTCAGCTTTTTCCAATTTACCGCCCAGTACTGCATCTTGTTCATAAGCGCCACGTACTGGTTCTTTTAAGAGAAAGATCGCAACAACTAGTATCAGTGCGGGAATCGAGAAGAGATAGAATGCGACACGCCAGTCGTCAGGCCCATCACCTGCCATGAGAACGATTCCTCCAGCGATAAATGGACCAATTACCTGACCAATGGGTCGACCAAGAGCCTCAGCTGCGAAAATTCGTGCCCGTATCGCTATTGGATACTGATCAGCTATGAGTGATGGTGAGATAGGAATTTTTGCGCCAGCTCCTATTCCAGTTCCGGCTCTTCCTATTGCTAATTGAAACGCATTTTGTACAGTTCCTGTAAATGCAACGAGACCAGCCCATACTCCTGTAGCGATTGAAAGGACACCCACACGGCGATAACGGTCAGCTAACCATGCGAAAGGAATAGTTGAAAGGACTAAGACGACGCCGCCAAAGCTACCTAACCCGAGCAGCATTGTGTCTGAAATGTTTAAACTTTCTTGGATATCAGGACCAAGAACCGTAATCGCTACTCGATCAAACTCCTCAACAATTGACAGGATAAGTAGCACTAATGCCATTGAAACCCCGCCCTTTTGCACACCCTCACGGAATGTCATTTCATCATCACCGACACCTGGGAGTAAATCGTCAGGAAGAACAGTGTCAGCTGTTTCTTCAGCTAATGCAGCTTTGCGTGCTTCTTCTTCCTCAAGAATCGTTGCGGTGATACTCGCAGTTTCGTTTCTTTTATCTGCTTCGCTCATCACCCCCCCATTCCGTACAATACGAAAGAAAATACGTAAACAGATGGTACGCCAACTTATACCTCAAGGACAAAAGGGAACTCAAGAGAAAGTATCTAATTATTTATCGTCAATAAAATTATTAATATTTATCGAATTCGATCTTGTATGTCTATTACAACATCATCAATTTTTACGGAATCCATGTTGCCATCTCGCCGATCGACAACCTCCACAACCCCGTTAGTTATCCCTTTGGGACCAACTGTTATTCGAAGCGGTATTCCAATCAATTCAGCGTCAGCAAACTTCACACCGGCCCTAGCGTCACGGTCATCAAGCAGCACTTCAATACCGTTATCTGATAACTTTTCATAGATCGTTTCAGCAACTTCAACACTGTTGTCGTCTTTCATCTGAACAATAGTTATCACTACATGAAAAGGAGCCACTGACATCGGCCAAATGATCCCATTGTCGTCATGATGCGTCTCTACAATCGTCGCCATAGCTCTCTCAATACCAATTCCGTAACTCCCCATGACAATAGGAGTCGTTTTACCATCTGCATCAAGAACCTTTGCCCCAAACGTATCTGCGTACTTTGTGCCAAGTTTGAAAATATGGCCTGATTCAATTGTCGAAACCTTACGAAGATTCGTCCCACAATTCGCGCACAATTCTCCATCCTGAACTTCTCGCAAATCCATCCACTCATGTACTGCGATATCGCGAGCGATATTAACCCCAGAAAAGTGAAAGTCATCCTCATTCGCACCAGTCGTCATATTCGTACGCCCCTGAAGCGCATGATCAGCATAAATCGGTACGTTTTTTATGTTTACAGCACCAAGAGAACCAGGTTCAGCACCGAGACTTTCAACGGTTTCTTCTCTACGCGCTTGGCGAATAGTATTTGCTTGCGTTGCATCAGCAAGTTTTTGCTCATTAATGAAATGATCACCGCGAACGAGTGCCAAAGTGACCTGCCCATCAATAACAAACACCATAGTCTTTATCTGCTCGTTTGCAGGGTGCCCTGCATCCGCAAGAGAGGCAATTGTCCTAATTCCAGGAGTTGCAAATTTTTCTGGTGCATCAGGCCCAACCGAATCCACTACCTCATCTACGCGAGAAACCGCCTTCTCAATATTTGCGGAATACCCACACGATGAGCACAGCATCACATCGTCTTCTCCAGAAGGAGCCTGAACCATGAATTCAATACTGTCAGAACCACCCATATTCCCAGAGGAAGCCTCAACTGGAATAGCATCCAAATCTAACCGGCTAAAGATTCTTAAATATGCCTGATGCTGCTTATTAAAAGCAGCATCAAGACCTGCTTCATCAAGATCAAAAGAGTAAGCATCCTTCATTGTGAATTCTCGGACCCGAAGTAATCCACTCTTAGGTCTCGGTTCATCACGAAACTTTGTATGGATTTGATACCACATTTGCGGTAACTGTTTGTATGAACTGACCTCACTGGCAACCGTTGCAAAGATCTCCTCCGCAGTTACCCCAAGAGCTGCCTCTCCACCATGTCGATCTTCAAGCCGGAACATGATGTCTCCCATAGACTCCCAGCGACCCGACTCCTTCCAGATAGCTGATGGTTGGAGAGTAGGCATCTGGACTTCTTGTCCACCAATCGCGTCCATCTCCTCTTCAATAATTTGAATAATTTTCTTTCTCACCCTGAAGGCTAATGGAAGGAGCGTGTAGTGCCCTGAGTGAAGCTGGCGTATAAACCCTCCACGGACGAGAAGTTGGTGGCTTGGAGCTTCCGCATCAGCAGGAGCGTCACGTAATGTTGGAGAAAAGAAAGAAGTCCATCGCATATCTTGCAAGCGTAGTTGCCAGAACAGGAAATGGATAACCTTTTAGTATGTACCCCCATCTTTTCACCAAAAAAAATTTAGTACCACTCGTCGTTTTAACCATTTTACTTTTCGGTTGCAGTGACTCCATGAGTGGTAATACAGGTATCCAGACAAGCGGAACACAAGCCACAATACCAAACGAAATACAAGCAGTTGACGGTTCGATTGTTTCGGTTTCCGAATTCAACGGCGTTCCCACCGCCATGTGGTTTTGGTCCCCCAATTGAGGCCAGTGCAGAGCAGAAGCATCTGCGGTCGCAGAACTCAAACGAACGTATCAAGACACTATTCAATTCATCGGAATTGCGAGTAGAGGAGACCTAGGACAAGTCGAGGAATTTATTGAACGCTATTCCGTGACCGGATTACCCCATGTGTTTGATGAACAGGGAGATATCTGGAGGCAATATAAAATCTCTTCACAACCAGCTTGGATATTTACTGACTCAAACGGTAATCAAGAACGAGTCATCGGTGCATTGAGTGACTCAGAAATCAGAAAAAAACTTGAAGATCTACAAAAACCTAATCCTATAAACTAAGCAGTATGGGTTTATCGCTTGGTTGCTAACATAAAACTGTGTCCGAAACGATAACCATTCCACGCCCAGATGACTGGCATGTGCATCTCAGGGAAGGGGATATGTTACAGGCCGTCATCGGATACACATCCCGGAGATTCCGATACGCAATGGTGATGCCAAACCTTTCAACCCCTGTTGCCACAACCAAACAGGCTCAAATGTATCTGGAACAGATTCGCAAAGTAACGCCGCCGAATTCACCTGACTTCCGGCCATTAATGACCCTCTACTGTTCAGACCAATTGGAAATAGACGACTTAAGCCACGGACATAGCGAAGGCATTATTAAAGCTGTCAAATACTACCCAGCCGGTGCAACAACGAATTCTCAAGCTGGCGGATCAGCCATGATGAACTACAACCATATTTTCGAAGCCATGGCAGAGAAAAAAATACCACTTCTCGTCCATGCGGAATCAACCGACGATAATATTGACATCTTCGACCGGGAAGCAGCATTCTTAGAAAAAGAACTTTCCCCAGTCTGTGAACGCTTTCCTGAACTCAAAGTCACGGTTGAACACATTTCGACAAGTGACGGCATTGATTTTGTGAAAGCACACCCACAAGCTGGTGGTTCAATCACCCCACATCACTTATCGCGAAACCGTTCTGACATGATTTCACCAGCATTTCACGCCGACCTATTCTGCAAACCCGTTATCAATTCCGAACAAGACCGATTAACGCTGGTTGAAACGGCAATAAGTGCTAACGCCTCCTTCTTTCTTGGCACTGATTCAGCACCTCATCCAACACATGCAAAATATGGAAAAGATGCTAAAGCAGGAATCTTTAATGCCGCTTATGGATTAGAAGTCATCGCAGAGATCTTCGCTACTGAAAATAAATTAGAGAATCTCGCAGCGTTCACATCAGTAAATGGTGCAACATTCTATGGATACGAACCATCCCATGAGACCATAACACTCCATCGCTCATCTCTCGACCCCGAAAAGGCAACACACATCTCCACGGAAAACGGAAATCAGGTTGTTCTATTTGGTGCCGAAGAAGCATCCCAATGGACCATTAATACCTAGACGTTTATTATTCCCTTGTTCGGTAATCTCCGTACTCCCCATCACGCTCACTCAAAGCCTCAGTAAGGCCCTTGTCTTTAATCTTCCCAATGAATTGCTGCATAGATTCCGTATGTATCCCTAACGCACACAGTTCGGTACCAGCACGAATTCCGGTACGTAATCCCATAATTTCCATTTGCCGATGAACGACACGCTTATTGAGCTGAGTTAAATCCGAGGGTGTTTTCGTAATGCGCTCAGCTATTTTCAAAACTTCATCTTCAAGGGAATCAGCGGGGAAAGCCCGATTCGCCCACCCCTCTGCAACTGCTTCTACTCCTGAAATAGAATCACCTGTCATCATCATCTCCATCGCCCGTCGCATCCCAAGAAACCATGTATGGAAATGCATATCTGGAACACCAAAACGAGTAGCAGGATATCCCATTTGTGCATCTTCAGCTATATAAACTAGATCGCAGCATGTAGCGAGTTCACTACCTCCAGCTAGACAATAACCATGTACCTGAGCAATAACGGGTTTCGCTAAATCCCAAATGCTCATCCAACCTTCCGTGACATGGCGGGGCCATTGCCCTTCACCATCTGCAGTAAAAAACGGCAAAGAATAACCCTCATTCCCGCCGGCAAGATCATATCCAGCTGAAAATGATGGCCCAGCACCACGAATAATAGAAACCTTAATAGTTGGGTCCATGTCAGCTTCGCGCAACGATTTTAAAATCGCACCACGCAAAGGATGAATCAAAGAATTTCGTTTCTCAGGGCGATTCATTGTTAAACGACGCACACCAGGCAACGGGTCATCAACAAGTAACACATCACCATTACCCTCATTACCCGATGCAACATCACTGTTACTTTCACCATAATCACTCATCTAACCATCCTCCTATACAACACTCTCAACTATCGTAACCGTTCAGCATTGTTGACATGAATCAAACACATACAGTCCTCAATCACCTAATCTTTAACCAAATCTAATTGAAAGGAATCACCATGAACGACGAACAAATCATGAGAATGATGGAGCTACGAGCATCAGACGCACGATCCATAATCCTTCCATTTACCCTCTCTCACGCTGCAATTCTCATCATCCTTGGGTTCGGAGGAGATGGCCTTGAAAATTCAGGTGTTCAACTCGCAATAACAGCAATGGCAGTCCTAGGGTCACTCTGGTGTGTCGCATGGCTTGATGACTGCATTCAAGACCTCGTCGCAGGTGGAAAAGACTTATCAGATGACATGAAAAACTCACATATAGGTCAAAGGCTTGTCAATGCTCCCATGGGAGCAGTTCGGGCTCTGAACATCATTATTGTTGGTCTTATCGTTGCGGCTGAAATGATCGCAATTTATTAAAAATACGCAATAAAATTCCCACACCCTAAAAGAGAGGGAAGGGGGAAGCGTTTTCATGTTCGCGTTTCCAGCGAAAAACTTGCAAATTCGGGTTCGCTTTTGCATGAAAACACCGGACCAGATTGCTGGTATTTCCGTTTAGGAAAAGCGGGTTCGCTTTTCCTACGTCATAAACACAATCCAGCAGAAAAAATCG
>MDTD01107184.1_pt1 | contig 13144 bp, 7 predicted proteins | sample 811221 | NCBI WGS metagenome assembly MDTD01 (sample SAMN05326646, study PRJNA326480) | marine metagenome | isolation source: seawater | place: Pacific Ocean: South West | collected 2011 | reverse complement strand
GGTGCTGCCCGAATCACCAGCAACAAAGGTGCAGTGTATGCCTTTGGTCAGGCGATCGGTTCGGCATCCGTTGCTGAATTGACGGGTGTAGCCACATTGAGCCATAGCAGTGTCGGTATTTCGTACGGTGGCAGCAGCGATATTGTCTCCAATGACAGCGTCAATCTCACCGCCGTGCCTGCTGAAGGTTATGTATTTAGCAATTGGCAGGGAGAAACCGCGGGCTTGTCCGGTTTGGGCAGTGCCACACTTTCATTCACAGCTGATTCCGCAAGTCGGGTTTTGGTGCCTGTATTCAAGGCCAAGCCTGTCATTTCGTTTGCCGGCGATTATGCCAGCGGAGCCACCGGTGGGGGAACCTATGTTCAAGGCAGCAACGTGACCGTATCAGCCGGTACTGGCCCGACCGGTTCAACGTTTGATGGTTGGGGAGGCCAGACCCATGGCATGTCCATATCGTCAGGGACGCTGAATGACTCCACTTTGACTTTCAGTGCCGATCAACCGCGTGTGCTTGTGCCGATGTTCATCGGTGGGACTGACACCACTGCACCAGTGGTGAGTATGTCCGCTATTTATGCCAGTACCGCGAGCCCGGCACTTCAAGGTTATGTTGACGATCCTGATGCTTGGGTCAAAGTCACAATCGATAATCAGGAATATAATGCCACTGTCAACGGAACCACATGGTCGATTCAAAGCAATACCATCACAGCCCTTACTCAAGGGGTTTATACGGTATCGCTTCAAGCGGGTGATCTTGCTGGCAATGTGGGTAGTGCAACAAGTCAGTTGACTATTGATTTTTCGACACCAATCGTCACTGTAAACTCGCAGGTTGCGACTGTTTCAAAGCCAACGCTTACAGGCACCGTGAGTGATCCTCTGGCAGTGGTGCTTGTTTCGGTGGGGACCCAAACGCATACGGCCACTGTCACAGGAACGACGTGGACAGTTGATGGCAATCTACTTACCGCCATTCCCGATGGTGTTCATAGTATTCTTGCCAAAGCCACCAATCAGGCTGGTTCTTTCAGTTTTGATACAACTTCCAATGAATTGACCATTGATACGATTGGTCCGGTGGCGTCATTCAGTTCTCCCTTGACCACCAGTGATCCTGCGCTTCTTCAATGGTCTGGTACGTTGAGTGAAGCTGTTACCAGTGTCAGTGTTACGGTCAATGGTGCGACAGTGACTGCAGCCATTGCAGGTTCGACATGGACGCTGCCCAATGGGGCGTTCTCAACTTTGACTGACGGTACATATCCCGTCAGTGTCTCTGCAGTTGATCTTGCTGGCAATACGGGTACGTTTACTGGGCAATTGATTGTCGACACAGATACACCGATCGTAACAATCACATCATCACTTCAAACCGCGGATACGACGCCGGAAATATATGGCACCGTTACTGGCTCAATCGAAAGTGTGATTGTCAGTATTAATGGACAGAATCTTCAGGCGCAGGTTATCAATGGTACGTGGTCCATTTTTGCATCCCAGATTACAGCACTTGCTAATGCAACCTATTCAATTAATGTTTTAGCAACCAGTGTCTCCGGTCAAACCGGTACCGCCAGCGATGATTTGATCATTAACACGAGTATGGATCAAACACTTCCGTCCATTACAGTGACTGACATGACGACCAGCCTTGTTAAGCCTGGGCTCAGTGGGACCATCGATGATCTTCCCGATGTCTCTGAGGTGACTGTCACGTATAAGATTCTTAATCCGGATAACAGTAATTACATTCCATACCAAAAGAAACCTGCGCAAATCGTCGACAATAAATGGACTGTGTCCGCGCTGCAAAACTGGTATCTGACATATGATGAAAATGATCAGCCAACGGGTCTGCCTGCCAATCCGCTTGATTATGGGCAGTACACGGTTGTCGCCAAAGCCGTGGATAAAAATGGCAATGAAGCAACCGCAACAGGGACACTCACGATTTTGCCCGAAGTGCGTGTTGCCTACCAAACACTCGATCAAAGCCCATCTGAAATTACTGGCTGGTTTGGTGGCGTCAAAGAATTTAAGACGGGTGATATTCTTGGCGTGACTGTTTCTGTGAGAGACAGCAGCGGTACTGAAGTTGTCAGTAATGTCACGGCAACGCATAATGCGACCAATGGTTCGTGGACAGCTACGATGCCTGGTGGAACGGACCTGTCTCAAGGTGTTTATGATGTTGTGGCAACGGCGACATATAATAATGGAAGCATCTCTGAAACATTGACAGATTCAACGGTTGGTGAGTTGACGATTGAAAAACCAGACCCTGCTTCGAGTGCGCAATTATCGTTTGTTTGTGATGCTGATAATGGCCTGACGGAGTTAAAGCTCAATAACGTGACGGTGATGACCGGGCGCACCACGACAATCGATGGGTATTCTTTCGCCTTGACGAATCAAACCGGTTATGCCCCTAAACGCGATTGGCTTAAGAATGGCTGGTCGGGAACAAGATTACCTACCTCGAGCTATTTTTCTGCAGGGGTTGGCGAGTTGTATGCGTTTGTTGGTAATTCCAGTGCCAGTGTTCATAACACATTCAAGGAAAATCCTCAAATTGAAAATGATGGGCCGGATCACTGTGTTGTGACCCATACCTACAACAGTACCAAGCTGATTTATGATCATAAAATTGTTGGCCCTGATTTATACTTGACAGTAACAGTTGATAACACCGATTCTGACTATTATTACCAGATCGGAAATTGGATGGATATGAATTTTGTTTTGGATTCATCTGCGGATGTGTCCTTCAAGATGGGGACGTATTATCCAAGTGGTGAGACCTATAGTCCTGTGACCACGATCGTCGACGGACAAAAAGGAATTGGTATCAATTATATTGAGCACAAATTCAGGCCATTGAAAATCGAATTGTCGAATATTGCTTCATCCAACAACAAGAACATGAAGTGTAAGATGCGTAACGCGCCTGTGGCTCCGGGGACGATAGCCAAGTATAAAATTGTGCTGCGGTTTGCTGAAAAAACAGCGAATTACACGCCTGATTTCCGTTATCTGCTCAGCCCATATAAAAATTGGTTCAATGCCTATTATGGACCCGTGCAATACAGTGCTGATTTTAGAATACACGTTATCAGTGTCTGTTCAGCTCGTAATGCTGATGATCCGATTGATCCCAATAATCCATATGCATTTCGTGAAGGCATGGACAGTTTGGGGTGGCAAAGTAATTTCTTGAATGCACGCGTAGGTAGTCTTGCCAGTCACAACACAGGGCCGATTATTTTCTGGTCAGTGACAGGGATGAATCCACGTGGCGTCAATTACAGACCCGATTTTGATGTATTCCCGCAAGTTGTTGAAGATACATTGCCGGATTTACGTGAATACTTTAAAACGACATTGTCAGGAAAACGATTTGGATTTTTCGCTCGTCCCAATCATATTGCGTATCAGCAAACAAACGAAATAGACAATGTTGCGAATTTTAATCCGTTTGATTATACACATCTTCGAATGGCCAATCGTCGCTTTGAAAGACTCCGGGATCAAGGCGTGACATCCTTTTACCTGGATACCTATGGTGCCGGATGGGGCGCTTATCCTGGTAGCGATGAGGCAGGTGTATATTATTTGAAGCAACTTCGGGCTGAAATGGGACCCGACATTGAACTGTTTACAGAATTTGGTTTTGACGCGACGCATCTTTTTGCAGCGATCTGGCCCAGGTCGACTACAATGGGAACAATTGAAATGAGAGATGAACCGACGCCATCAGTAGATGATGATATGCGTGTCGATCTTCACTTGCCGCTGGGCAATGCCCCGGAAGAACCTCTAACTTATTACAGATGGCTTAATCCCGGTGCAACCGAAGTTTGTCGTGTTCTTGGATATCAAAAGCAAGGTCAAGACCTGCCGTTTACACAAGAATTTGGTGGCCGAAATGAAGGTTACCCAAGAACACCAGCAGAGCAAATGAATGATATCTGGAATCGCGGTGCGATCCCATTATATGGCGATTGGTTGATTGGTGGCGGGGCCATGACGATTCAGGAACAATACGTCAACCCCGATGGCAGCAGCAAAGTACGTACCGATTGCCGTCTACCTGGACAGCCGTAATGAATCAGATATGAATTTTGAGAGATTAAAGGCAAGCCCGGCTAAATAAGTCGGGCTTGCTTTGTATTACACAGTATCAATCGTGGCAAAGTCAATCTTTTCAGCCAAACCTTCAATGTCACACTTTGCCAGGACTGCTGATTCAGGTGCAGGGAGTTGACGTTGGTAGCTGTGCGGCATTTTGGTGTCAAGACAAATGCCAGGGCGTGCACGTACACTAATCATATCAATGGACGGATCAAGTGATGAAGCAATAGCCTTAAGGATTTGTTTTAAGGTTATTTGATCACGTTGCCATACAACATCCAAAACTCTTGCTGCATTGATCTGCTGGTTTTTGCCGCGTTTGCTCTGATCGATCACGAACCAACCACATGGTTTTTGGGATGCCCGGATGACGAAAATTTGCGGCTGTGATTTATCAGCTGTTTGTGTCAGGTTTGGATAGCGTGTTTTGAGGTATTTAACTGAGCGATCCGTTGTCACCAAAGTGTCGATACAGACAGTTTCGGCAATTTTCGCCAGTTGTTCATGACTGCTTGCAGGTGTCACTTCCAGATCAACGTTGCGACGCCATGTCGTGAAGCAACCAGCCAGATGTCCGGCAAGGCGTGCTAGTGGTTTGAGATAGGGTTTATTTTTGCGTAAGACCAATTCTTCGAAAATGGCTGCGGGTTTAAGTAGGATCAGGTATTCGATATCTGAGTTGGGGACAACGTGTCCTTTGCAGTTCTGCCATAGCGCAATTGAATTGGTATTACAGGTGTTGCCAAAATAGAAGTCGTATCCGGGCGTTGCCAGGTATTTTCTGAACATGAAAAATCCCTGCATGCGTGCCTTTGGATCCACGAAAAAGGAACCTGATCCCAGTGCACGATATGTTTTTCCCTGGTATCGATAAATTTGCGGGAAGAACAGCAGACATCCGCAGATTGTTTCATCTTGACAAAGCTTAAGACCGAAATTGCCTGTTGGGTCCAACGTTAGATGATGTTCGAAAGTACTTTTTAAATTCTCACAGATTTCGTCACGCGAGCGTACGACACCATGACTGCCATACGGATTGACCTCTTGGAAGTCTGTAATAGAGCGATGCAGGAAATCAGCGAGCTGATCAACATCGTCTTGCGTGATGTTTTGTATTTTGTGATGACTCATGATGTTTCATCATTCAACGGCAGCTTACCCGCGCGTCGGATCATTTCCATGTGTTGTGATCTGACCGTTTGATCAACGCCGCCCAAGATGGCTTGCTGGGTGAAGGTGGTTGGATGACCAAATTCAAAGCCATGACGAAGTAGAAACTTGCAGGTATGGCCTGGGATGTTCAGGCCACGAAAACACAAGTAGGTTCGTAGATTCTTGCTTAGCAAATGCTCACATGCTTCATTGGAAAGATTGTGGGGTTGGCCAAATGCAATCGCAAAATCCTGGCAGGGTTTACCGATTAATTGACTGACTTCATCAACGGAACGATCAATTTCATACGCAATGTCTTGTGGGTCATCCAGTTTGCCAAGATTCCGATGTGAATAGTTATGTGCACCAATCCGGTGTCCCATATCCAACATCTCACGAACTTGTGCCTTAGTTAATCCATCTTCATGCCTGATGGATGGATCATCTGTTGTTTTAAAATATGGATCAATACCATTAGCTTTGTGGTAGCTTTCAAATTCTGAAACGGATCGATCAATCAGACTGGGCACAATAAAAAAAGTCGCACAAATTCCGCGATCATGCAGCCATTTTGCAGCCTTGTAATTGCTCTGCCAACCATCATCGAAAGTAAATAGCAATTGGTCGTGATGATGCTTATACGGTTGGCCTGCAAACATCGCGTCAGCGTCTTGGGGCGTTGCCATATCAAAATGACTGATACACCATTGTGCGATTTGTTCGAACTGTGCAAACTCATGCGTATTGGTGCCATGGAAAGTCACAATCCGCAAGCCATGCGCGCCGTTGTAAAACATCTGTCGGTTTTTTTCAACGCGATTGGTCAGTTGCCAATATTTTGAGGCGGCCCAATAGGTTAATGTACTGCGACTCATGTTGTGATTCCCCCATCAACGACCAAAGTCTGCCCTGTGACAAAACGTGAAGCATCCGAAAGGAAGAACAGGACACTGCCTAGAACATCTTCAGGTGTTCCCAGCCGTCCCATTGGTGTGCGACGTGTGATTTGTCCCAGATGTTTTTCGGATAAGCCCTGTGTCATTTCAGTTAAGAGATAGCCCGGCGCAACAGAGTTAACGCGAATTTGCCGTTCACCCAACTCACGTGCCAAAGCGCGGGTCATCGCATCCATACCACCTTTTGAGGCGCTGTATGCAGCAAGTCCATTATAGCCACGGATACCAATGATTGAGGAGATGTTGATGATGCTGCCTTGGCTTTTGCTTGTGATCATTGTGCGCAAGACCAGACGTGTGAGTTTCAAAGCGCCTGTAAGGTTGATGTTGATCACCTGGTCGATCTTCTGTTCTGGCATCATCGGTAAAACACCATCAGGCGCAACACCTGCACAGTTGATCAACCCGAAGTAGGGACCGAACTGTTGAGTACCTGCCTTGACGACCTGGCTCAAACTGGGAATGTCTGTCATGTCTGCAAGATGGAATGCAAAGCAAGGATGCTCCTGCATGTTCTGCGTGAACTCAGTTGCCTTACGGGCGAAGGTTGTCACCGAATAGCCTGCATCAAGCAGACCTTCAACCAGAACCTGTCCCAGCCCGCGACTGCCTCCGCTGATGAGAATATGCTTTGATTCGTTGGATTGGTTGTTCATCAATGACGGACCTTTTTCATAGCTGCGGAAGTTTGGATGGTTTGAACAAATTTGATGAGTTGGGGGGTTTCGTAGTCGTTGAGATGTTCTGCACAATGTGCCTTGAGGTGCTGCCTGAGTTGAGCTTGGTCAAAACCCGTTGCTGCCACGATGTCACATGCAACAAGTTGTCCCATGATTGATGATTTACGGGCATAGACGCGAATGTCATCAATCCCGTCAAGCTGCATCATCGTTTCTTCAACCTTGACGGGACTGACCTTATTGCCACCGACATTGATCATGTCATGACGACGTCCCATGAAATAGCAGCGACCGTTTTCTTCTTTGACCAGATCACCGGTTGCACACCAATCGGATTGCATTGCTTTTTGGCCACATCGTGGATCATAATTAAGCATGGCATTGGCGGACTTCACCATCAATTCACCATTTTCAATTTTCATGGCAACACCATCGGGTGAAGGTTTATCCAGGAACTTTGAAGGAAATCCGGCTTGCTTGTCGGTGACAGAAAAACAACGCCCCAATTCAGTCGTTGCGTAAATATGAACCAGGCGTGCATCGGGAAACAACGCGTCCAGACGACTGAGAATATGTTGATCAACAATCTCGCCACCAAGCGTGATCTGCTTGAATGGGATGGTGCTGAGGATGGACTTGGGAGCAAACGTTAACAGCCAGCGCCAATAGGATGGCGTTGCTGAGGCATACTGTACACCGGCGTCGGCGGATAATTGGGCAACCTGCTCAGGCGATGCGCCATGATTGGGTACGACAAGTTGGCCACCATTCACAAGACATTGCAGGATGACTTGAAGGCCAGCGTAGAGGTTGGGGCGATAGCAAAGCAACCACTTGGTCTGCAGAAATGATTCGTGGACGCGTGTTGGTTTACTCAGACTTTCAAGTGTGTGTCGGGCGGCCTTGGGCGTTCCCGTTGTGCCTGATGTCAGAATGGTAATCCCTGATTCTGCTTGCGACTTTGATGCGTCAACACCTGTCAGAATCAATTCCGGTTCATGAGATTGATCCAACGGCAGCTTCACGATGGCTGTGAGTTCAAACCGGGTGGCAACATCCTGCAGATAATCATCAGAAGCATCCAACGGGAGCAGGAATATATTACAACCCAACGCCTGCAATGCACTGAGTGTTGCCAAACCATTCCCGTCGGCATGAAACGTCAGACCGATGCGCTGCTTGGACAGGTGATTGAACTTAACACGGTACTGGGCGGCCATGTCATCGACCTGGCCCCATGTGTACGTGCGATCAGCGGTCACCACCATCGGCTGATGGGGATCAACTTGTAGGCGGGGGTGATGCAATGTCATATCAGTTCGCCGATTCCTGTTGTGCATACAGCTTGGTCAGATCACCATATGTACGAAGGCCGTCGGGAATGCCTTCAGCAAACGGGTCGTACCCGAACTCTTCTTCAAGTTTCACGACGATGATGGCAAAGTCCATGGACTCCAAGCCAAGTGACGAATCCAGAACGGAATCCTCATTGAGATCCGCGCGAGCTATGCCGCGGTCATCAAATACACTGTAAAAAACCTGTCTGATGCGTCCTTCAATTTCCATAGTATCATTGCCCCTTGCGTGATTGTTATTGGGTTGTGTGACGTAAAGTAAAGTCTGGGCAACCATAACTCGCTTTTTATGTGAGGCAAATTATTTGTACTGAATTGAACTGATACCACACTGCCCCAATTGCTTGTGCCAGTTATACGGATTATGACGAAGCGGCGGCCATTGGGTATCGGGTCGTACCTTGCAATGACTCGGTGCAAAAGTTTGACTTGGCCCCCTCGTAGTCTGAGGCATGATGGTCATGCAGGATGCAGATGACAAATGAGGATGGCGGTAGGTTCGATGAACCAGTGGAAATGACAGCCTGCTGAATCGAAGGTCCGACGCTCGACTTGTTGATAGCGTCGCTGACTGTCGATGGCATACAACTCACATTGCGTCGCACCAGACCATGGCAAGTTCTCCAGATCGATCACCAGGTCACCATAACAACCTGCATCAAAACGACTGATCATCGCCGTTGCCTGCTGGCATGCTGGATCGACGGAGGCAAGGCAGCTGACCGTTTCTTCATCCGCGACTGCTGCAGTGCGATGTTGCATGTCCACCATCTTGCCCAGTGTTTGCAGGGCGAAATACGCACCACGCGGTGCACCGCCGGAGAGATCAAACAGGCCGAAGCGTCCGGCATTGCCCACGTAGTACATGGCTGCATCGACCGGCTCGTCCTGAAGGTGAATCAGTGAACTGGCGGTAAAGGCAGCGGCTTCATGACCGGCAGCGGCTTCCATGGCCATCTTCGCTTTGAACAGATCGACCTCATGATCACCGGTCTGCTTGGTGTTGTTGGGCGTGCCGAACTTCATGAACGACCAATCCTGAAACGGCAGGTAATGCCATTCGTTGAGATGACTTTGCGTTTGCGTGTAACCATATTCATCCAACGCTTCACGGATATTCCGCGCCATCTCAACGAGTTCTTCCGGGCGACAGCTGTAACGATGCCAGGAAAAGAAGTCCATCGGCAGGGCATTGTCTCTGCAATATGTCAGAAAATTCTGAGGCCAGGGCTTATGGATACTGGGCATTGCCAAACCCGGGCCGCCCACCTGTAACTCGGGAAACTCTGCCTTGATCGCTTTGGAGACCACCGCATAGAGTTCGTAATACTGCTGGGCCGTCCCCGACCACATCTTTTCGGTGAGGTCCGGCTCGTTCCAGATTTCCCAGAAGCGGATGTTGTGTTCAAAGCCGTCTGCCCAGCCATGGTTGTAATGTCGGATGATGTTCAGGCAGATCCGTGTCCACTTTTCATAGTCTTTGGGCGGGAAGATGTAGGTCTTGACCGCGTAGTGTTCGATGCTTTCTCCCAAACGATAAACAATCTGGGCGCCGGTCTCCAGGGTTGCCTGGATGTAGCGATCCGTTGCAGCAAAGCGGTAGTTGGCTGGATCGTTTTCATCCGCATCCCAGTTGGGGAAAATCAGGTGAATGTCCACGGTGTCCATCATGTGCAATGGGCAGTCATGCAATCGCACATGAGGGAACCGGGCTTTTTGGTAGAACTCGGTATGATCTTCGGCACCCCATGATCCGACCGGGCCTCGGTTGACGCTGTGCAGTGCCTTGACTTTGCCGATGTGTTTGGAAAAATCGACTTTCAAGTTGGATTGGGTGATCGGCCTTGTGGTGGTCATGTCAAAACTCCAAACGGGCAGGAATCTGGGGGGGAAAAGTGCAACTGCAATTGACGTATTCTTCGTGTTAATGACTCGGAATGCAAACGCAGCATGATTGAATTGGTTGCCTGATCGGCTTGCGTTGAGGTGCTTGTCTCAATACGATGCGCGGTTGGAATTTTAACGGTATCGCACTGTCTGTTTACTTCAAAACGATGGTTGATATCGAGCCTGTTTTTGTGTAGAGGATGATGCTGTGCCTGCGAGTCTTGGACAATATCATGAGGTCAATGCCGCTGACTTTGGCTTCCTGCCGACGGCTACGGGGATGGAGAACGCCCGAGCTTTGCAAAAGGCTGTGGATCAGCAGGGGACGATCATTGTCAGTCGGCCTGGTGTCTACGATCTGGCGGACACGGTGCTTTTGCCCAGTCATACGGACCTGATTTTCAAAGCCAATACTTTTGTTCGCAAAGTCGATGAGCAGGGCCCGTTCACGCATGTCTTTCACAATAAAGGTGCGCTCACCCGCACCACCGACAAGGCGATCCGACTTGAAGGTTTGTCACTGATTGTCAATGACATGGACGTCCGCACGTTCCGCGAAGTCTTCGGCCTTCATGGCCAGGTTTCGTTTTTCCATGTGCAGGACCTGCGCATCGAACGCTTCCGCTGTGATGATGTCGGCGCGTTGCAGTACTGCATTCACATCTGCTCCTTTGAAGATGTCATCGTCAACGATGTGATCATTCGTGGCAAGAAAGACGGCGTGCACTTCGGACGTGGCAAACGTTTTGTCGTCAGCAACGGTGTCTTTGAAACGGGTGACGATGCCATCGCGCTCAATGCGCATGACTACGACGTGGGCAATCCGGAGATGGGCTGGATCGAAGACGGTGTGGTTGAAAAATGTGTCGACCTGGATGACGGTCGAGAGATCGGCTTTTTCTGTCGGATCATCGCGGGTGCCTGGGTGGATTGGTTTAAAGGCATGCAGGTGCAAAAGTCCGACACCGTGGTGAGTAACGGCCGGCTTTACCGTGTCCGCGCCGACGCCGATGGCCGGTTCTTCAACTCGACGACGCAGCCGACCCATGAGCATGGCGCTAAGGAACTTGATGGCATCATGTGGTACATGGTTCAGGACGATGTGACCTACACTGCTGGCGTGCGCAATGTCGTCTTCCGTGACATCACGCTCAAGAACCCGCGCATCGGTTTTTCGGTGCACTATGACAGTGGTAAGTTCAGCCGTTCGTATTACCCCAACGCACCATTGCCACTGCAGCAGGGCATCGTCCTTGATCGCATTCATGTCGCACATGACAAACCCAGCAGCTTGCTTAACGTCAACACGCCCATTGATTCAATCACCATCGTCAACAGTCACATCGGCAAGCAACTCGCCGTCTTCCGCAAGACCCAGGACATGGTCCACGAAGAGCCCATGACCGTGTTCCTCAATGGATGCACTTTTGCCAAACCAGGTGTGACGCAGATGTTTTTCAGTGATGATCAACGCGACATCCATCTGAAAACTGCCAACAGTGTCATGCTCTATCCCGACGCCAGGTTGGAGATTGAGAAAGGGCCTGCGAAACTGACGGTGGATTCAGATGTCGCGGATCGCATTGCGTATGTTTGAGTTGATGTGACGTCAGTCGATCAGAGTCTTTGAACACATAACAAACTCACAAAATCCGTGCCCCCAAGAGCACTGCATGTCAATGCAATGCAGGTTAGAAGTCGCATCAAGACACCTGCCCTCACTCCTGGTGCTTAATCAATGCAACGCACACTTTTTCAAGCCGGATTGGTATCAAAGGGATGAGGTTAATGTCATGCAGGACATTCACGCACATGCATCACGGCGGTCATGATGGCAGTATGCCACGACTGGTACTCACACAAAACACTTGTCGCTTCAACCACCTGTTGGCACAATGCTCACATGCCCACACCCGATTCAATCACGTTACCCAGTCGCAAACGCATCGCGGTGGGGATGCGGATGGACAGTGATTTAAACCGGTCACTCATGGAAGGGATCGTCAGTTTTGCCCGGGAACGTGGCAATTGGTCATTGGCTTTTAGCTACTGGGCCAACCCCGTTGAATTTCTTGATGACATCTGGCAAAACGTTGACGGCGTGTTACTTTCCTCTGCAGAGAAGCAAGCGCATGCCCTGCTTGATCGCATCGATAAACCGCGCGTGGGCATTCTCATGGGGCCGGATCGTTACACTTTCCCCTCGGTCACCGATGATGATGCACACATCATTCAGTCCGGTGTGGATCACTTGCGGAGGGTGGGCTTTCAACAGTTTGCCTACATCGATCAAGTCTGGAATCAACGACCAAGACGTAACGTATTTATCCGTTACATGAAGAAACTTGGCTTGCCTTACACGGTTTTGCCTGAGGATTACGATCACCCACCGACTTCGTGGGACGATCTGATCAGCAAGTTTGTCCAGTGGGCCAAGGTGCTGCCAAAACCCGTTGGCGTCATCGTGCATCATATGGAACTGGCGCACCATCTCACCGAAGCCTGTCACATGCTCAACATTCACATCCCCGAACAGATCGGCATCATCGGTCATGCCTGTGGGGATTTTCAATGTCACCTGGCCTGGCCGCCCGTGTCCTATCTGGATGCAGGGGGGGAACGTATGGGCTATGCGGCAGCACAAATGCTCGAAGATCAAATCATCGGCAGAAAACTCAAGCACCATCGCATGGTGTTTGAAACTCTCGGCGTCGTCCAGCGACAGTCGACCAACCTGCTGTGTGTTGAGGATGATGACGTCGCAGCAGCTTTGCGATATATCCGTGAGAATGTCGAAGAGTCGGTGACGGTGCGGGATGTTCTGAGGGTTGTGCCGCGATCGAGAAGGTCGTTGGAGTATGCGTTTGAAAAACTCATCGGCCGATCCATTCACCAGGAGATCATCGATTCCCGCCTGGAATTGGCCAAGCAGCTATTGCGGGATACCGATTTGAAAACCATCGACATTGCACTTCGC
>MDTD01007876.1_pt1 | contig 13145 bp, 22 predicted proteins | sample 811221 | NCBI WGS metagenome assembly MDTD01 (sample SAMN05326646, study PRJNA326480) | marine metagenome | isolation source: seawater | place: Pacific Ocean: South West | collected 2011 | reverse complement strand
TTTTTTTTTCACTTTTTTCTTTTTTTTTATTCATTATTATTTTTTAAGTGGAGTTAATTTTTTACCGGCAATTGCGATTGCTTTACCTTTTCTGGTTCTAGCATTACATTGAGTTCTTTGCCCTCTTACTGGCAATTTTTTTTTATGTCTCGTTCCTCTGTAACATGCTAAATCAACCAATCTTTTAATATTTACTGATACTTCTCTTCTTAAATCTCCTTCTACTTTATGATTCGCGTCTATAAACTCTCTTATTTTTAAAACCTGATCTTCGGAAAGTTCATTTACTCTCTTAGAGGCTGGTATATTTAATTTTGCACAAATTATTTTAGAAGAATGTAACCCAATACCATGTATATATGTAAGAGCAATACTAACAACTTTATTTTGTGGAATATTAATTCCTGCTATTCGAGCCATATCTTCTATGAGTTAAGTTTTAAAGCGTATTTATATTGTGAAATCATTTAAAGTCAACCCTAGATAGCTTCAATTAATGCGCTAATTTCACTATTAATTTCAGTAATCGAGGCTTCACCATTAACTACTTTTAATAAATTTGATTTTTTATAAAAATCTATTACCGGTTTAATGTTTTTTTCGTATGTTTTATATCTTCTTATGGCAACAGCTTCATCGTCGTCTTTTCTTTTTTCTACTATTTTTCTCTCTGAAATTCTTTTTTTTACTGTTTCTAAACTTACTGTTAAATTTAGAACTATACTTATTTTCTGATTATTTTTTTTTAGCAAATGATTTAAATTATTAGCCTGTTTTAAATTTCTTGGATATCCGTCAAAGATTAATTTGTTTTTATATTTCTCATCAGATAAATAATTTTCTATTAGTTTGCTTACAATATCATCTGAGACTAAACTTCCCGAATTAATAATTGATGTAATTTCAATTCCCAACTTTGATTTACTTTGGGCTTCTTTTCTTAAAAGATCACCAGTTGAAAGCTGGAAAAATTGAAATTTTTTAACAATAAAGTTTGATTGTGTTCCCTTACCTGCTCCTGGTGGTCCAAATATTACCAGATTCATTTTAACTATTTACCAAATTTTGCTTTTTTGATTAATGATTCATATTGTGAACTCATTAATCTTGTTTGCACTTGTGTTACAGTGTCCATTGCGACTACTACTACAATCAAAATTGATGTTCCACCCAGATAAAATGGAATTGGATATTTAGCGATTAAAAATTCCGGCATTAAACACACAAAAGTAAGGTATAACGAGCCTACAGTTGTTAGTCTTATTAGAATGCTCTCAATATATTCCGCGGTTCTTTCACCTGGTCTAATACCAGGAATATATCCACCATATTTCCTCAAATTCTCAGCTGTTTCTTTAGGATTAAAAACAATAGAAGTGTAAAAGAAAGAAAAAAAGATTATTCCTGAAGCATATAATAACATATATAAAGGTTGTCCTTGTGTAAACATTGATGAAATTTTTATAAAAGTATCTGAGTCAGCAAAACCAAAATTTGAAATTGTTATAGGCAATAATAACAAAGCAGATGCAAAAATTGCTGGTATAACACCTGCAGTATTTATCTTCAATGGTAAGTGTGAGGACTCTCCTCCATACATTTTATTTCCGACCTGTCTCTTGGGATAGTTGACCAATATTTTTCTCATAGCTCTTTCGAAAAATACAATAAATAAAACAGTCAAGATAACTAGCACAAAAATAGCAACAATCATAAGTGCTGATAAAGCTCCTGTTCTTCCAAGTTCAAAAGTTGAGGCTAAAGCTCTTGGAATTTCAGCAACAATGCCTGAAAAAATTATAAGCGATATTCCATTACCAACCCCCCTTAAAGTAATTTGTTCACCAAGCCACATTAAAAAAGTTGTTCCGGCAACTAATGATATTGTGGTGATAATTCTAAAAGACATGCCAGGTTCAATCACTAAATTTCCAGAGTTTTCTAATCCAACTGAAACTCCATAGCCTTGCAAACATGCAATTAAAACTGTTCCATACCTAGTAATTTGAGTAATTTTTTTTCTTCCAATTTCACCTTGTTCTTTTAAGTTCTTAAAGTAGTCTGAAACTCCGGTTAATAATTGTACTATAATTGCAGATGAGATGTATGGCATGATACCTAATGCAAAAATTGCCATTCTAGTTACTGCGCCTCCTGAGAACATATTAAACATGCCCAAAAGACCTTTTTGACTTGAAGCCATAATTTCTTTTAGAGCTTCCGGATCAATGCCTGCAAGCGGAATATATGTTCCTAAACGATAGATTATCAAGATTAAAATAGTGAAAAAAATTCTATTTTTTAAATCTTTAGCCTGACTAAAAGCTCCTGCTGTATTCAATGTTTCGCTGGACATTTTTCTACTTTTTAATGATATTTATTTTTCCACCAATTTTTTCAACTTTTTCTAAAGCTTGCTTTGATGCAAAATTTGCTGTTATTTCTAATTTTTTTTTAAGCTCACCAGATCCAAGTATTTTGAGCTTAAAATATTTTTTGTTAATTAATTTCTTAGATTTTAAAATTTTTAAATCTAAAGAATTTTCAAGCTTGTTCTTCTTTTTGTCAATCATATTTTGAATTTTTGATAAATTTAAAATTGCTGTTAAGTCGTTTTTAAGTGGCTTAAATCCTCTCTTAGGTAATCTTCTGTATAAGGGCATTTGGCCGCCTTCAAAACTTTTAATTGCAACACCTGACCTTGACTTTTGACCCTTATGCCCCCTTGAAGAGGTTTTGCCTTTACCGGAACCAATTCCTCTGCCTACTCTAATTTTACCTTTATTCGTTTTTAACAAATTATTAAGTTCCATTATTCGGCCTCTCTTTTAAGAATGATTTCAGAGATTTTTTTTCCTCTGATAGCTGATAAAATTTTTGGTGAATTTTGTGATTTTAGTCCGTTTAAACAAGCCTTAAGAACGTTATGAGGATTTGCTGAACCTAAAGACTTTGCAACAACATCTTGGATACCCAATACTTCACAAACAGAACGAATTGCTCCTCCAGCAATAATACCGGTTCCAGCTGGGGCCGCTCTTAAAAATACTTTACCTGATCCATTCTTTCCTTTTACATCATGATGCAATGTTCTTCCCTCTTTGAGAGGAATTTTTATTAAAGTGCGTTTAGCAACTTCAGTTGCTTTCTTAATCGCATCTGGTACTTGTTTTGACTTACCTTGACCAATGCCGATAGACCCTTTTTGATTTCCTACAACAACTAGAGCAGCAAATCCAAATCTTCGGCCACCTTTAACAACTTTGGTGATTCTGTTAATGGCAACAAGTTTTTCTTTTATATCACTTTCAATCTTTTTATTTTCAGACATATTAAAATTTTAATCCATTTTTTCTTAGTGTATCAGCAAAAGCTTTTATCCTTCCGTGATATTTATATTCACCTCTATCAAAATATACTTCACTTATATTTTTTTCCTTAGCTCTTTTGGCCAAAATTTCAGCAATCAAACTTGATTTTTCCATCTTCTTAGCTTTTTTGCTTTTTATATTTTTTTCTACGGAAGAGGCAAAAACAACTGTTTTTTTCTGGGCATCATCAATAATTTGAGCTGAAATATTATTTAAAGATTTTGAAACCGATATTCTTAGTTTATTAATATTTACCATTTTTAATTTTTTTCTGTTTCTTAATCGCCTTTTAATTTTATTATTTAGTTTTTTCATTATTTTTTCTTCCCCTCTTTTCTCAGAATAAATTGACCACGCTCTTTAATTCCTTTAGCTTTATATGGTTCTACTGGTTTTAAATTTTTTAAATCTGCAGCAATTTTAGTGACTAATTCCTTATCTACCCCACTAATTTTTATAATTGTTTGTTTTTCAACTAAGATCTTAATTTCTTTGGGGATTTTAAAATTTATATCATGACTAAATCCTAATTGTAAATTTAATGTTTCTCCTTTTAAATTTGCTCTAAAACCAACACCGCTCAATTCTAATATCTTTTCATGACCAGATGAGACACCAGTAACCGCATTATTAATTAAGCTTCTGTATGTCCCCCATAAAATAGAAGTTTTTTTATCAACTTTTTTTTCTATTGGCTCGATTTTAAACTCGCTTTCGTTAATCTTAGAAGAAAAAATTTTATCATTTATGCTTAATTTTTTTGTTCCTTTTGGACCTGAAATAGTCAAGCTAGAACCTTCAATCTTAATTGAGGAGTCTTTAGGTATATTTATATTTTTTTTTCCTATTTTAGACATCAAAAAACCCTACAAATAATTTCTCCGCCAACGTTATTTTTTCTAGCTTCAGCATCGCTCATCACGCCTTTAGGCGTTGATAATATAGCTAAACCTAAACCATTCATCACTTTTGGAATACTAGTTGCTCTAGAATAAACTCTTCTACCAGGTTTAGAAATCCTTTTTATTTCTTTTATTACTGGATCACCTTCATAATATTTTAATGATATTCGTAAGCTTGTTTTATTATTTTCAGTTTTCTCGATAAAATAATCTTTAATATATCCTTCGTTCTTCAATATTTCTAAAATGTTTTTTCTAAAGTTAGATGATGGTATATCTACCGAGTTGAGCGATCTCATTTGACCGTTTCTAATTCTTGAAAACATATCACCTATAGGGTCTGTAAATGTCATATTTCTCCTTTACCAACTTGATTTTGTTATTCCTGGAATTTTTCCTGAAGATGCCATATCTCTTAGTGCTATTCTTGAAATTTTTAGTTTCCTATATACACCATGTGGTCTTCCTGAAACTTCACATCTATTTCTTATTCTTATTTTTGAAGAATTTTTTGGTAATTTATTAAGTTTTAGTTGAGCATCAAATCTCTCTGATAGCTCTAATTTTTTATTATTAATTATCTTCTTAAGAGCCGCTCTTTTTTTCTCGTACCTTTTAGCTAACTTTATTCTTTTTAAGTTTTTTTGTATTGCACTTGTTTTTGCCATTTATACCTCAGTTTTTTTTGCTCATTATGGGAAAATTGAATTCTTTCAACAACTCAATTGCCCCCTCTTTATTTGTGCTTGATGTTACTATCGTAATATCTAAACCCCTAATTTTATCTACTTTATCAAAGTTTACTTCAGGAAAAATAATATGCTCTTTAATACCGAAAGAAAAATTATTTGACTTATCAATACCTTTTGCAGATAGCCCTCTGAAATCTTTGATTCTAGGTAACGCAATATTTACTAATCTATCGATAAATTCGTACATTTTATGAGATCTTAGAGTAACCTTAGCGCCTGCATTTGAACCTTTTCTTGTCTTAAAATTTGAAATAGATTTTTTAAATTTTGTAATTATAGGTTTCTGACCTGAGATTAATGCTAAATCATCAATACATGCTTTTAGTTTTTTTCCATCTGATGCGTCTTCACCAAGACCCATATTCAAAATAATCTTTTTAATTTTTGGTACTTGGTGTTTGTTTTTTACTGATAGTTTGTTCATAAGCTTTTCTACTATCTGCTTATCATATGAAACTTTTAATCTTGGTATCATTTATTTACTGCTTTCTTTTCTTTTTTTTTGATATCTATATTTTTTACATTCGATTGGTGTATAAAACTCTCTTTAGAAATTATTCCACCTTTATTTTCTTTTGTAGGCTTTAGATGTCTTTTAATCATATTAATAGCTTTGACCTTTATCTTTTTTAATTTCCTATTAATCTCAAGAATTTCACCAGTTTTACCTTTATCTTTACCAGTTATTATTTTTACTTGTATTCCTTTTTTTAAATTCATTTTAAAGCACCTCCGGAGCTAAAGATATTATCTTTGTGTGCCCTCTAGATCTTAATTCTCGGGTAACTGGACCGAATATTCTTGTTCCGATTGGTTCACCTTTGTCATCAGTTAAAACAACTGCATTAGTATCAAATTGAACTTTTGAACCATCGTCTCTATAAATTTCTTTCCTAGTTCTTACAACAACTGCTTTATGAACTGCGCCTTTTTTAACTTTTCCCTTTGGTATTGCATCTTTTACACTAATAACAATTATATCCCCAACTGAAGCATATCTTCGTTTTGATCCACCTAAAACCTTTATACATTCTACCCTTTTAGCGCCGGTATTGTCAGCAACAGATAATTCAGTTTGAATTTGGATCATTTCTCTAACACCTGCCAAGTTTTCTTTTTTGAAATTGGTTTACATTCAATTATTGATACTTTTTGACCTTCTTTAAATTTATTTTTTTCATCATGCGCATGGTATTTTTTTGACCTTTTGATTACTTTTTCGTAAAAAGGGTGTTTAAATTTTCTTGTAACTTCAACGACAATAGTTTTGTCATTTTTAGCGCTCGTTACTATACCTTTTAAAATTTTTTTAGTCATTGTTTTTTAAGTTTGAGTATAATCTTGCAATATTCTTCCTAATTAAGTTAAATTGAGCCGGATTATCTATTTGATTATTAATCTTTTTAAATCTCAAATTAAATAAATCTTTTTTTAAAGCTGCAATTTTTTTTACTGCTTGATCTTTTGTTAATTTTTTTTCATCTTTTTTTTTTGCCATAACTCTATCTTTTTACAAATTTTGTTTTAACCGGTAACTTAGCTGATGCTTTATACAGTGCTTCTCTTGCTATTTCTTCGCTTACACCGTCTATTTCAAATATAATTCTTCCTGGTTTTACTCTACAAGCATAATACTCTGGTGATCCTTTCCCTTTACCCATTCTTACCTCTGTAGGTTTTTTTGATACAGGTATATTTGGAAAAATTCTTGTCCACACTTTTCCAGTTCTTTTCATATATCTTGTTAAAGCCACTCTTGCAGCTTCAATTTGTTTACCTATTATTCTTTCTGGCTGTATAGCTTTAAGTCCGAATTGACCGTAATTAAGTTTTACTGCTCTTGAGGCCTTACCATGTATCCTTCCTTTAAATGCTTTTCTAAATTTAGTTCTTACTGGTTGAAGCATTTTTCACCCTTTCTTTTTTTTCTTTTTCAACATCTTTCGCCATTAACTCGCCTTTGTAAATCCAAACTTTTACTCCAATAATTCCGTAAGTTGTTAATGCCTCGGCAAATCCATAGTCAATGTCTGCTCTAAGTGTATGAGACGGGATACTTCCATCTCTCAACCATTCAGTTCTAGCTATTTCATTTCCTGCTAATCTACCACTCAACATTACTTTTATACCCCTCGCATTTAATCTCATTGCAGATTGCATAGCTCTTTTCATTGCGCGTCTATAAGCAACTCTCTTTACTAGCTGCTGTGCTATGTTTTCTGCTACTAAGTTAGAGTTTAATTCAGGTTTTTTTATCTCCTTTATATTTACATTCACATCTCCATCGGTAATTTTCATTATATTTTTTTTAATTTTTTCAATATCTGCACCTTTTTTTCCAATGACAAATCCTGGACGAGATGTATGGATGGAAACTGTGCATTTTTTTGCTGACCTCTCAATTATAATTTCTGAGACTCCTGAATTAGTAATATTTTTTTTAATATAACTTCTTATTTTAAAGTCCTCTATCAAATATCTTCCAAAATCTTTCTTTTTAGCGAACCAGGTTGAATCCCAGCCTCTATTAATACCAAGTCTTAGACCGATAGGATTAATTTTTTGTCCCATTATTTACTCTCCTTTTTGTCCTTTACCTCTTCAAGGATAATCGTGACTCTACTGAAAGGCTTTTTTATTGGGCTTGCTCGACCTTTTGCTCTAGGTCTAAACCTTTTCATAACTAAAGATTTTCCAACGTATGCTTCTTTGACAAACAAATTATCAATATCATACTGGAAATTATTTTCAGCATTAGATATTGCTGACTTAACAGTTTTGCTTACATCTATAGCTGCTCTTTTTCTTGTAAATTCTAAATCCCTAAGGGCTATATCTGCTTTTTTTCCTTTTATATGATTAAGAACTAAAGACAGTTTTCTAGGACTTGATCTAATATTTTTATTTATAGCTTTAATCACATTATTTTTTTGCACTATTATCTCCTTGTTTAGTCGCTGGAGCGGCTGAAGCTGTAGCAGCAGCTTTTTTATCAGCTGGTGTGTGACCTTTAAATGTTCTTGTTGGAGCAAACTCACCAAGCTTATGACCAACCATTTCTTCGGATATGGTGATTGGAATGAATGTTTTACCATTATGAATCATAAAACTGTGTCCTACAAAGTCAGGAATTATTGTTGAGTCTCTTGACCAAGTTTTAATTGGTTTTTTGTTAGGTGAACCCTTAAGCTTATCAATTTTTTTTAACAAACTTGGGTGCACGAATGGTCCTTTCCAAATAGATCTAGTCATTCATTTATCCTTTTCGTTTCTTCCTACGTGTAATTATAAGTTTATCGCTTCTTTTAGGTTTTCTAGTTTTTAAACCTTTTGCGGATTGACCCCAAGGAGATACAGGGCTTCTTCCTCCTGAAGTTTTACCTTCACCTCCACCGTGAGGGTGATCAACTGGGTTCATTGCAACTCCTCTTGTTTGAGGTCTCTTTCCTCTCCATCTATTTCTACCAGCTTTACCTATTTTTATATTTTTTTGATCAGCATTAGATACCACTCCTATTGTAGCAATACACAAGTTACTAACTTTTCTAGTTTCTCCAGAAGCTAATTTTAAAATTGCATAGTCTCCATCATATCCTGATAATGTTACAGAAGAACCAGCTGATCTTGCAAGTTTTGCTCCATTTCCTGGAATTAATTCAACATTATGGATTAATGTTCCAGGAGGAATATCTTTTAACTCTAAAGAGTTACCTATTTTTATTTCAATATTTTTTCCTGATTCAATTGTATCTCCTTGTTTTAGACCTTGAGGACAAATGATGTATGTTTTTTCTTTATCTTTATATGTTATTAAGGCTATATGAGCAGTCCTATTTGGGTCATATTCTATACGCTCTACAGTGCCTTTGACATTTTTCTTCTTTCTAAAAAAATCAATTATTCTATATTTGTGTTTAGAGCCACCACCAATGTGTCTTGATGTTATTCTGCCATTATTATTTCTTCCACCCGTGAAGTTTTGACCTTTTGTTAAGGGTTTGTATGGAGCTCCCTTCCAAAGTTGACTTTTATCAAGAACAACTGTGCCCCTTGTGGATTTTGTATAAGGTTTAAATGTTTTTAATGCCATAAATTAAATTCCAGTTGTAAGGTCTATACTTTGACCTTTTTTTAAAGTGACTATTGCTTTTTTGTAACCACTTTTAAAAGATTTTTTTCCTTGCTTCATTTTAAGTTTAGTTTTCTGATTTATGATATTTACCTTTACTACATTTACCTTAAATAACTTTTCAATATTTTTTTTTATTAAAGTTTTGTTAGCTTTAATATGGACTTTGAAAACGCTTTTATTTTGTTCTGATAAAATTGTAGCTTTTTCAGTCATTATTGGGTTTCTTATTGAATCAATATAATTAATTTTTTTCATTTAAGATCCTATTTTCAATTTTCTTTACAGAAGAAGAAGTTAGTAATACGTTTTTAAATTTTAATAAATCATAAATATTAGCTCCGTCCTCTTTAATTAATTTAATATTTTTTATATTTCTTGCTGATTTATTTATATTTTTAAGCGAGTCATTATCAGAGATTATTAAAGTATTAACTAAATTATTCTTAAGTAAAAATTGATTAAATTCTTTTGTTTTTTTTATCTCTTTTGTTACGTCAGCTAATATATATAGTTTCTTGTCATAGTTTTTTTTGGAAAGAGTTTGTGCCAACGCTAGCTTTTTTACTTTTTTATTAATTTTTTTCACTTTGTACTTCTTTCCTTTTGGACCATGAGCAACTCCGCCACCAACAAAAATTGGAGCTTTTTTACTTGCGTGTCTAGCTCCTCCGCTTCCTTTTTGGGCAATAATTTTTTTTGTAGATCCTCTAATTTCATTTCTCTGTTTTGTTTTTGCGACTCTAGGTTTGGCGTGATTCAATTGCCAATCAATTACAAATTTTATTAATTTATGATTAATTTTTAAATTAACTAATTTGTCAGAGATCTCGATTGAGGATGATTTAGAGCCATCAATATTTAATAAAGGAAACTTCATCTATTATTTCTTACCTTTCTTAGCTGATTGTGCTTTAATCTTCGCATCATGTTTTTCTTTTATAGTTTTTCTAGTAACATTTTTTACAGATTCTCTTAATAGTACTTCAGAATTTCTAGAACCTGGGATTGAACCTTTAATATATATTAAGTTATTTTCTAGGTCTGATTTTATAATTTCTAAGTTTATCATTGTTCTGAATTTATCACCCATATGACCAGCCATTTTTTTACCTTTAAATACTTTACCAGGATCCTGTCTTTGTCCTGTTGATCCGTGTGACCTATGAGAAACTGAAACACCATGTGATGCTCTTAAACCTCCAAAGTTCCATCTTTTCATTACACCTGCAAAACCCTTACCTATAGTTTTAGATCTCACATCTACAAATTTTTTATCTTTAAAGATTTCTAAGCCTAATTCATTTCCCTCTTTATAGATTTCGTTATTATCTACTCTAAATTCTTTTAGAATTTTTTTTGGTTCAGTGTTTTTTTTAGCAAAATATCCTTTTAATTGTTTGGTCAGTTTTGAGTTTTTTTGTTTAAAAAAACCTACTTTAATAGCGTTATACCCCCGTTTTTCACTGGTTATTACATCTAACACTCTACCTTTTTCTATCTTTATAACTGTAACTGGAACTGATTGGCCAGTGTCCATGAACTCTCTCGTCATTCCAATTTTTGTTCCTATTAATCCTATGCTCATAAATTTAAATTTTAATTTCTATATCCACGCCGGAAGCTAAGTCCAACTTCATTAAAGCTTCTACGGTTTGAGGTGTTGGTTCAATTATATCTATTAATCTTTTATGCGTTCTTGACTCAAATTGTTCTCTACTTTTTTTATCTATGTGAGGTGATCGTAAAACAGTATATCTTTCAATTCTTGTAGGTAGCGGAATAGGCCCTTTCACCTGAGCGCCGGTTCTTTTAGCAGTATTCACAATTTCTTCTGTAGAAAGATCTAGAATTTTATTATCGTATGCTTTTAAATGTATTCTTATATTTTGATTTTCCATAAATTAAGCCAGTTTTTTCGTAACCTCATCTTGAACGTTTTGTGGTACTTTGTCATAATGACTAAATTGCATTGTATATTGAGCTCTACCTTGAGTTGATGATCTTAGGTTGTTTATGTAACCAAACATGTTTGCTAAAGGTACGACAGCATTAATAGCAGTTGCATTACCTCTTGGTTCTGTTGAACCAACTTGTCCTCTACGACTGTTTAAATCACCAATAACGTCTCCCATAAATTCCTCTGGAGTAACCACTTCTACCTTCATCATTGGTTCAAGTAATTTTAGTGTAGCTTTTTGGCATGCTTCTCTAAAACATGACCTACTTGCAATCTCAAATGCTAGAACACTCGAGTCAACATCATGATGTAGTCCGTCTAAAATTTTTACTTTGTAATCAATAATAGGAAAACCAGCTAATATTCCGCTATCCGCTACACCCTCAACACCTTTTTCAACACCTGGTATATATTCTTTAGGTATAGCACCTCCTTTTATTAAATTTTCTATCTCTCTTCCTTTTCCTGCCTCTAGTGGCTCAACGCTTAGTCTTACTTTCGCAAACTGTCCTGCTCCTCCACTTTGTTTTTTATGTATATATTCCATTTCAGCATTACCTAATATAGTTTCCCTGTAAGCTACTTGTGGTGCTCCAACATTTGCCTCGACTTTGAATTCCCTTTTCATTCTATCAACTATTATATCCAAATGGAGTTCGCCCATACCTTTAATAATAGTTTGTCCGGACTCTTCATCAGAAGAAACTCTAAAGGAAGGATCTTCTTTTGCTAATCTTGCAAGTGCTTCCCCCATTTTTTCTTGATCACCTTTCGTTTTAGGCTCTACAGCAATTTCAATTACCGGGTCTGGGAATTCCATAGGCTCCAATAAAATAGGGTTTTTCGAGTCACATAATGTGTGTCCGGTTATTGTATGTTTTAAACCAGCTAAAGCAACAATATCGCCTGCACTAGCTGTTTTGATATCTTCCCTGCTATTTGCGTGCATCAAAAGCATCCTACCAATTCTTTCATCTTTATCTTTAGATGAATTTAATATTGAAGTCCCAGCATTAAGAGTTCCAGAGTATATTCTAATGAAAGTAAGAGATCCTACAAATGGATCATTAGCAACTTTGAAAGCTAAGGCAGAAAAGCTCTCATTTTCCTCAAATTTCATGGTTATTTTTTCATCTGAACCAACTTTTGTTCCTTCAATAGTTTTTAAATCACTTGGACTTGGTAAGTAGTCAATAACGGCGTCCAATAAAGGTTGCACGCCCTTATTTTTAAAAGCTGAACCAGTAAGTATTGGTACGAAGTTAAAAGATAAAGTTCCTTTTCTTATACATCTAATTAAATCAGACTCCGACGGTTCTTTGCCGTCTAAGTAAGTTTCCATTAATTTTTCATCTTCTTCTACAGCTGTCTCAACTAAATCTTTTCGATATTTCTGTGCTTTTTCTTTAAGATCTGATGGTATATCTACATAATCAAATTTTGCTCCCAGGTCTTCATTTTGCCAGACAATGCCTTTCATCTTTACTAAATCGACAATGCCTTTCAGATTAGATTCTGAACCAATCGGAAGCTGTAAGGGTAAAGGTTTACAGCCTAATCTATCTTTAATCATATCAACACAACGATAAAAATCTGCTCCAGTTCGATCTAGTTTATTTACAAAACAAATTCTAGGGACTCTATATTTATCAGCCTGACGCCAAACTGTTTCTGACTGCGGTTCAACTCCAGCAACTCCATCAAAAACAGCAACTGCTCCATCTAAAACCTTAAGAGATCTTTCAACTTCGATAGTAAAATCTACGTGACCTGGTGTATCGATAATATTTATTCTGTGATCCCTCCAAAAACATGTTGTGGCTGCAGATGTTATTGTAATTCCTCTTTCTTGCTCTTGCTCCATCCAATCCATCGTTGCTGCACCATCGTGTACTTCACCAATTTTATGACTTTTTCCAGTATAGTATAAAACTCTTTCGGTTGTCGTGGTTTTGCCTGCATCAATGTGAGCCATAATTCCGATATTACGATATTTATCTAAAGTGTATTTAGTCATAAATTTTTACCATC
>MDTD01187869.1_pt1 | contig 13148 bp, 8 predicted proteins | sample 811221 | NCBI WGS metagenome assembly MDTD01 (sample SAMN05326646, study PRJNA326480) | marine metagenome | isolation source: seawater | place: Pacific Ocean: South West | collected 2011 | reverse complement strand
GAAAGGTGGGTTTGGTCGGTTCCTCGGCGCCATCACGGGAACGCCCTACGAGCGCCTTCTCAAGCAGATCGACAAACTCGTTGATCAGTACGATGAGGACGAGGAAGAACTCGCCAACCAACTCGAGGCCATGGTTGACCAGGCCGGCGACGCCTACGAAGAGGAAGACATCGACGAAGAGGAGCATGACCTCATCATCGAAGCCATCGAAGAGGCCGACCCCGAGGGTCGTGTGTTCGGTAAACTGGGCTCGGAAGAAGACGCCTTTTACGCCGGCGACGTCCCCGACGCTCCCGAACTCAAGCGTGAGAAGCGCGCCAACCTCGACGACTTGATGAAAGCCAAAGGTGACGAATTCACCGGCAGTTTTGGCCGTGAGGAGTTCGATGAATTCCGAGAGCGAATGACCGACGAATTCTACCAGGAATCGGACAACGCCATTCGTCAGGGCGACCACGAAGCCGAGATTCGAACCACCAACCGCGTGTTTGGCGGCGCCGAGGAAGATGTTGACGACGCCAAGCGCCGCATTGCCGAAGAAACCGGCATGGCCAACCCCGCACAAGCTCCCGAGCCCGAACCCGAAGAAGAGGAAGAGGACTACGACGGGAACTATTCGATTGACGAAGACGGTGTGGAATGGTTCGAGGACGAGGACGGCTACTGGTGGTACCGAGAAGAGGGTCAAACCGAGTGGCAACCTTACGACGAAGAGTGAGGAAACCCTCATCATGCCGCACCGCCCGTAGTCCAGCATGAACCGGGGTTTGGCGAGGTTCATCGGCGATATGTTCGATTTGTTCGCCGATCATGCGCTGTTCTTCACCATCGTCGGCGCCGTCTGTTTTCTGTTCGGCCCAACCCTTCTGGTCGTGCTTGAACGAAAAGAACGCCTTCCACGCGTGGTCGTTTGGTTGTTCACGTTCGTGTTGACCCCGGCCATGTTCCTGATGATGATTTTCATCGGCAACCCGCAATCCTACTGCAATGACCCGCTCCCTCACGATGCGTTTCGCGTGTTCTATCCGCTCTTCCTCCCGTTGATTCCCCTCTACATCCACTACGCCCGGGCGGACCGCCTCAAGCACCCCTTCATGTTCGGGGTCATCCTTGTGCTCCTCAGCGCTGGCGTCTTCACCCTCACCGTTGCCAACGAAGTGCTCCACCTTGCCTACCAGTCGGTTCAGGGGCACGGCGTCGTCTACAGCGGTGCTCGGGCATGGGAGTGTGCCTGGGTCAACTACGCTTCGTTGTATTCGGCCCGTGACACCAGGGACACGGTGTCCCAACTCTTCATTGTGGTACAGGTTCTTGCATTGTTGGTCCTACGTCTACGCAAGCGACGCCAACGTTCGAGTGAAGAAGAATGAAGCCGAAGCGTCAGGCGCTCCAGAGGTCGAGGCTTGCGAGGTCAAACTTGACAATGCCAACATCAGCGCCCAATGCGACCATGGCGTCGTTTTTTCCCGGGTCGCTCGACATGGCGACGACGGTGGTCGGTCGAGGAACATCTGAGGACAACAGGTCGCTCAGCACTTGATGACCGCTGTGGGGCGGCATGTAGTGATCGAGCAGCAACACATCGGGTCGGAATCGCAAAATGTGGTCGAGGGCCTCGGACGAGTTCCAACGCTGTTCAATCACGAATCGTTCAGCATCAACCCCGCCAGCCGTCAGCATCGCTTCGATGTCGTAGTGGTCCTCAAAGGCCAGCACCCGCACGAGCGACGCCTCACGAAGGGATGGGTTGTTGCTGCCACCATGGCGGGGCGAGGAACCAGCGGTCGTCGTCAACCGGCCGGTCGATGAGTGGCAGGCTCAGCGTGGAGGAGGCGTCGAAATTGACGTTCATGCCAACGGCGGCGCACGGGCTGGGCAGGTAGTCTTCACCCGATTCGGTTAACACCACTTCAATCACTGCCCCTGCCTTCAGGTCAACATCCATCGGATTGAATTCCATCAGCATCGTGTACGACGAGAACGGTGTGGCCGGGTTGGCGTCGTAGCCACCGTCGCGGTAGCGCACGTCCATCGTGGCGTGGCCCACTCGGAGGCCATCGGCGTACATCGTGGCAAAGATTTGGCCGCCGTTGCAGGCCAGCGTGTTCACCGAAAGGTGGAGGGTTGGCATGCCGGAGATGTGAGCGTCTTCTTCGAGAGCGGGGAGCGTGAACGAGCGCTGATTGTTGCTGTTGACGGTTCCTCCATCGCCTTCAACGGCGTCCAAGGTCACGGGCATCCATTCCATGTCTTCTGGCGGCCACGTCTCCTCGACGTGCCACTTGCCGTCGTGGGTTTGAATCTGAACCATTGGCTCGGGCTCCTCACCGATGTCCTTGAGGTAGTAGTTGAACCAGCCATAGAGTTCCACCGCCCAGTCCATGCGGCTCATGTTGGGGTAGGCTTCGGCACCATAGCCGCTGCCCATCTCGCTGTGGCGGTCGGGTTGGTCGGGGTAGTTGTGCGCCCACTGTCCGGCGATGGCTCGTGCGTTGATGCCAGCATCCCGCATCAGCTGGTAGGTCGGGAAGGCGTGGTAGGGGTCAACGTTCCAGTCCTGCATCCCCCAGACCAGGTACACGCTGCCCTCGTAGTTGGCGAGCACGTCGGGTAGGTGGCGGCGCTCGTCCCAATAGTCGTTCCACTCTGCACCGCCAAATTCAGCACCGGCCCAGGTGGTGAGTGGGTTGAGTGGGCCGATGACGTCGTCGGTGCACATGCGCAAGTCGTCGCTGGTGGCATCGGTGGTTGCCCCTTCGTAGAGGGCGTCATAGAGCATGGCTCTGGCTTCAGAGGAACCGTTTCTATAGAACATTTCTTGGACACCAATCGAGCCGGAAATGGGCACGATGGTCCTGAGATAGGGTGAGGGCTGTTGGGCGGCTTCCCAGTTGGTGGTGCCTGCGTAGGACTTGCCCATCAGGCCGACGTTGCCGTTCGACCACTCTTGCTCGCCCAGCCAGTCCACCACGGCTTGAATGCCGGTTTGCTCACCGAGCCCCTTGACGTCCTGACAGTGGGTGGACTGCCCCGTCCCAAAGGTTGAGGCTTGGGCGAGGGCGTAACCGTGAGGCACGAAGGTGTCGTAAACCCACTTGCCTACGCCGCCGTCGGGCACGGTGTTGGGGGCGGAATCGTCCCCAGCGACGCCTTCACCGCCGAAGTCGTAGTAGGGGTGGATGGTCATGATGACGGGGATCTTCGTGCCTTCGGGAACATCGGGCAGCCAAAGGGCCACGTGCATCAGCGCTGGGCCAGGGAAGCCGGCGTCTTGTTCGCTGGCTGGTAGTTCAACTTCCACGAAATGCTCCTCGTAGGGCAGTGCCTCGTACGAGCCGTTCACGGGGAGTTGGGCTCGGAGCGTGTCCATCGGGAGGTCCATGAGGTGGCGGTCGCTCAGCGGGGTCTTCCACCATTCCACTGAGTAATCGGGCTTCTCTTCTCCCATTTCAGCGGCTGGGCCGGAGAACACCATCGCGAGCATCAGGAATGAGAAGGCGAAGGCCACGGTCGCCGCTGCGGAGAAGTTCAACTGGCGCTGTGTGTTGTTGTCAACGGCCTTGAGTTCCACCTCGATGGGTGCATCGTCCTCGGCCATGAATTGAGGAGCAGGCCCTCCGTCAAGAGGATGACGCTTTACTCGCTTGCTTTGCGGGCTTGGATGAACGAGCGCACGCACAGCGCCGTGTAGGCTGACCCCGTGAGGAACAACATCAGCATGGAGCCGCTTGCGTAGCCGATACCGTCGCCCATGACCATGAAGAAGCGGGTGCCCAAGATGGCGCTGAGGAGACCGAGGACAACGGCCACGTGCATCCAGAGTTTTCGTTGCTCAGGGTTGCTTTTGGCAAGGCCACCGCTAACCATCAGCCCTAGGCCGGGCAAACATGGGATGAAGCGGGTCAGAGAATCACTGGTGGAGAGCACGCCGACAACGATGCCCCACACCATCAGAAAAAGTCCGTAGCCAAGCGTCAGGTTGGGCATGAAGGTTGATTCTTCGTCCATGCAAAACCCTCGTCGCTCCCCCTTTTTGGTGTTGAGGTCACAACCACCTCGCCGCCGTAGTTTTCATGGAGGGGTGGACCATCCCCGGTCATGCACCAGCGCGGCCTTGGGGTATTCCTCGTGATGCTCTTCTTGGCGCCCGTCGTGGGCTCCACCACCGTTGGCGTGCAAGCAGACGAACCGGCGTGGCGAAGCGTCGGTCTTGACCCGGCCGAATGGACCGACCGACCAACGATCAACGAATCCCGTCCGCAAATGATGTCGTCCTACACCGGCAACGCCGTCATCTCGATGAACGTCTCCTACCAGGCCGGATGGACATCGGCCCGAGAAGAGGGCACCGTCATCATCGAATTGTTTGAGCAATGGGCGCCCATCACCACGAACAACATGATCGCACACATAGAATCGGGGTTGTACGACGGCGTGTTTTTCCATCGTGTCATCAACGATTTCGTCACGCAAGCGGGCGACCCCACCTGCAAGACGATTGGCGTTTACCCCAACACCAGTCCATCTTGTGGCAGTGGCGGCACGGGCGAGACCATCCCACTCGAGCACGATGCCAACCTCTCCCATGTCGACGGCGCCATGGCCATGGCCCGCAGTGTTGACCCGGATTCAGCGGACGCTCAATGGTACATCACCGATACAGAAGCACACGGTCTTGACCCCGAAAACAGGGACGACGAAGGCTACGCCACCTTTGGCATCGTCCGCCACGGCATGACGCACATCCGTGCCATCGCCGATGTGCCCACCAGCGATGAGCCGACGGGCACCGGCCTCGACAACCCGTTCGCTTCTGGTGGCCGACCCTTGCTCGAAGCCCGCATCAACTCCATGGAGATGATCGGCGTCGCCGACCCTGACGGCACCATCCGAAACCCCGTCGTGGAAGCGCAGGGCGACGGTTCCCTTCTGGAGGACATGGTGCTCATCATCGGCCTCCCGTTGGCGGTCGTGCTGGTGGGCGTTGGCATCACGATGGTCGTCTACCGACGCTTCAACGACGAGGATGCCTCCTCGGCCAAGCTCACCGCTGAAGAGCCAGGCATCCTCGAAGCCGAGGCGCTCATCGTCGCCGAACTCGTGGAAGGCGACGAGATCACGGACGGAACCTGAGGTCCAGCACCACGTGGCGCACCCTCGGTGCAAACCATTTCACGCGTTCAACGTGCGCTGCTTGGACACTGAACCCCGACCCGTGCTTGGCGACGAGCGACTCGAACGTGTGGATGGTGGCCGCCGTCCACGCCTCGATGCGTTCTTCCTCGACGTTCATGTGAACGTGAAGCACACCGCCGCTCGGCTTGAGGGCCAGCAGGCACGCCTCCCAGACGGGCTCGCTCGAGGGAAGCAAGCCGAGGTGGCACCGGTCGGCCACCCCTTTGAGTTCGATGAGGGTGTCGTGGTTGTCCCCTTCGTGGACGGTCAACCTGTCCAGCAGGTCGTTCGCGGCTGCACCTGCCCGGAGACCAGCGATGGAGGCGGGGTTGATTTCGCAGGCATGAACGTGGGCCGCACCAGCGTGAACAAGCATGGGGAAGGTGTAGTAGCCCACGCCGGCATACGCGTCGACCACCACTTCGCCTTGCATGTTCATCGCACCGATGCGACGGCGTTCGGTGACGTTGCCTGATGAGAACATGACCTTGGCTGCGTCAAAGGCGTAGGTGAGGCCGTGGTCGGTGAATTCGACCTCGGATGAGCCCAGCAGCATTTCAACTTGGGATGAGCGAAAGGTGTCGTCGGCAATGGGGGCTTGGACGCCGAGGGAGGTGACCTTGAGGGCCTTCGCCATGGCCTCCCACAACGCTTTAGCCTTAGGGTGCTGGCTAACGGTTGGCCATGCATCAGAGTGTCGCCATTCTTGGGGGAACAGCGCCAAGTCGCCCAAGCGTTCCCACTTTGTGGGCACGAGGGCGGCGGCCTTGAGCGAAGGTTGGTGGGTGTCAAGCCAGGCTTGGACAGCCTTGGTGAGCCGATGATGGGGGTCAACCGAATCCCTCCGAGCGACCTCCGCCACGATGCATTTCGACGAGACGCCAAGCTTAGAGCACGCCACTTCACGAACCGTTTCGCTGTCGGCCCCGGCAGTGAGTGGAAAACCGATCCTCCCCGCTTCCTGTCTCAGCGGTTCGACATGAGCCTCCAGCCACCCGTTGGTTTTCAGGAGCCCATGCACCCGTTCACCTTGGCTTGCCTCAACGACAAGAAAGGTCGTGGGGGCCCTGAGGTCCATGTAAGGACGAGGAGGGTAACTCCTTTCAAGTTCCCGTCCTTAGCGGCGGATATGTCAGCAGGCAACGGTGGCAACGGTCTGTCAAAGCACGGCATTTCGGTCATGCTGGTGGCGATGTTCACCCTCCAGTTACTCGTTCCTGTGGTGAGCGCCACCGGGATGCAGTCGTGCATCGGCGGCGGTACGTGTGACACCTACGACCACAGTGACGACATGACGCCGCACCGGCAAGACTGGGTGGAAGGCACCTACGTCTTCGATTTGGTCTCAACGTCGTCCATTGAACTTGAACTCACTTGGGCTGTGCGAGAATTCGAGCGTGATTCGCTTGGTTTGGGCTCAGGTACCACGGTGGGTGACACGCTCGAGAGCACCGACGGCTTGGACGCCAACGACGGTGCACCTGCGGATTTGATTCGTCATACATTTGACGCCGAAACGGCGGGTGCTGGCTCCCCGACCGTGGGCCAGAAACTCAAGAGCGAGGTCCACAGCGCCATTGAAGATGCGCTCACTTCGGGCTTCGGCACGGTCACGAGCCTCTCAACGGAGTACATTACTTCCTTCACGAGTGCCGGTCAAACCACGACCTGTTCGACCGATTCTTCCACCGATTCCCAGGCCGAGGGCGCCACGGAGGACAACGTGTTCGAACCACCGCTGTGTTTCCAAGCCACGGCGTCGGTCGACCTCCTTGCTAGCAATTTCAACCTCGTGGGTTCGGACAACCTTGACCTCGAGCGAACCTACCGTGGTCTCCTCACGATGGGTGCCGAAGTGAACACCAGCTTCGATTTGACCACCCAACCGGGACACAAGGCGGACTTTGTCATCAACCCCTCCTCCTACTCCACGGTGCTCGGCACGGACGCCAACGGTACGCTGGTGGCGCGAGCCGGCCCACCCAACTACATGGCCGCGGAGTGGTCCACGGACCACATGGATGCAGCAGAAACCGACAGCGACCTCGTGCAAACGGTTGATCTGCGCATGGGGCACCGAAACTCCTCGGCCTCGCCCACCGTGTACATCGAAGAGGGCTCCAAAGCCATCGACCTGAACCTCGTGATTGACCTGAGCGACGAATACGCCGCGACGATTGACTTTGCTGCCGGCCTGTACTACCTCGACACCGAGACCCTCAGTAACTGGGGCATCAACATGTTTGACGTCTCCTCTTCCGCCAGCGTCCCAGTGGTAACCTCCGACGGCATCCGACTGGCCTACCACAACGACATCGTTGACCTGACCCAATTCACCGACCAGTTCCCGGTGGGCGATATCGTTGAGGGGCTTGGCAGCACCATCGCCGGTGTTGGCGACATCACGATGAGCGACCTGGAGTGGGTGTCGACCACCGACGGAACGGGCATCTTTGAATCGGCGGGCGGCTTGAACTACAGCCATTCCACGGGGTGCACCGAACCGGTCGCCGCCGGCCAGGTGCTCCACTACTGCCTGGAAGGGCCCAACGCCATGGACGAGACCTACCCCATCTACCTCCAAACAACCAGTCAGCCCTTCTCCATGCGATTCATCGACATCATCATCGCCCAGATCGACGATTCGAATTCATCGGTCGTTGATTTCCTCGAAAACGTGCAAGCGAGCGACTTGGAACGGTTGATGAACGCCGGGTTCTCCATTGAAGCCGTCATCGGTGAATCCTTCCTCAATGCCATCGATTTGAGTGGCTTGCCGCCGGCTGATTTGACCGTCGACATCATCCTCCCCGATTGGGTCACCACGGTTGACGGGACGTCCACCATCACCCTGACCAAGTCGCTCGAGGCGTCAAGCTCACTCGACCTTTCCCTGACGGGCCTTGACCCGTACGATTGGGAGCACGAGATCACCAACGAAGAGGGCCGCGTGGTTTGCTACGCCAACCAGAGCACCTGCGTGGAGTCCGACGTAGCGTTCGATGTCGCCTCGGTGAACTTCAACGAATGGAGCGGTTCGTTCAGTTTCACGATGGCCCTTGATGCCGAACTCAGCATTTATCGCATTGGGTTTGTGGACGGTAAGCGTTGCTTCGAAGAAACCGATATCCAAGCATGCGGCCAAATGGAAGCCTTCCCGTCCGACCTTCTGCGTCTCATCATTGACCTCTCAAGCCGCATGGAGGAACCCCTTGATGCCACCGTTCCAATACCGTGGTGTGAAGACGCCGAAATCGGGGATTACTTCGATGATTGCGATGATTTGGAACTCGAAGCCACCCGACAGGGCATGAAGGACCTCGCCAAGCGCATGGGCGAACTGGCCACCGACGGTATTCACGGCATGGGGGCGATCGCCGCCGAAATCGGCGGCGAAAACAATCCATTCAGCGTGATTGACCTCTCTGCGTTTGAACTCATCACCGGTATTTCAGGCATTGAAGCTCCTGATGAAATTGTCAGCGACGACGAACCCATCGTGCTATCACTTCGCATCCCCGAGGTCAAGTTCACCATTGGAACGGCCAACGGTTACAGCGACTTGACCAGTGGGGACCCAACACAAATTGACCTGAGCATCGTCACGAGCGGTGTTCAGTCCGTGTTCCACCAACCCTTCCAAATGACGGCTGACCTCATGACGCGGGCCTTGCGCTCGTCTTACGTTGGCGCCGACGGCGTCAGCTTCCCGCCCACCGAGCAAGACACCAAAACCATCAGGATTCGTAATGCAAACACCAGCCTCCCGACGGAATACGAAGGCGTCGATTCCCCCATCGATGGAGGAGCATACTCTGGACCACTCACCTTCACGCTGCCCCGCGGCATTACGGTGGAGGACGCCTCCTCGTCGGCTGGCAACCTCATCATCACCGAGGACGGCGGGCGTCAAACCATCACCTACGTCTTGCCTCCCGGCGAATTTAGTGACGACATCTCCTACAGAATCAGCGTGGGTTGGATCTACTTCCTCATCCAGTTCTGGGTCTACCCCACCATTGTGCTGATTCTCCTGGTGATGTTTGTGCGCCGTCGTCGCCGGAAAAAGAAGGCCAAGAAGTCGGCGTTGGCGAATCGGCAAGCGGCGGTCAACAAAGCGCAGATCGGCGACCACGAGTTCGCTGATCTGGCCGGATTCTCCAGCCCTGCTCTGCGACACGGCGAGACCATCGAGGACATGGCTTACATCGACGATTTGTCCCGTTAGCGGAGGGCTTCGTAGATGCGCTCGGCCAGCGCCGGGCCGATGCCGGGCACGGTGACCAATTCTGACACGGCTGCGTGCTCGATGCCTTTGCGACCACCGAAATGACGGAGCAAGGTTTGCAGCTTCTTGGCGCCGAGCCCCTCCACGCCCTCGAGCGGGTCGGCCAGACGGGTCCGACTGCGTCGTTTGCGGTGGAAGGTGTTGACGAATCGGTGCGCTTCGTCCCTGGCGTGAACGAGCACCCGGCCGGCCCGGTCGAGCACCAGCGGGTCGTGGCCGTAGCGGAAGATGGTCTCCTCGCGTTTGGCGAGGGCCGCCAGCGGGAAGCGGTCGGCCCAGCCGTGCTCTTCGAGCGCCTGCTGAATGGTGCTGAGGTGGGTTTCGCCACCGTCGATGAGCAGCAGGTCCGGCCATTCTTCCTGTCGCTTGGCCCAGCGCACGACGACTTCTTTCATCATGCGCAGGTCGTCCATCGCTTCGCCCTTCACGATGTATTTTCGGTATTCGCTTTTGGCCGGTCGGCCGTTGCGCATCACGACGCTGGCACCGACCCGTTCATCGCCCTGAAGTTGGGCCATGTCGAAGCACACGATATGGTCGAGTTGGTTCATGCCCAGCGTCTTTGCCCCTTCGTCGGCTGCCCGCTGTTCGAGTGAGCCGCTGGATTTGTTGGCCATGCGCTGCAGTTGAATCTCGGCGTTTTGCCGGGCGAGGGTGGCGAGGTTCTCGAGGTCGCCGCGCTGGGGTGTGCGAACTTCAACCGATGAGCCTCGTCGTTCGTCCAACCACGTTTGGAGCCCGTCAAAGATGGGGACGGGCGAGAGCAGCAAGCGAGGCGGCGCACGGTGGGCGTAGTGTTCGGAGATGAACATGGACACGGTTTCGCCAAGATCGCCGCGGTGGACGGCCGGCCAGGCTTCTTGCCCCTGCACGACGCCTTCGTCGGCGTGGAGAACGACCAGGGCTGCCAAGTCCCCTTCGTGGGCGATGCCGATGGCGTCGCAGTCCCGGTAGACCTTGCTGGAGACGACGTGCTGGCTGGTGGTGGCCCGCACGGCTCGAATCATGTCTCGGTGCTGGGCCGCCACTTCGTAGGCCTGCGCTTCCGACGCCGCTTCCATGTCGGCGACCAGTTCTTCGAGCAGCGGTGCTGCATCACCGTTGAGCACGCGACGGACGGTTTTGACGCGCTCGTCGTAGCCCGTTCCGTCGATGCACGGGCCGGCGCACAGACCAATGTGCATCGAGAGGCAACCCTGGGGCAGCAGTTCTTTGCAGTCCCGAATGCCGAATTGCCGACGAAGCAGCTGCATGACTTGTTTGGCCGCGCCGGCGTTGGGGAAAGGCCCCCATTGTTGAGCGGATTTGGGAGGACGGCGAGTGTACATGATGCGGGGAAACTCTTCGTTGGTCATCGCCAGGTAGGGGAAGGACTTCCCGTCTTTGAGCATGGAATTGAATCGGGGCATGTGTTCTCGAATCAATTGCCGCTCGAGGATGAGGGCGGCTTGGGGGGTTTGGGTTACAATGCATTCGATGTCGTCGGCCCGTGAAACCAGTTCCGGAATCATGTGGCGGTCGGGGTTGCTGGCAAAGTAGGAGCGAATGCGCTCGTTGAGGCGCGTGGCCTTGCCGACGTAGAGGACTCGGCCCTGCGCGTTTTTGAACAGGTAGACGCCCGGTTCGTGTGGCAGGTCAGCCGAAGCCAAGTCCACGGGCATGCTCCAACCACGCCTGCCATGACTCAAAAGGCCAACCCTGTTTCCTGGGGAACACAACGTGAGGGATGTTTGATGAAGGAGGCGGCCGAGCCTTTCCTGTTGCCATGCTGAGCCGAAGCCAGGAGAAACTCTTGCGCTACCTCGGGGGGTTCCCTGACGCGCTTGCGGAGGCGTGGGATGTACCCCGCGAGGTCTCCCTGCCTGGGCTCTCCGACGCCATGGGCGTGGTTCGCTCGGGACTCAATCAACCGCTGAACGTCTTGCTCGACCAGAAATACATCACCGTCCGGGTGGCGCACGTTATTGGTGGCGGTGCTCGTCGCCGTCAGGTCTACCACATCACTGAAGAAGGGCGAGCTTGGCTTCACGAGCATCCCGATGCCACCATGGAAGGCCGCCCGTCACTTCCCGTTGAGGAACGCGTACGTCATGCCATCATCGGACGAACACAGGAGCTTGAGGACCTCACGAACCTGGTAAAGGAGCACGGTCATGCGCTCCTCGGTGGTCTTTCAGGCGTCGGGAAGACGACCCTTCTGCGGGCGTGGAGCACCAACCAGAGCGATGCCGTTCGCTGGGCAACGGTGGACGAACTCAGCGACGCTGAGGCCATTGCAGGTCAGTGGATGGCAGCCTCCGGCCCGCTCCCCAGGGACCTCGACGCCATGGTTGAGCACGTCCACGCTGCCGAGGGGGTGCTGATCGTTGACGACGTTCACCGGCTCAGTGAACGCCATCAGGACGCTGTGGTCCATCTTCTTGGATCGCTTCGCGACCGAGGTCATCAGGTGGTGCTCGCCGGTCGTCTCCCGGTGCCAGCACCGTTTGATTGGCCGTTGCTTCGTCTCGGTACGCTGCCGACGAAAGACGCTATCCAACTGCTCGGCGATCATCTTGAGGACGAGGAGCGACGTGATGTCGCCAAGGCCCTTGACGGTCATCCGATGGCGCTCAATCTCTACCGGGAGGGTGACCCGCTCCCTGAAGCCGGCGCTGACATCCAGGCCTTTGTCGAGCAAACGATGCTGATGGACCTGTCCGAGGACGCCAGAGACGCACTCGACGACATGGTGCTCTTCCCGCGTCCACTCCCCTCGGCGGACACTTTGGGCTTCGAATGCCTTAGCGAACTTGATGAGCGCGCACTTCTGCGGTGGTCGACGGGAAACACCGAGGTTGAGGTTCAACACTTGATTCGCAACGTTCGCCGAACCATGTTGGACGAAGAGCGGCTGGGTGTGCTCCACCGGCGGGCTGTCAAGCATTGGTCCGAGCGTTCGGGCAACCCTGCGTTTGCAGTCCTTCATCTCTATCACCAGCTTGCGTTGGAGGATGAAAGCATTGAGAAAACCCTTGAAGAGCGATTTGAGGAGTTGATGGTCGACCAAAGCGGTGCCATGGCCGTGATTTTTGACCGGGCAACGCAACAGCGATCCGAGGACGAAGACCTTCATTACTGGGCCGGGCGCATTGCCCTGCATCGTCAGGAACCGTCCCGAGTCCGAGCCCACCTCAAGGCGGTTGAACACGACGGACGGCGGCATGAACTCGCCCACGGACTTGCCGTGCTCGAAGGCGATGCTGAAGCGGCGGAGCGAATCCTCAACGAACAGCTGGACCACGGCAGTGCCGAAGAGGGGGCTCGCTGGTTGCTCAAGGCGGCCGTCGCCTTGCTCGAAGACCGATTGTTCGACCAAGCCGAACCTCCCAACATGGCCGACGTTCAACGCTTGCTTCACCGTATTCAACTTCCGGACCGCCTTGAGGTCCGCTCCTCCATCACTGTCAGCATGAGCCTTGTTCAACACACCATGGCACTTCTCGAGCAGGACCAGGACCGTGCCGAGGCCTTGGTGGACGGCCTCGAATCCTTGAGCCACGCCGATGACCCCATCGTTCTCCACGCCCGTCTGAAGGCCATGCTGGCCTTTGGGGCCACGTCCGAAGCCATCAACAAGGCCTACGAACGCACGCTTGCTGCACAGCCAACAGCGTTTCATCGTGCCGTTGTGGGGCTCACCTTG
>MDTD01029273.1_pt1 | contig 13148 bp, 9 predicted proteins | sample 811221 | NCBI WGS metagenome assembly MDTD01 (sample SAMN05326646, study PRJNA326480) | marine metagenome | isolation source: seawater | place: Pacific Ocean: South West | collected 2011 | reverse complement strand
GGAGAAACCCTCTAAACCGATCATTTCGGCAGTGGAGTTAGACATATTTTGCCTCCTCAGAGGCTTGCACTTTCAAATTCTGTAGTGATTTGAGAGATAATCTCTTGAAGCAATTTTTCGGGTTTTTTCTTACCTGTTGTTCGAATGTAAAACTCTGGATCATCTAAATCTAAGTGACCAGGGAAGTAGTTAACGTACTCAACGGAATCATGTGCATCTAATCTGCTTCTGATGAGTTGAAGACTTGTGTGGCTTTCTCCAATAATCCTAAGTTTTAGTTCATTAGAGTCGCGTTGTAGTACTTTAACAGGCATGTTAACCGGTCCTCCGACTTAAGTTCCTCATTTGAACCTTATGCTGATGATTACATGTTGTTTGAAGTCAATTCGACCTCCTACTTATCAACCAAAAATTGTTGGGTTCTGTAATGTCGGAGAGTAGAATGGACAAGTTCCTACTCTCAAAATCAAAATCCTTTGAGAAATCCGCCTCAGCAATTCTGGTCGTTGCAGCGCTGCTTACCATTGTTTTCACAGCAACTCTTGTTACAAATCCACCAACATTTTCCACAGATCTTGATGATTTCACTCCTCAAGAATCGGAGTCGGTTGTTGCTCATGAGCGAATTCACAATTACTTCCCTAATGAATCGAGACCAATGTTTGTTCATATTACCTCTTCTTCAGGTAATGTTCTTACTATTGAAAATCTCCAACAGATGGACTTGGATGAGGAGATAATAAGAAATGAGAGCCAAGCCCGTCAAGATTTAATCGTGAGTTGGACTACTGGACCGGGAATTATAGAAGCGGCTCTAGAGGATGCAGAAAGTAATTTATCGATTCAAGAAATTTCCACATGGACTCAGCTAGTTGATGAGGTGGTTGATGATGATATTGAATGTGAATTAACATCAGATGATCGCTTACTTAGTGCGGCTACTTATGCATCCAGCGCATTATTGAATCAGGACTTAGATGTCAATCCAATTTGTGAATATCTTGCAGAAGGTCAGGGTGATTCTGTTCCAACAGCATCATCTCTGCTATGGGTTCTAGAAGTTGATCCGGATTTAGATTCCAACTTAAGAGAAGTTAAATCAAATGAATTGAGAGATGAAATTGAATCACTGTCTAGAGAGGACGGACTTTCCTACAGAGTGGTCAGTTTGGATTTGATTTCTCATGATATTGATGAAGGAACTTTCGATAATCTGACATTATTGATCATCATTGCCTTCATTGTAGTAACTACAATTCTAGCAATTACCTTCAAGTCTTTCAAGGGCGTAGTTTTCCCTCTAACAGCCTTAGGCGTTGCTTTGGTATGGACATATGGATGCCTAAATTTAGTTGGATACAAATTCACTGCCCTAGAGGTTGCAGTTGCTCCGCTAGTTCTTGGATTAGGAATTGATTATTCGATTCACTTGCAGAGGGCGTATACGTCCTTACGACAAGATATCGATAATCCAAGTGAAGCATGGTTGAAGTCATGCTCGAATTTGAGCATGCCATTAGGGTTAGCAGTTGTAACTACAGTTGCAGCGTTTTTAGCTAATTTGGTAAGCCCACTCAGCCCAGTAGCAAACTTCGGAATCGCACTCGCTTTAGGTGTAATTTGTGCCTTCGTCGCTTCAACATTAGTCGTAGGTGCGCTTCATGTGAAGATAGATGGTCTGCAAAAAGTAACTTCTGGGGAGAATTTGTCTCTGCCTTTGTTGACAAAACAACTTGTATCATTCCAGACGAAGCAACAATTTGCAGTTATTTTGATGACTATAATCATCTCGATAGCGTCAATCTTTGGGGCATTGAGTTTAACTACAGAATTCGACTTAACCGATTTTCTTGACGATGATCTTGAGGTAATGAAAACTAGTAATCAACTCCAGACGGAGTATGAATCCGCTGGCTGGAAACTAGTTTACATATTGATTGAGCCAGAAACTGAGGGTGCAGTCATTGCAGATAGTATCGATTTATTGGATCATTTGAGATTATTGCATTTTGAATTGAAAGTGAATAGCGATGTCGTTGGAACTAGTGCAGTTAACCCATCTCCATCGTATGATGGGATATACGTTGTTCTAAGAGATGCGATTATTCAAGATGAACAGTTTGGATTAGACCATTCATTGGAGGTCTACGATGGTGACGTTCTGCCCCTGAGGGGCGTTGATGAAATAGATCTAGTAAGTGCGTTGATTGAGTTATCAGATAATGAAACACTATCTGATCCAGTGAGTGGAAAAACTTGGTCGCAGAGGGTTGAAAATACTGTTAATATAGAGGACGGGGAAATCAAACATTTGAGGATAGAAGTAAGGGTTGATGCCTCAACTTCTGAAGAATCTGCAAGAGTAATCGCTGATTTCCAGGAGATGGTGTATGGAGATGGGAAGATTTCGACTTCCCTTGATGGTGTTGCAATTGTTTATGTCACTGGTGATTTAGTCACATTACAATCTGTCTTGGATGGCTTGAGTATTTCTCAACTTGAGTCTACTCTGCTCTCTTTAGCAGCCTCACTTGGCGTTCTATTCATACTAACTCGCAAGTTTGTACCTGCTTTGGTAATTCTAACTCCAGTTGGACTGGCAGCAATATGGGTGGTTGGTTCAATGGCTCTAATGGGTTTGAGTTGGAACGTTCTAACGGTTATGGTTACTGCACTTTCTCTTGGAATTGGAATCGACTTCAGCATTCACATGTGGAAAAGGTTAGAGCTTGAACTTGAACGTAATGATGTGTCAAGAGAAGAGGCATTGGCTTCGGCTATGTCGACAACGGGAGTGGCACTCATCATGTCTGGTCTTACAACATCTCTTGGATTCATGGTGCTTATTTTCTCTCCAATGCCAGTAATTCAAGACTTTGGAGTTATCACAGCAGTAACTGTTGCATTTGCTTTGCTTCTAACATTATTTGTCCTGCCAGTGCTGGTTGAGCTAACTGAAAACAAGACTGAGGCAAATTGATTAGAAAGCTGACAGAGCTGCTATTATTTCATTCATCTCAAGACCCTGTTCCCTTGCAATTAAAGCCAAACATATCCAACTGGTACTTGGCTCTAAAGCCTTATTTTTCCTTCGTTGTCTTCTTGATATCTCTTCTTTAGAAAGCCCGGTTTTTCTTGCTATAAATCCTAGTAATAGCCTTTCTTTTGCAACTCTAGGATCAGATGACTGAATCTCAAATCCATCCTCATCTGCATTCTCGACTACCTTGTTTTGCTCGGATTGATCAATATTTGGTTCAAATTCGGTACTAGTAGGAAAGGTCCCGGTTTCAAAGTCTGAAAATGATACTGGATTGAGCAGACGTGAAGGTCTCGGTACCCATGACAAAGGAGTTTTTTCGATATTCTGCAGAGTTACAGCTGGAGTTAGAATTTCTTCATCATCTTGAATAATCCAACCTTGTTCAACAAGTTTTTTGATTGCCCGTTCCGCATCACCGGGACTTAGAAACTTTAAATCGAAAGAAAGAATTCTTTCCGCATCCTCTAATTCCACCTCAGTCTCAGATTTGAAAAGGTGAGAAAGGGTCCTGATAACATCAAGTTGTTCAGGACTCATATCATAGCCAAATTGCCGTCCTCTAATGAACAATGCGGTGTTTACATTTTTGTGAATGATTTGTCATCATTCATCACCCATTTGTCCCCATTTGGTGTTTTGTAAATGGTCGTATCCAATTCATACTCGTATTCTCCACCCGGAGGAAGTTCTTCCCAGCCTGAAATTCGGTTCACATTATCTGCTTTGTCCTTAATCAGAACATCCAAAGCAGAAGCAGCTTGCTCGATGTTAAATTTTTCATCTACTGACTTAGTTTTTGGTGGACCTTTTGGTCTTGCTGAATTTTGGTTGGGTTTGATTGATTTTGGTGGGCCGGCTGGTTTGGTTGGTTGAGGCTGCTCTTTTTGTTGAACTAGTTTACCTGATGCATCAAGTTCCATAGACTTCAATTCAGAATTTCCCCCTCTCTTTAGGATTAGTCCAACGATGATAACTGCCACCAAAACTCCAATACTTCCAAAAATTAAATTCGTTGTTGAGTTTAATCCTGACGAGGTATAATCGAAAACTTTGACGTTATTATTCTCGTCGAGCTCAGATATCAAATTATCTGAGTCAATTTCAACAATCATTTTCCAATCATCGCTTGGGGTGACAAACCCTAGCCTAACTAACTTAGTGCTTTGAGAATCAATCCTGCTAAATGATTCTCTTGCAACTATTTCCCTTTGCCCTTCAACCTCTGCTATTACTGTAATATTGAACGAACGCTCAATTGCCTCATCAACATTAATTACGGGTATTTGTAGATTAATTCTATCTCCTCCATCAAAGTCAGGTACCTCAAACTCTCCTAATTTTAAGTCTGGACCAACGGAATTTAGTGGCAGGGTAAACCAAGGTTCCAGTTCAGTGTTTCCTGCCGCAGTCTGTAATTCCCAACCAGCATCGTCAGTTCCATATGCCCAGCAAGAAATGTATGCTTGGGTTTCGAGATTATTTGGGTCACCTTGCTCTGAGAAATCGAACTCAAAGGTGAAAAGAGAAACTCCTTGATAAGAGGAGGATGGCAGATTGTTGACCGTCAAAGGTTCCCATTTCAAAGATTCAGATTTTACTTGACAAGACATTGACAAATTACCGTTCCATGATATTTCTTCTTCAACATTAGCAGCAACAATTATTTCATCCAGGTGGTACCTAGAGTATTCAGTTGATTCTATCGGTTGTCTCAAGATAGGATTGGTATCGTCTATTGAAATTCTGGGTATTTCAATTTCAGCGATAACGCTATTATCATTTGAATCTTTAATTTTGATAGTCGCTTGATTCAGGATACCTTGATTAAGAGGAACTGGAATCTCAACACTGAAACTTCCATCATTAGAATATTCAGAAAGAGATCCCTGCCATACTTGCTGTCCAATATACCCGTCCCAAGTTATCCGGATTCCTCCTGTGTATGCTCTTTGAGTATAATTATGGGTTAAACTTCCAGTGAATGAAATATATTCATCATTTTTTAATGCCCAATTTTGGACAATATCTCCAGTAACTTCACCTTTGTCATCAATTAGATTTGAGATGACATAATCTAATTTATTACTCAAAATCCACTGGGAATCAAATCTGGTTTGGTTTACGCCATCTATGTCTGTAACCTTAACATCTAACCTTCCATTTTGTAATTGTCTGCTATTCAGTGACCATGTACTGGAAAGGACGAAGTTAATTTTAATCATTTCATCATCACTAAATAAGTAACACTCATCAACAATCACTTGTAATCTTGAATCTCTAGGGAGGCAAGAATCACTGGATATCTGGTACGTTATACCTAGATTTTCTTGTCCTCCTAGAAGCAGACTGACTTCTGTTATGTCGGAAATACCATTTGCGTCTGAAACTGTAACTGACCAACCAACTTTTTGGTTAGGCTCTATTAATTGGCTTCCTAAGTTTTCGAATTCATATATCGGTTCTATAGATAATATCTCAGAAAAATAAGGTGTCCTCGTAGTCCACCAAATCGTTCCATTTAATGGCTCATAGGTTGGAATTGAACTGCCGGATTTATCCTCGCCTTCAACAAGTACCCTAACATATTGGTCATCATCATTGACCGAGTCATCTAGTATCAATTTGATAACATTCTCGCTACCAGTTGTTTCAAGAATGTGCTCATAAATTTGGTATTCATTTTCTTGAGACATCCCATCGTTGTTTGTATCATGAACTTTTTGAATCCATACACTTGTTTCCAAAGTTGAGTCATCCAATCCTCCAAAATCAGCATAGTTGATTTCTACTAATCTATTTTCGTCTTTGTTAACATATGAGCCGCTTACAGGATTGGATGATGCTAGAATCGGTATTTCTGCATCTATTATCACGTCAAGGGAGTTCATTGCAGTCAGGACATTAATAGCTTGATTAGATCTTGCTTCGTAGTAAAATAAGCCATTTCCTGAAGTATTTGACGGAATTACAATCTCAAAATTATTCTCCACATCAGTGCTATACCTCATCCAGTCGGTAGAGGAGTTAAACCACTCCCCGGGGAGATTATCTTTTCCAGCAATCTTTCCTTCTATGTCTAGGTGTAATCTGACTTCGACCTCCCCGTAATCTAATTTTTTCCCGGTGTTGGAATAAATTGCGTTTAGGTTTACGCCTAATGTTGAATTTGCTGGTAGAATATCATCATTCTCAATTGGGTTAAGAGCGTTGATGGAGGAATAGTAATCCGAGTGTGAAATTGTTAGGTTTCTGTCAATTGCGATAGCATTTGGTTCGGTGTGATATGTTCCTATCTTCGGATATGATGGTGATGAAGATGATATGTTGTATGTCAAAACGTCTCCTGTAGCATTCTCGCTTAGGCTAAATGTCCAGTTGATGTTAGTCAATCCATAAGAACCATTGCTGGGTACAATCTCAATGCTCTGGTCAACAATTAGATCGGAACTTTCCACTATATGTGTGGAATCATTATGCTGATAATAGATAAGATTAGCATATTCATTAGCTAGGTGTTGATTAATTCCCAAGGAATGACTTGAAATATTCAATGAATATTCTTTCTCTTGTAGGTATGCCATGTGGGAACTTTGTATGGTTATAGGTTCTGAATAGGGATTAATTCTAGTTGGTATTTGGCTAAGAATTACTGATTGATGAGCTCCGATTTCTACTCCATCAAAATCAGGAGTAATCCAAGGGTCTAGACTCGTAGACGAAAAATTAACTCTGTATTGGATCCATGACATTCGAGAGTGCATTGATTCGTTATTTGAAATGAGTGTGTGATTGCCGACTCGTAAAAATGTTGAATTCCCTGTATAGTCCAAAGGCATCCAAGGGGATGTTATCAACCCAAATTCCGACTCAGAAGTCCTGTATTGTAACTTCAAATCTGTGCCTTGTGGTTCAGAACCAGACAATTTAATCCAATGCGGTGTTGCCGTACCCTCAGAATTAATGCGCAAATCAATCGGGTCCGATGTTAACCAACCAATCGCTATGTCAGGAGATGTGTCATATTGCGTATCACCGAGATAATTTACCGACCAACTGGAAAATGGCCAATAACTTGCATCTCCTCCTGCATACAGTATTGTATTGTTTCCACTTGCCATTGCAGACATGAACATAGAGTTTGAAATATCCCCTAATCTTCTCATGTGCCCCGTTTCTGGGTTATACCCGTATGTTTTTCTTTCTGGAGAAAAGGTATATCCTCCTTGCAGTATAATCTCGTCGTTGTAAACCGTTGACGCCATTCCCATTATCTTCCAAGGAAGTGTTGTATGATTTGTCCATGTATCGTTTACAGGGTCATATACTTCGGTATGATTTGCGGGTTGAGTCTGCCAATTTCCGTTTGCATTTTGAAGCCTAACAAATCCGCCCAGGGCGTATAATTTACCATGGTAATATTCGAGTACGTGCGCATATCTGTTAGCATTCATGCTTCCAAGTTCAGTCCAGGTGTCGTTGTTTATGTCATACTTCAACAAGGCGTTTGAAGGATCAGAGCGGGATTCCCTTGATACGCCCCCGCTCACAAAAACATCGTTGCCGTTCTGAGTAACTCCTGCCATTCCAACACTTTTTCCGGAAGGCATAGGTGCCCCATCGTACCAAGTCGAGTTTGCTAAATTGTAAATCTGCACCATGCCAGTAGATATCACTTCAGGGTTTGAATTTGGGTAATGGTCGCCAATAGTCAAAATTTTATTTCCATGTTTTGCACAACCATGGTATTGTTGCTCGTACACCATAGTGTGGCTTGCAGGAGTCCAAGTTTTGTTAGCGACATCAAATATTTGAACAACTTGAGTCGGTCCTTCATCCCCTGATTGCTGTGGATTAGGGTCAACTCTTCCACCTAGTAACCAAAATTCATTAGTTTCCTGAACAAACACCATGCAAGAGCCCGTTGTTGACATTACCAATCCCTGACCTTGAGGGCTTAGCCAGTTGACTTGTGGTCTAGATAGTAGAACCTCATTAGATGCGGAATCAATTCTCAGATCTGTCAGAGTAAAATTACTGGAGTCGAATTTATCGTTCAAAAATACAACCTTATTGCCGGAATCTTCAATTGTGGTAAAAATTTGATTATCTTCTTGGACAATCATGCTGTTAATGCTTGAGAATAACATTAGCAAGACCAGTGCTAAGGCTTTGGTTAGGTTTGAACTGGCCATAATCAATCCATTAGATGTATGTTAAAATCTTTTTTTGTTGGAGGATTATCATTAGAGTTCATAAACGCTTGATGCACAGGTTAATTGGGTTTAGTATTTTGCAGGGTTTCAAGAGGGTTGGTATGACAAAGGACTACGTTGCAATTGACCCAAGGACTGGTAAACCTATTTCTTTTGAATCAAGAAAGAAAAGAGCGGTCATCAGTGTTGCAAGAGATGGTCCTTGGAATGCTATTCCAAACAATAACATCATCCCTTTAGCCACTGGGGATATTGAATCACTAACTGTTGATTGGAGAGGGAAAAGTTACACTATGACCAGGAAAGACGGCGTTGAGGCATTATCTAAGGTTAAAGGTTCAAAAATAAATAGTGCTCATGACGCTCTAATAAAAGCAGCCTCATCTGATGACTCAGAATTGAGAATTGCTGCGTTGAACGCTATGCCTGAGATAGCAGAACAAAAATCTGGGGAGTTGTTTGATTATCTCAGTGTTCTACTTGATGATCGGGATATCAATGTGAGTAAAGCTGCATCCCAAACACTAGAAATAATGGCTCCAGTTTTTCCTTCTGGCGTTGAGGATTCTTTAGTTAATGAACTACTAAGCGATGTGTCATATAGAGCAAAAGCTGCTTGGAATGGTTTACAAGCACTTTGTGATGTTTGGCCTGAGGTTGTTTGCGACCATATAGACTGGTTATTACAAGAGGATGACCCAATCTTGCGCAGAAAGGCATCTAAACTTCTGAAAAGAGTGGTCTCAACAGCATCTTCTGCTGCTTGGGATTTGATTTCTTGGTCTTTACAAGATATCGATACGCAGGTGAGGATAAATGCAGCAAACACCCTACCATCCATGGTTAATAGAGAAGCAAAAATGGCAATTATATTCGCTGAAAGAGCACTACTAGATACAGACTCTAAGGTAAGAAATAAGGCTCTTCAAGTACTACAAAGAGTGGATGTAAATGTAGGAAGAGCAAAGCAAATCATTATCGCTTCAACTAGGCATCCAAACCCGGAAATACGTCGCAATTGTATCGAAATGCTTGACAGAATATTAGTTGAGGAAGAGCAAAGAGAACTTGCTGAGGATTTACTGAAGACCGAAAAAGACGAAGAAATCAAGAAGACATTGAGGAAACTCTTGATAGACATCTCATTGGAAGGGACTGAAGCAGAAAAGAACAGATTCCTCGCTCCTGCTGAACCCGTCCCTGCAATTGACAGGGAGGTAGCAAGTGCTATGGGTCAAGCGATTGGATTGTTAGACGAAAACGGCAATCTTAGAACAACTCTACCATCTGCAAAAATTCAGACAAATCGTGATTCAATAAACATCTCTAGAATACCAAAGGAAGATCAGAAACACATCAAGAAAGCTAGACCCACATTCAATGGTGTTCCAATAGAAGACATCGACGACGATGATGATGATTTTGAGGATATGTACGATAATCACTATCCTTGAATATATTTACCAAGCCGTCAGCATTAAAGAGTGGTCGTTGGTCGGACGCTTGCAAGGAGTTGACACTATGAGCGGTGCATTCAACGATAAGGAAGAACAATTTGACCGCCTTTGGGATGGAATTACCCCAAAGGGAACTAACAGAACAAAGGCATTCAAGTTCAGACAATACATTCTTGAGCATGTTAGACAAACACGCAGACCACTTACTCGTGCTAACGCAAAGAAGTATTGGATGGGTCAACTCCAAAAGGAGATTAAAGAATCAGAATCTTTCTGATTTGAAAGGTAAGGTCGCATCCCTCCTGTGACCACGACTAATACACGGAGAGGATATCAAATGTTTACCAATACAAAATTTGCAACATGGTCGCTTAAACCAGAGATTCTTTCTGGTTTAGAAAAAATCAACTGGGATTCTGCTACAGAAATCCAAAGAGATACGATTCCTATAGCACTTAAGGGTCTAGATGTCATTGGACAAGCTAGAACAGGATCTGGAAAGACTGGTGCTTTTGGAATTCCAATCCTCAACGCAATAGAGGCGAAAGGTTACCTTCAAGCTCTAATTTTGTGTCCAACAAGAGAATTAGCAAAGCAGGTTTCAGAGGAATTAGAGAGCATATCCGGGGACATGAATCTCAGTATCATTTCTGTTTACGGTGGTACTGATCTAGAAAAGCAAGCAAGACAATTGTCTGCTGGAGTCGATATTATCGTCGGTACCCCTGGAAGGGTTATGGATATGACTAAAAGGGGATATATCGACATGAACTCTCCACATTACTTTGTACTTGATGAGGCAGATAGAATGCTTGACATGGGTTTCTTCCCAGACATAATGTGGGTCCTAGAAAAAATGTCAAACAGAAAGCAAACATTGCTATTCAGTGCTACCTTCCCGCAGGAAATAATCGATGCAGCAAACGAATTTATGTCGAATGCTGAATTCGTTCAAACCAATGAAGACGAACTGGACCTTCCAGATATAGGGATGTTCAGAGTAAAAGTTTCAAGAAATAACAAACTTCATGCTACAACAAGAATATTGATGAACAATGAGCATGGTCAATCAATAATCTTCACAAATACAAAGAGAATGGTTGACTTACTCACTTCAAAACTGAAGAAATCCAAGTTTGATGCTCACGCACTACACGGAGATATGAATCAAAATCAGAGAGAGAAGTTGATAAATTCCTTCAAAGATGGTAAGCAAGACATCATAGTCGCTACAGATGTTGCAGCGAGAGGTCTTGATGTCGACGGGATTAGTTTGGTGATTAACTATGATGTGCCTAACGACCATGAATCATTTGTTCACAGAATCGGTAGGACTGGAAGAATCGGAAGGGAAGGAAGTGCTTGGACTCTATGCTCTTCCCAAGATTCTGGAGAAATGGATAAGATTGAGGCAGCCTTTGGAATAGTCCAAGAAAAGATGGATATACCCCAATTACCTTCTGGCAGCGAAGAGAGAGTTGCATGGCAAGAAGATTTCACAGATAGTTCAACTCCATTTGGCTATGTTAGAATTGAGTTGGATGGTCTACATGGTTCCAACTTCAAATTATTCAAATGGTTTAGAACAAATCTTAATTGTAAGGAAGAGGAACTTGGCGATATTATCAAACTAAAGGATTCCACAATTATAGAGGTTCACAAATCAAAGGCATCGCTAGCCATGAAAGTACTTGACAAACAAAAGTACAACGGTAAGAGTCTAAGTTACTCTCTGTCAACTTTTTGATTTACTCTTCCTCACTCTTCTGAGGCAGTAAATCTCTGTAGTCCAATGATATAGTAAAACCACTATTTTCACCACTTGGCCAATAGCCTTCATCATTTGGCTTTTCGATTATTATCGATGAGAATAATCCAGTAACCAAGCCAATAGCTGCTAAAGACCATGCGCCTTGGATTGAATTATCCCACTGTATCTGGGCATTCCCGCACATGGAGGAAACAAGGTTATTGAATTCACAAGTCCTTAGAATCTCTCTTGCTGCTTGAGCATCAGCATCATTAGTAACTCTGTATATAGCGAGTAAAAACAAAATTATCATGACACTTAATCCCAAAAATGGCTTGACATTCCATTCTTTTCTGATGGTGAATCTCCATTTGTCAATTCCTGCCTTTGAAGAATCTCTAACTCTACTGGGACCACCAATGAACATGAACCAGATGAACCACATCAAGATCAAGAGAACTAAGAATCCCCATTCGTAGACATGTCTGTGGAAGGCCCACATGTTGTTCAGGCAGGTAGGATCGTTTGGATTCGCAACACAAGCGTCTACTGCAATTGGATAAAACAAAACAAGCCTTGTCAAATTGATTATGAAAACAATTGCACTGAATACAATAATTGCCTGAATCCTCTTTTTTTGAGCAACCCCGTCTGTAAGCATTATCAGGGTGGCAAGGAAAATCATTTCGTGAACTCCCGCACATTCATCAGAAACATAGAGTCCAACAGAGTCGAATACGCCTGGGAAATCAGCGTGATAAAAATCAATTCTAGTTAACCAGCCATTGTGCATGGATAGTGCAGACGCTCCATCCCCCCATATCATCTGGACAATCTCGTTCCACATCCATGCCTCAGCAACTTGAATTGGTGCAAGTGTATTACTTGGAGCGGTCAAAAACCAGTAAAATGCCTCGACCAAGATTAGTGCTAATGGTATTTTCAGATACTTCATCCCAAGTTGAATGAATTCTTCTGTACTCAAATCGTCATTATTTTCCTTTCCGAGATTGACTTGCTTCTTTTTTTCACGAGCTTCTTTGAGCTTTTTTTGGGATTTTGACTCGATTCCTTTGAAACCCAATCCAATCCCTCCTAATTTAACAGAATCGGCATTACAAATGAATCTAATTGTTCGATGGCTTGAATTTTAGTCCGTCTGAATGGATTAATTCAAAGGGGGAGAAACTTTGCACAATCCATGGAGGAGTCAATGGGTTCTTCTCCAATTGAAGAAAAGATGGAACCGACCCACAGATTGAATCTCGTAGGGTATTTCTGCCCAGTACCAGTTTCAGAATTGAAAAACGCAATCACTGCCTTAGGTCATGGCTCAATAGTGGAACTAATATGTGATGACCCTGAAACACTACATGATATACCGATGTTGATAGGAAGAGGTAGAAGTGAGTTAATCTCTGTGAAAGAAGAGGCTGGAGAAATTCGATTCTTAATAGAGGTGATAAAATGAAAGACATCGAAGTTAACCTTGTGGAGAAAGAAAATGTCCCAAGCGAAGCTAAACTTCCAACTAAGTTTGGTGATTTTACAATAAGGGTATTCCATGAACAGGAGACTGGTTTAGACCACGTTGCTTTGATGATGGGAGATATGAATGGACCTGATCCAGTCCCTGTAAGAGTTCACTCAGAGTGTCTAACTGGTGATGCTTTTGGTTCGCTTCG